>Ga0315284_10006274_pt1 | contig 16942 bp, 14 predicted proteins | sample YL17G09_16_MG_FD_203696 | JGI IMG/M metagenome (GOLD analysis project Ga0315284, IMG submission 203696) | Sediment microbial communities from Yellowstone Lake, YNP, Wyoming, USA - YL17G09_16 | ecosystem: Environmental > Aquatic > Freshwater > Lake > Sediment | place: USA: Wyoming | collected...
GTGCTTTTATTATAAATATTGTGGAGATGGAAAAATCTGTGGAGATGATATTGTTTTTTTAAAATTATTTAGTTTGTATAAACGAACAAAGAGGACCTAAGTCCTCTTTGCCGAGAAATTTGAACAATCTCCTTTTCGTTTACATGCTTTATCGTCGTATGGTGACCAAACCATAGACTCACTTATAAATATTTTATTTGTTCAAATTATCTTGCTTGTCTCTCTTGTTTTCTTAATTCTCTCCATTGCTTTTTAGCATCGGCTGCCGTCATATTATTTGGAGCCAATGGTTGAAGAGTTAATTTATCTACCTGTGGTCCTACCGATGGTCGTTGTATTGTCGGTTTTTGAACTCCTGAATTTGATGGCCTAAATTTCTGAATTACTTTCAATATGTCGGCATTTGTAAATCCATTAACATATTCCGGAGCAAATTCTGCCATTTTCGCCTGTGTTTTTGGCCCCCATTTTCCATCAACAACAAGTCCTGCGTTTTGTTGAACTTGAGAAATACCGCTTCCCTGAGTTCCATATTTAAAAGGATCGTCAGACGTTCCATTAGCAAACCTATAACTTCCCGCTGCCGGTACTGGATTCGGACGTGGTTCTGCACCCGGATCTTTATCTTTTTGTTGTTGTTGTTGTTGTTGTTGTAATATTTTACCTTCTTCTTCCATTTGTTCTTTAAATCTCAAAACAAGGTTTCTAACCGGTCTATATATTTGCATCCATTCTCTAGTCTGATCAAAATCTCTGTCAAGTTGTTTTAATAAATCGATAACGTTATCCCCGTTATAGAATGATATTAATGCGGATAAATCGGATATTGTTTGTAAAGAATTAAATACCTTATACACGTCTTTTTCTCTTGTTCCGAGTCTTTTCATAGCGGAGAACAACGTATCGGATGCGTTCCATATGTCTTCGTCAGATAATCCCCTTGGTATTTGATCTATCTTTTCTTTATTGTCTTCAACATATTTAAATAATTTTTCAACTTTTGGCCTAACTTTATCCTTATCGTTTAGCCAGAGAACAAGAGGAATCAAACCTATTGCTGCCGCTCCAAACACCGCTGCGCCAAGTGTAGCTGCGGCTCCCGCAGTCAAACCGCCAATTACCGATCCGGCCATTGTTCCCGTTGGTAACGCTCCTGCTATTGCGGGACCCGCAAGCCATCCTGCGCCGGCGGCCATTGTTGCGCCTTTTGCCGTTTTTGCAAACATTTCACCAGGAGCAACCTGTTCCATTATAACCGTTCCTTCATTTTCAAACCGAGTCTTTGATGAATCATAATTCATCATATATTTCATTTTATTTAATGACTCGTCAATTGTTTGTTTAGTCTTTTTCATATTTTTTATCTTATTAACATAAATATCTTTAATTTTTTATTTATTTCAAAGGATTTGCATGACCTCTTGATACTTTACTACCAACTACAGTTGACCAATTTGATTTTGTGTCAATCTGATTTGCTGGTCCCCTGACTATTCCGCTTTCCCAATGACCAACTTCTGGATATGGAGGATAATCGGCAGCGCCTGGACTTGTCCCAATATCTGATGTTGTGGTTGATGGAGCACTTGATGTGGCGCTTGAGGAGGCAGACGATGTTGATGAACTAGTTGTTTGATTTGATGTTGATGGAGATGTTAAAGAATCCGCTTCATCAATTTCCTGATCATGTTGAAGTATTCTGGCAAGCTGTTTTTCGGTAATATACATTTTCATATCATATAAATACCAAAAAATTTATTTAAAATTGTTTGGTTATTAAATAAAATGTTCTTATCTTTGTCTGTATAAATAAAGAAATTATGTCAACAAGTATTAATGGAACGACAAACGAATCTTTAGAAGACGTAATACGTGCCGTCGGAAATGTATTGTCAGATGAAGATGTTAAACATTTTGGATTAGAGGCTGAAATATTAGGAACTGCTCTTTTATTTTTAAAAGAAAACCCTAACGAAAATATTGCAACCGCATTGGCTGTTGGATTTTCTGACTGGGACGTTTAAAACATATGAAAAAAATATTATTATTATTGTTGTTAATTCCATTTCTGTTTGGATGCGATGAGATATATTTACCAGCATATATAGAGACAAGTGAAGTTCATTTAACTGGCAAAAAATGGATATTCACTGATTATCAAATTGTTCGTATTAGTTCAATTTCATCTTTTTCAATTATATATAATGACACAATTTGTGTTAATGCGTTTGGGGAACAAAGTTATGTTGATGGAGGAATTTTAATGCAACAACATTACGAATACACTTCCATCGATAGAAGATTTGTTAAAGGAGTCACAACATGGGAATTTGATGATAATAGTAATACCCTATACATTAATGACAATACAAATATAAGATTTCCCGTGAATTATCCCGCATATCTAAAATATGAACACACTGAAATGAGCATACAAAATCCATTTACAGGGGCGGTAAGTAACTATACTTTTTATACCGATGCTATGGGAGCTAACTATCACCTCCAATTGTTAGCGATTTACTTCTATCAAATGGAATGAGAGATAAAGCAATAACAGTACAGGTTATATTAATTTTTACAAGATGATTACTCATCATAAATTGTTGAGTCGATTAAAGCAAATTTTTTGATAAGCTGTCCAGCAATTGCGTTACTTTCATCCTCTATCGGCCCACCAATATCTGGTGGTTTTACTTTTAAACGTCCATCTTCCCATTGTTTATGATGGTTAAGCTCATGCGACAAACTTCTCATCACATCAACTAACATTCTACCTTTGCCATAGATTTTTATAACTTTATTCTTTTTTGCGTAGTCATAATTCGCTGTTGTTTTCAGTCCATCTCTAGTGGCAAGTATTGCGATAGTTGGAGGATGTTTGATTCCTAACTCTTTTACAACAAATTTAGCAAATTCGGTGATTTTATCCTGTGGCTTTTTTTTTACTTCTTCGGCTAGATTAGATTGAGCAGAAACAGGATTCATTGCGACACGTTCCTTATTTAATATTTCATAATGTAGATGTGGCCCTGTTGCACTTCCACGCATCGGATCATTTTTTCCGCCGCCACTAAGTCCAATTATCTGTCCCTTTTTAACTTGTTGGCCATTTCGAACATTTATTTTCTTCAAATGACAAAATTTTGTGTAAATATTATCGTGACTTAGTTGAATAAATCCCCCACAATTGTTTGGCGTCGTATCTCTTGCCGCTTCCACAGTGCCATCCAATGGTGCATATACTGGAGATCCTGAAGATGTTGCGATATCGATTCCTTTATGATTTCTAGATCCTCCACGTATATTTCTTAATCCAAAATCACTACTTATGGGTTTTTTTCTACCTAACGGATGCATCATTTCATTTGGATCGGATGGAATATTTTTTGATGATGAATATTCTTTATTATATGGTAATTGAATATCCGACGATGAAGATTCCATCGAGTTTTTACCGTTTGTTACATTTCCTTGTTCAATTCTTGATAAAGCGTCCACAAAATTTTTTAACCCCGGAACCGCTTTTTCAATATTATATGTTTCAGGACTTTCTGGCGTCTTTAGCTTACTAACTAAATTTGTTATTTGCTGCTCTGTTAATTTAACTTTCATATGTCTATAAATATACAACTTATATCATTTGGAATATTTATAAGTATGATGTCGATAAATTTTTTATTACAGTCTCTCAGAATCATTCATGACGGTAATTATGATGATAATGAAATAAAAATAATATATGATTATTTAAAAAATCTTGACAATGTCAGTTTAAATAATTATCTTGAATCATGTAGTGTTCTACAATATAACAATGATTTGGAATTTTGTATTGAAATAATCGATAAGACAATAAAAGTTCTAGAAATAAAAGAAGAATACGAGAAATGCCAAATATTATTAAATAAAAAAGAAGACGCAATAAACGCAATGAAGCCAAAAATTATTAAATATGAGTGTATTTGAAATGTCTGAAGAGGAAAAGGTTAAAATTCGTAAGCAGCACAAAGATGCCACTAAGGAATTCTATCAAAAAAAGGCCGACGAAAAAAAAGGATTAAAGCCAGTTGAGAAGCCTAAAAAAGAAACGTCAAAAAAGAAATAATCTATGTTGTTGAAACAATAGTGGGACCAATGTAGCTTCTGTCTCCTAATGTTTGCGGCTCATAAAATCTATCTCCGAGTGGATGTTTGAGTAACTCCGGATTATGACAACCAGTATCTGAAACGCTAGTACTGTGTCTTATAACCGGAAAAGTTGTAACACCGTGATTTGCATCCCAAAGTTCTTTTGTTGCGAAAAGGTGGTTTTCGGGTTCATAAGGAACAACATACATTCTAATTTTTTTATCTCTAAAATATTTTGAAACCAACGCATCGTCAGAAAATGTTCTACCAAGATAGTAATTATAAAAATCGTCATCAAACAAGAATTTTCTATACGAAACTGATTTATAATGCATAAGTGAATGTACTTCCCTAATTTGAGTTACGCATAATATCCAATTATCTCTCATATCTCCGGCGATTGGATCATATAGAGCAATTTCGGCACCTCTACCTTCATAACAAATAACGCCTGGAGTGTGTAAATGACTTTGATATTTTCTGTGTTCGGAAACCATTTTAGGGTGATAAGTCAAATCGTCATCCACCACAAGTAATATTGTGTGTGGTAAAACTCTTTGTAAAGTCGGAACAAATTTTGTTGGCGGGCCATAATCTTCCGTTCTAAAAATCTTTAAATGGCGATATTTTAATTTAAATTCATACAACCAATCAGGTATAATATATGGTATTTTAGTTATTACATTAACTTCAGGAATGTTAAAATGAATTTCATAGTCGTTATCGTCCTGAACGCAAAGAGATTCTATAACAGATATTATTCCTGTTTCGGCTTTATCTGCCAGTCTTTCCGGCACTGTTGTTAATGTAACCACAACACTAGGAATAATTTCACTACCATGATCTACTTTTATATCTGCATAGCCTTCATTATATCTCAGATTAATTTGATTTTTAATATCTACCCTTCGAATGTTCATTCTTCTAAGTTGAAGAGCTCTTTGTCCCACTTCTTCCAGTTCCATATCATTTTCTTTTCCACATCTAATGGCGTTTTCTATGTTCCAGATATCTCCATTTAGTTCATAAAGAGCGTCAATATATATATCGATTCCGATATATTTAGATATTTCATTCAATAGTTTATCGATTTCTCTCGAATTATCAATATCGGTTCTTTCCGAATACAATTTACAAATTGTATATCTATCAATAATTTCTCCAATAGCTTTCTTCATTGTAATAATTTATTTAACTGTATAATAATTAATTTTCTCGTCTTTCTTCCGGCTCATACCACACTATTCTATCATGCCAAATTGGCGACGATAAAAGTATTCCAGCAGTCACCGTTCCATCTTTCATTAAATTGTATACTTGAGAGCTCCATGTTTGTTCATATGGATGAGCCCATTTAGTATCAATGAACATTTTTTTATTTCCCTCTTTGGAAACAATCATTGGCCAATTACAATAATTAATATCTCCGGTCAAATATGTTAACCCTTCATAAGTTTTTACATTATTATAATTGGCTTGAGGTGAATTTGGATCCAGCCCTGTTATTGGTAACTGATCATAATTTGGCCAATCACGACTACGAACAGATTGAGGCACATTATACCATGGAAGCGATTTATCGTTATCGAAATATACCTCAGTCCATGACAATTTTAGAAAATCAAATCTCTCCCTTAGCATTATTTTATGAACAAGATTATATAAATTAGGAACATATTTCTTAAATCCATTTCTACAAAACTGGCCTTCAGTTTCAGGAGGATTAACGGTCATATCATCCTCAAAAAAGAACATAAAATCGGCGTCCGATTCGTTAAAGTGTTCCGCCGCTTTTTGTCTACCGCCACATATTCCCGTATTAGTTTCCATAGGAACATATTCCATATTATATTTTTCAGCAATAGCTTTATTGCCAATAACAGCATCCGCTTTAGTAGAATTATCAATTAAGACTAAATGTGGTTTTGTTAACCACTCAGAAACCTTCTCCATTGTGTCTATTGTGTGCTGAAGTTGTTCAGGAAAATTGAATGTTAAAATATAAAGATTTGTCTTTAATTTTGACAATTCATAACTACTTATTGCCAATTTTCTTTGGGGTTTTGTTATGGGTTCCAGTTCCGATTTATCATTAATAAGAGCATCAATAAATTTTCCAATTAACCCATTACCGTCTAGTGCATATCTTCTGTATATGTCTGGCTCTCTGTACGACATGATAGCAAATATACTTTCTTCCGTACCCATATATCCGCCATCTAGTGTCTGATGTAATGTCGAATAATATGTTGAATTAGCCTGATGAATTACTTCCTTTTTGCCGCCAAATAATCCACCTCGACAAACATATTTTACAGATTGACCGGCAAATCTATTTATCGCATCAAATTTAAATCCGTGAATTTCATCGGTGGCGTCATATGGATATGATAAAAATAAAAATTCGCTCAATAATGGTATTATTTTATCCAATGCTCTATTATCAGTAAAAAGCTTTTCATAAACAGTGTTAGTAATTCCAGCATCAAGCCAAATAAAATATTCGGTACCAAAAGGATTCCATATGGCGGCGTCATTAAGTAAAAACATTTTAGATTGGACAATAGGATTGTAATATTCTAATGTCGCTTGTGGACTACTAGCCAGCCAACCATCTTTTCCTGTCATATTAAACCAATTAGGGTCAGTACGAATAGCTTGCGTTTTAACCCAAAACGGATCGTATAGGTTTCTAATATAGTCAGTGTCGGCAATCTTAACATATGTATTATCCACGGTTCTTTTTTCCCAAACCAGATATTCATATTCTTTGGGAACATATATAAACATTTTAATAGGGATTTCTAAAAATCTCTTAAAATGATCAATATAGTGTCCGAAATCTCTTCCATGTCTACCAATATTCCACAATCCAGTAACAACAGTGAGATCATCATTAGTAACACTAATTTTTGGTTTATAAATAGAAGAACTACTCACAAAATTTTCAAAATGTACCAAATCTCCCAATCTACTAAAACTCTTTCTAATGAGAATTATATCACCTCTAAAACAGTACTCGTGTTCTCCTATTATACTTAAAAGCTCATCATGATATTTAAGAAATAAGTGTGTATCACTGCCCCCGGTACAATCCTCAACAATATAATATCCGTTATTTTTTACACGAGGAAACAAGTTTTTTAACGTCTCTATCTGAGCACTGCCAGCATGATTTCCGTCATCAATTATTACATCAAATGATAGATTTTGTAAATTTTCATTACACTTCGATAGGTCTCTCGAATCAAAAATAAATGTTTTAATTCTATTTTCTTCAAATGAGCAATCAGGATCGATATCGACGCCATAAATTTCGGTGTTTTCAAAATAATCTCTCCACGCCCGTAAAGATGCTCCGGGTTTATAGTGGGGATAATAATCAAAAATACCAACCATCGAGCATTCGTAATTTGCGTTTATTGATCCTATTCCAATTTCTAATAATGAACCGGATATTGATCTCATTTCTTTAAATAAAACATCATATAGTTTACTATATTTTGATATTTTCTTATCAGATCCATACTTTTCGATATAATATGTTACCGTTTCATCGTGTTGAGATTCTGATGAAATGATTTCTTCATTAATTAGATGATCGGGTTCTTGAATTATTGTTTGGGGTATAACTTCCGGCGGCGGTTGTGTTATTTCATCAACAACTGTTTGAACTATCTGTTCTAAAATTGTTGGCGTGTTTATTTTATTCCATATGGAGCGAATTACCCCATCAATATCCTGTCCAATTTCCACAACATACCCGTTATCTTCTAATTTTTTTTGAATTAAGCCCTTTTCTTCATCAGTTAAATTTATATATTCCATTCTTATAAAAGTTGGGTGATATTTTGTAAAATCAAACTGTTTAAAAATTTCCCAGTCGTAACCTTCGGCATCACATATAAGAACATCTATTTTAGATATATTATGTTTTTTACATAATGTATCAAAAGTTAAGCACGGAACAAGAACATTAACCCCAAAATTATTTTTTACATCAATATCTCTTTGATAGTCCGTTCCAAATCCGTTTTTTAATGGATATTGTCCGCTCATTCCTTTATATCCCGGATGTAATTGTTCTCTTTCTATTACATCAGGCGGAATGGTTAGCATTTCAATCTGTCCATCATGATCCCCAACCGCGCATTGTTCATAAATGTAATTTGTTCTGTCTTTAAAGTTTTCCTTAAGCTCATTAAATAATGCAGGTATTGGTTCCACAAGTAACGCGTCCCATCGATACATGTCAAGAAATCCCCGCGTATCGTCAAAATTAATACCATCCATTGCTCCGATTTGAACAACAAAAGCGTCTTTTTTGTTATTGCCGATGTAATGTAATGTTTTAGATGCTATGTCCATTTTTTTATATTTTATTTTGTTTTATTTTTTTCCTAAATCTGGCGGTATATAAAATCTACCACCGTTTGGTAATGCGAGGAGACCAGGATGATGACATCCAGTATCAGATACGCTTGTCGTGTGACGTATAATAGGAAATGTCGTTACTCCCAAATTTTCGTCCCATAATTCTTTTGTGAGAAAAAGATGGAGTTCTTTTTCATATGGAACAACAAACATTCTAATGTTATTATCTTTCAGAAACGCGCTAATCAATATGTCGTCAGAAAGCGTTTTTCCTGCATAATAATCATAAAAATCCTGAGTAAATAATTTTTTCTTATATGATACCGACTTATAATGTTGAAGCATTTCCACCTCTCTAATTTCGGTGACACACGAAATCCAACTATCTCTCAGATCCTCATATTTTACTTGTTGTTTCGGTTCCCGACCATCATAACATATGGCACAATCCCTCAATATATTTTGATATTTTCTATGCTCAAAAACCATGTCTGGATAATAAACAAGATCATCATCAACAACAATCACCATTGTCTCCGGATTTTTTATTCTTTGTAAAGTTGGTATAATTTTCGTTGGGGGACCCATATCTTCTGTTCGGAAAATTTTTAATTGTGGATGAAATTTTTGATATTCGGTCAACCATTCAGGTATAATGTATGGTTCTTTTGTTATGTTATATATTTCGGGAATATTAAAATGAATTTGATAGTCGTCATCTTGTTGTTCACATAACGATTTAATGGTTAATACTATTCCTGTATCCGCCATATCGGCCAATCTTTCTGGTACGGTAGTTAATGAAATTATTACCGATGTCCCGTCATCGTTTGTTTCATTCTCTTCAATAATACCGCTCGTGAATTCTTGTTCGTATTTCAAATTGATTTCTTTTTTAATATCGTTCCTTATATTGTTTAGATCTCTAATTTGTAATGCCCTCAGTCCAATTTCTTTCAACCCCAAAATTCTTTCATTTTCAATTCTGATAGTTGATTCCAAATCCCATATTTTACTATTTAATTCGTAAAGCTGATCGATATATGGCAACAATCCTTCATATTTTAAAATTTCTCCCGATAGTTTATCAAATTCTTTCGAACAATCAATATGTCCTTTTTCTGTTTTCAATCTACAAATGTTATATCTATCAACAACATCGCCTACAGATATTTGCATACATTCTTCAGGAATTATCGGTACGTAAGTTATTTCTTGCTTTTCTGGTATGTCTTCTGTGCCTCTTAAAAATGTTAATTGATAATCTTCTTCGTGCGGATTATTTGACACATCAAGACCTTTAATCGGGTAATCTTGTAAATCTGGCTCGGATTTTTCGACATATCTTCTATTAATAAACGACAACTCAAGTGTTTCTGGTGTTCTTCTTCCTTCAAGTATTTTAAGTCCACCCCATCTATTTCCATGTACATGAAATAAAACAAAATATTTTTCTAATTCATTTAATATATCGATTAATTTTAATCTGTTTTGTTCTTCATTAATCCAATGAACCTCCATAATCATCCCCATCACTTTAGATTCAAAACCAGAAATATCGATTTTTGAAAAATATTCATATTCATACCCTTCCACATCAATTTTTAAAAGAACAGGGCCATTTATGTTTTGTTCTTCGTAATTTTCTTGAAAATCCCTACAATCTTCTTGAAATCCCAATCCTTGAGGAAAGTAATATAATCCCAGATTACCTATACGATTTAGTTCATCGGAATATCGTCGTATTTGGTCATCAGGAACCTTTAGCATAAGTCCATAAGATGATGGAGTATGATCATAGAGATACGATGATTTCTTATATCTTGTACTAAAATCTTCTTCATACCTGTAGTCATTTCCAATACCATACGCGAAAAGAGCCGTACAATTTTCAAGAACGTAGTCCACCATAACATATCCGCCATCTTCATGTGGAGCTCCCAATCTTCTCTTTGTCATGAAAACATTCTGCGGTCTTAATAAATCAATTAAATTATTTTTCATTTTTTTCAATATAAATTTTTGTATAATCAGTAAGAAGTTGCCCAATTATTGGGGACGTTCTTCCATGATTTGTCTCATTATTTTTCTGTCTTATTAAATAACCTCCCGCTTCAACAGGAAATCCCAACGGTTCAACAATTGGAAAGGTATACCATACTGTAGGACCGGATGAATCAACTATTGGTCTAAAATCTGTCATCTTATCCCAGACAGCACACAATACAAAAATATCGTGTTTTTTTAAATAATACCCTACCAACGGATCATCACCATCAGCAAGCGAAAAAAGATCTTCATTAAAATCATCCCCAAAATATTTTCTTCTATATCCAACAGAGTGCCAATGTCCAGGAACGCCTAAATAACAATCACGCATAGCAGGAAAATACACATGAGTTGGACGCATTACAAACTTTTTAACACCGTCAGTTACAACCTTACAGTAGTTCGAAACGGCATTATTATCATCTATCCATGGTCTTTTATCCAACGCATCATCACCTCTAAAGCAGATGGCATGATTCGGATATTGATTTAACTTTTTTATGTGATATTCTAACATTTCTTCATGATAAAGATGATCGTCATCACACGCAATCAAAATGTCCTCCGGATTTGTAATATAGTTTAATCCTCCATATATTTTAGTAATTGGTCCATAGTCTTTAGTGTCTCGATTAATAACCAATTTTGGATTGTTTTTAGCAAATTCTGCTAACTCATCAGGAAACGGATATTCTTCATTGTCATTCATCGCATATAGGCGAGGAATCGTAAATATAACACGATATTCTCTATCTGTCTTTTGATGCAATAATGAGTTTAAATTTTTTTCTATTGATATCCAATATTTCAATCTTTCGGGTACCGTAGTTAACGATATTATAACATTTGGATTTTCGATTGTTGTACTCATGGTTCTCGGTATAATAGAGTTTTTTATTTGCGTCAATAATGATGTTAATCTGTTCATCATAACCAATCGTTTAAATTTAATAAATTATATGTGTTTTTTATTGCGCTCTCCATCGTACAATTTTTAAGATAGTATTCTCTGGCATTTTTAGCAATAAACTTTAAAAAAACGTCATCATTCAACGCTTCATAATATCTTTGTTCTAATAATTTCGCATGATTTTCTTTACCTGTTCTATATAATATCATATCACTTGGTCTAGGAATTGAAATATAATGATAATTAGGAATCAATGGATCATATAATTGTGTCACATATTCAAATCTAATAATCGGAATCCCAATAGCAAAACATTCAATATCTCTATAACAAAGTTCTCCAATGCCGTCAACAGATAATGCAATTTTATGTTTTATAATTTGATCAAAATATTTATCTGCCGATATTGGATAAAAATTTGTTATAATATTTTTATCAAAATAATTAAGTATTGTTCTATCATCTAAAGACGTTCCCTTGAAATATAGTCTATTGTCTATTGGGGGATTTAATAATCTTTTTTGATAAAGTTGATCCACATCCCATTTTTTGGTAATAAAATATGTCCATGGAGAATATTTGTAAGCATATTTTCCAACATGGAGATTTATGTCTGTTGGTAGATATTGAGCGACTAGTGCCTTTTTAAATTTCGGATTTGCGTTTTCATTTATCACTCCCGCTGTTATGGTGTCGGATACTGACATAATAACAAATTCGCCATTGTCTAAATTTTCTATGGCATATTCACATTCCATTAATTCATAATTTCCCGTGGTTCCGCATCGATAATCAACTCGATATCGTGTACTATGTGCCTCCTCATAATATCTGTTTTCCTCAACAATAAAAAATTTCTTTAGATATTCTGAAAACTCATCCCAAAAATCATTATAAAATCGATTATGCATGGTATATTCATTACGTGGATTGTGGATTTTTATTCTTGTTGTTGGTTTATGTTTTTTGTTTGCCGTATCGCCATTGTTTGGATTCCAAAAATCATATAATCCTTTATCTATTTCGAAAATTTTCCATTCTTTTCTTTTTCTATTTGGTTGGATTTGCGCCCATTCCCATGTTGACTTTAGTCCGTCATAAAGTGATGTTTTATCGGAATAATTTAATAAACGAGCAGATTTTTCGTGAGTAGAATGAGCCTCATCCACTTCATATCTTTTTTCTTGATACGCCACATCTCCGCCATTTATCACGCTTCTTAATATTTTATTTGCCTCATTAATGGTATGATATTTTGATGATCCCAAATTAATAATTTCTTTAGAACAATTTTCTTGTTGCGAAGATAACCAAAGAGGGGTCAAACAGTCGTCTATATAACTAAACGCCCTCTTTTGATTCCCGTCCCCATATATTGTCATTGGTTTATTATTTATGTGTTCATACATCCATATTCCCAAAACATTCCTATATTTGTCCCATATGTTTTGTTTTAAACCATACACATTATGCGGGCGAATAATACACCAATCTAATCCGTGCTGTTCCCCAGCAATCTTAATATCCATCTCACATGCAAATTTTGCGACACCATAAGGATCAATTGGGCTAGGAACGTAACTTTCATCAAATGGAGGAATATTGTTTCCATACACCGCCATTGAGGACGTAAATACCAGCCGCTTCACATCGTGAGATATACAGTTGTTGATTATATTAACAGTCGACAGTATATTATTTTTATAATTAAAAGATCGCAAAAATGGCGACAATCCTTGTGCTGCGTACGCGGCGAAATGATAAACATAATTGATGTTATGCTTTGTAAAACACTTTTCTATAGGATCGGAAGATAAGTCCAATTCATAAAAAATCACGTTATCGTGTATGTTTTCTTTAAACCCCCCACTTAAATTGTCAATTCCTATAATTTGTATGTTGGGATGATTCTCGGATATCCAATCGGCTAATCTTGATCCAATTAATCCTGCAACGCCCGTTATTAATATTGTCATATTTTTATTTCAAATCTATCCGACCATCCCGTTCTATTATTATATGCCCAAAAAACAAGTCGAGACGGATCCTTATCAGTTAAAAACATTTCCTCATAATGAATGGGAACCCTATTTTCCATAAATTGTTTTAATTGATTTCCGTCTATCGATTTGGAATTCATCCCGATTCCGTTTTCATCATCGAAAGCTACTAGAATACTATCATAGTCATTTCCAGGTAATTGATGTCTTTCCAGATTAACTAAATGATAGAAAGAATGCATAAATGAGTTTTCCCATTCTTCTTCGTTCTCGATTAAGGGGTTTGGAGGAAATCTATGATCAACAGTATATCTTTGAAATGATTTTTTCTTAAAATGTATTCCTGCATATTTTTCGTAGTCGCGTAATGTTCTGACAGTTCCAAGATCGTATCCTGTCAAATCAAATCCATTTTCTTCTGTTCTTAACAATTGTCTTATTTTTGCTCTCGCCCTATCTTGCGCCGGCCCAAACGTATAGTCACCTCTTTTATATTGATCGTCCCAGAATAATATACCATCTCTTTCCGTTCTCATGGTTGCATGCCATATAATATTCCTATGCGGGTGAAATAAATCATACCCACTCGTGAACGATCTGACAGTTAAATTGATTTCCTCTCCACTAAAATAGAGTTCAGGATCGTGGCGGACTTCTCTGGCCCATTTATTTGGGCCAAACGCAAAATGTCCAGACAAAAACCTAGCAGGAAATGGTTTTGTTAATTGTGGCCAATTAGGAATACCACACGGTCTAATAAAAATCGTTCCAAACGGATAAAAACACGCCGCCTCTGATAACCACGGTTCCATAGTTCTACCCGCGGGATCGTTAAATGGGTCATAATATGGTAAATATCCACAAATTAGTGGATTATACCCCTCATCTTTTAATTCATAATACCACGATAATAAAGTATTGTCCCAATTTTTATCAAATCTATGATGAGAATCTAATTGACAAACGAATTCTTCGTCTTCTAAAAGAGTGTCATTAATTATTGCGCGGGCATATGGCAATCCTTTTGCCTCCGTATAAATCATATTATGAACTTTAATACGTTTATCATCTTTAAATTCATCAAGATTATCAAACCCATCGGTTGGATTATATTGTCTACAGATTCCAAAATAAACTCTTTCTGGATGAGCAGCATTTTCCAACGCGCTTTTTATTGTTGGTATTAATTCCGGTTCTCTATACGCCGGAAGATGTAACATTATTCTTTCATTATTATGGTGCTGCGACACTGTGGTATATTCTGACATATCTATTGAAAGCTTTTTCATGTTATTCTAATATAAATCTCCTGTCATTCTTTCGCACCACCCTTTTGATTCGCTATGTGGCCACACTACCCAGTATTTTGGAGGTATTGATGTTTCAAATTCTCTCCATATTTTGCAATAATGATCGGGATCACTAAAAAATCCGGTGACCTCATTTTTATCCGCATCTTTTCTATATAATGTTGAATCAGATCCATCGCCAGCATCTTCCCGATGAAATGCCACACACCAAAAATCATAATCTTTTTCAGGAACTCTATCATATCCAATATCAATACAATGTTTAAACCATTTTACGAATGATTTTTCATATTCTTCATCTGATATTGGCGGATTCGGTGGTAATTTTTTATCTAAAGTATATTGTTGAACAGCTCTTTTTTGAAAAGATATTCCGGCAAATTTCTCATATTCTTCCAGCGTTCTCACAGTACCAAAGCCATATGGACCGAATTCTTGCGTTCTGGGCTCCATATAAAATAACTGTCGAACTCTAACAAACGCCTTATTATTTTTTTCGTACCATGTTTTAACATCATCCCATTGCTTTTTCTTATCTCTTCTTGTATATTCGTGCCAGATAACAGGCTTGATCAAATGAAATAAATCGTACCCCCATGTGTAAGCTCTAGCGGAAATGGAATGTTCTTCTCCATGGAAATAAAGATTTGGATCGTGCGGAACTTCTTTAACAAATTGGCCGGTTGTAAATCCAAAATGGGCAGAATAGAATCTTGCTCGTATAGGTAGATCTCGTTGTTTATAATCGTCAATCGTTGCCGGCATCGTATGAATGATACCCTCCGGGCCAAATCTGTCAAAATTCATTACCCATGGTTCTACAACTCTTCCTATCGGATCGGTAGAAGGCTCATACGATGGTATATATCCGGTTAATAATGGTTTTTTATATCCCTCTTTTTGTAGTCGTTTATACACAGTAATTAATTCTTCATCCCAATCTTGAGCAAATCTATGATGGGAATCTAATTGAAGCGTATATTCTTCATTATCATATTGCTGTTGCAATTTATTTCTGGCCCAACAAACGCCTTCAGATTCCATATACGGAATATCAAGAATTTTAAACCGTTTATCTTTTGTGTAGGCAGATAATGTGTCCCACACATCTTCTGGCGAATGTTGCCACGCAATCGAAAACACTAAATTTTTAGGAAATTTTGCTTTTTCAATACAATCTTTTATTGTTGGAAGTAATTCGGGGTCGCGATATGACGCGATTTGCAGGAAAATTTTATTTTTTTTCATATACATAATTTATATTGGAACAATAATAACCAATAAAAATAAATTATTAAAGTGAAATATTTGTTTTATTTGATTTTTTTTTGTAATTTTGTAAAAATTGTATAAAATGAATGATTTAAAATTTGATTTGAATGATATTGTGATTGTTCCGGCAGAAGGAAGTGACATCAATAGTAGAAGTGAATGTGACCCTTCTACATATCTTCTATCAAATAGATTTGGAATTCTTCCATTGATGGCATCTCCCATGGATACTGTTGTTTCAAAAAAAAATTATCAGGAGTATATTAAGAATGGAATCGTTCCTTGTTTACCGCGAGGTCAATTTCTTGATCCATTTTGCACAATACGCGAGCCATATTTCCATTCATTTGGATTATGTGAAATAGAAACCGACATCAAAGATTATATAAAAAATAATATTCAACGCAATGACTTTGTAGTTTATAGTCGTATTCCGTTTTATATGTATTCCTATGTTCTTATTGATATTGCCAATGGTCATATGAATAAATTGATTCCAATAGTAAAAGAGATTAAATCATCTTGGCCAAATTTAAAATTAATGATTGGAAATGTCGCAAATCCCGAAACATTTGCAAATCTCGGATTGGCTGGGGCGGATTATGTTAGGATATCAATTGGCACGGGCGCTAGATGTACAACCGCAGCAAATGTGTCCATTAATTATCCAATGGGATCATTAATTGAAGAATGTAAAAAACAGAAAGTTCAACTTGGGCTCAACACCAAAATTGTTGCCGATGGTGGAATGAAAAATTATTCCGACATTATCAAAGCTCTTGCTCTTGGCGCCGACTATATAATGATGGGTTCCACATTTAATAAAGCAATCGAATCTGCTGGGTTTAACTATCTTTATGGTATAAAAATACCCCAAAAGACGGCAGAAGCTCTCT
>Ga0315284_10006275_pt1 | contig 16938 bp, 13 predicted proteins | sample YL17G09_16_MG_FD_203696 | JGI IMG/M metagenome (GOLD analysis project Ga0315284, IMG submission 203696) | Sediment microbial communities from Yellowstone Lake, YNP, Wyoming, USA - YL17G09_16 | ecosystem: Environmental > Aquatic > Freshwater > Lake > Sediment | place: USA: Wyoming | collected...
ATTACCACCCTCGCACAGAGCAGCCGCAGTCCATGCCACTTCGTGACCCATCCCTTTCATAGTGCCGTGGTGACTTCCAGGCTGTAGAGGCCACCAGTTGGTACCCCAATCTCGCAGAATTCTGCCAAGTTCGAGCTTCGCCCATGCACTTCACCCGCCGGTGCACGCAACCACCGCAACCAACGCCACCAAGTGCCTGCTCGATTGCCACCCTCGCTCAGAGCGGCCGCAGTCCATGCCACTTCGTGACCCATCCCTTTCATAGCGCCGTGGTGACTTCCAGGCAGTAGAGGCCACCGGTTGCTCCCCAATCTTGCAGATACTTCGCTGACTTCGCGCTCCGCCCATGTACATTCCCCTCTGTTGCTGTGTTCCTCCTTCACCATCAGCAGAGGAGAGTGTATGACCCTGCTTCGCTCGCAGTTCATGGACGCCTTGCGCGTCAAGGGTTACAGTGAGAAGACCGTGACCAGCTACGTGCACTGCATCCTGGATGCTGTCAAGCTGTACCGCATCTCACCACTGCTGTTCACCAGCGACCAGATCCAGAAGTATCTGCTCGTGCTCATCCAGCAGCGCAAACTTGCTCCCGGCACTGTCAACCTGCGTATCAATGCCCTCAAGACGTTCTACAAGCTCATGGCGCCAGGCTCCACGGTCATGGCCGGCTTCACCCAGATGAAGGTGCCCCGGCACATTCCCACCGTACTACTACTACCGGGCACTTTGTTGTTTTCTTGCGCAAATTCTGGGCAGAGCGCATGTCGTATCAAGGACTTGTCGACGCCCGCTGACCGCTGAATTCTGACCGCTGACTGCTTGCCACTTCGAGCAATGCGTCTACTTGTACCGTTGTTGCTGTTGGGTTGTCGGCTCCGCCGCGCCAAGTTGTCGCGTCAGGAGATCGACCGCATGATTGCTGCGGTGAAGAAGATCAGAGACAAGGCCATCATCATGCTGCTGTACTCGGCGGGAATACGTCTGTTGGAGTGCGCGACCATCAAGCCGGTGCATATCGACAGCGATCGGATGAAGGTGCGCGGGGATCCCGCACGCTCTGCACCGGCCTGCGCCAAGCCTACTCAGATCTCCGGTTCACCGCATGCCGTCATTCCGAGTGCGCCCGACCACCGCGTCATTTCAGGCGGGATGGGGGAACCCCGCAATCCCTCCTTCCTCGCTCGTGCTAGTGCGGCAGGTAGGACTGGAGAGGGGCGCGAGTGCGCCGTGCGGAGTGACCCCGTCGCGCGCCAGCAGGCGCGCGACATCGGGGCACGCAGTACCGAGGGCCCCTGCCCAAGCCCGGAAGGAGGACCGCCCGGCGGTCATCCGCCGGGACCGCCCAGATCCGTCACCCCCGAGACGTACCCCTGTGGTCAACGGGCGGTATCACCCAGTGCTTCCGGCTTTCACCCTGTATTGCAGATCGGTGTTCCTGCACGTATTTTCTACGTTCCACGCGATGCGGCTTCTCACTCAGAGATGCCACCTGTTCTCCCCTCACCGTGCACCAGGGAGGTTAGCTCGTGAACCGAGAGGTCTCCGTTTCGGCGAAGGATCCGCGCCGTGGAATTGCCATATGTGTAATGGCGATTGCGTGCGCCTGCACCATGGCGGGGGCACAAGACGACGTATCGCAGCTCATGTCAACCATCGTGAACGGGCCCCAGCTCTATCTCACCCCCGAGGCAATCGACTACTTTGCGGCGAAGGGAGTGCAGATTCGACCGACTCCCAGCACCGACAAAGACGCGGCTGTCAAGAGCTTGCGGGCGACAATCAACTTGGCGGGCAAGGGTCCCGATGCACGGGTGGCCATCGGTACACTGGTGGAGGTCTTTCCGCGTGCAGTAGACGTGGCCATCCGACCAGCCGAGCACTACACCTCGGGCCAGGGCCGACTCGAAGACTGGCTCCAAACCTATGCGCTCTCGGCGAAGAACAAGTTCCTGCTCTCCTCAAAACTTATCGAATACGCCACCGCATCGCAGTGCGAGAATTTCGTTGAGACCAAGGTGGAGAACCGCGTTGTGGGAAGCCCCACCATGTATCGCGGCGTTATGGCCGACGCCACAATTGACATAACAGTTATCATCACACTGAATGCCGCGGCGTGTGCGCTGAGTTCCCTGTCGGGCCAGGACCTCGGAACCACCCAGGACGCCTGGCGCACGTGGTGGGCTCAGCAGGGGGGCTCGTTTGTGCCGCAGGCTGTCAGCCCGTCGTCAAACGGGGCAGCTCTCTCCTCTGGAACAGAACTCACCGACGTTGTGCTCAAAGGAAAGTACCGCGTGGTACTGGCCACAGGCGATGAGCTGGTGGGCACCATCGAGGGACTCGACGACACGTCGGTGGTGATGGAATCCACAACCGGCCCGTTCAAGTTCAACAAGACACTGGTTGTCGAGCACCAGCTTCTGGGACTTCCTGCAGCCATGCAGGCGCAACCGATGGCAGCGGGCTCCGGACTCCCCGAATCGCAAATACTCACGTTTGCCGAACTTCAGCACGGAACGCCGGTGGGCACGAAACTGCTTCTCCGACTGGCAAGTGGCAAGGAATTCGCAGGCACCCTTGTGTCGGTGACCGACGATCAGCTCAAGCTCAACATCGACGGCTCCGAGATTCCCTTCAGCAAAGACGCCGTTGCCCAGGTCTCCACAGTAGCCGGCACGAAACCGGAACCGACGAGCGCGCAGACCGCTCCGAAGGCCCCTCAACCCCTCGACACGCTGTACGTCGTCAACCCCGAGACCGACGAGTATGGCAAGCGCCTGCCCGATCTGATGCTGCAGGGCAAGATTGTGTCCGACAAGAACAACATGGTCGCGTTCGTCACGTCGGAGGGGATTAAACGATCCTTCACATACGGCCAGATCACACGTCGCATCAGCCATTCGGAGCCCAGTGGCATGTCGGAGATCGAGCGCTACGGCAAGCCACTCTTCTGCCCCAGTGGCATGGTTCTGGTCGATGTTCCGCCAGGCAAGAAAGGCCGGCCCTTCTTCAAAGTGTGCATCGACGCCTACGAATATCCCAACAAGAAGGGATCGGTGCCGGTGGGCAACACATCGTACGCGCAGGCAAAGAAGCTGTGCGAGGGCCAGGGCAAACGGCTCTGCACTACACAGGAGTGGCAGTGGGCGTGCAGCGGACTTGAAGAGTACACCTACCCCTACGGATCGGACCTGGTAGCCGAGAACTGCAATGCCGAGGGTTCGCAGCACCTCGAACCGTCGGCCACGCGCTACAAGTGCGTAAGCAAGTTCGGCGCGTCGGATATGGTGGGCAACATCTTCGAATGGGTGTCGGGCGCCGCCGCTGCACCAATGCTGATGGGTGGCCCTCTCTCTAAATGTCAAACACAATCACCCGGAGTGGGCGGCGGCGCCAAGCCGTTCACCGGGTTCCGGTGCTGCAAGAGCAACTGAGGAACAGCGTACACATGACTATCTCCTCGCAACCGCATCGTCGACTCAATCCACTCACCGGAGAGTGGCTCCTCGTCTCTCCGCACCGCACACAGCGTCCGTGGCAGGGCAAAGTGGAGAGCGTTGCCACAGCATCGCTGCCGCACTACGACCCGGCCTGCTACCTGTGCCCCGGCAACACGCGTGCAGGTGGCGAAAAGAATCCGGCCTACGACTCGACATACGTTTTTGTCAACGACTATGCGTCGTTGCTGCCCGACACCCAAGCCTCCGAGTCGGCGATCAACGGGTTGCTTGTCTCCAGTGCCGAGCGCGGGATATGCCGCGTGCTGTGCTTCTCTCCCCGACACGATCTGACGCTGGCGCGCATGGACACCGGCTCGATCGAGCGCGTGGTGGACGCGTGGATGCAGCAGTACGCAGAGTTGGGAGCCATCGACTACATCAACCACGTGCAAATATTCGAGAACCGCGGCGATACTATGGGCTGCTCCAATCCGCACCCGCACGGCCAGATCTGGGCCAACCAGACTGTACCGCTGCTTGTGGAGCGCGAGGGGTTCTATCAGGAAGACTATCGCCGCAAGAAGAACTGTTGCATGCTATGCGACTATGTGACACTGGAACTCGACCGCAAGGAACGCGTAGTGCTCGAAAACGACACATTCGCAGTGGTCGTGCCATTCTGGGCGGTGTGGCCGTTCGAGACTTTGCTGCTGCCCAAGATGCACATCAGCGACATCGGAAAGCTGGAGCCCGCACACAAGGCGGATCTGGCAGATGCCATGCGACGGCTCGGAATTCGCTACGACAACCTGTTCTCCACGAGCTTCCCCTACTCCATGGGGATTCATCAGCGGCCAACCGACGGCAAGTCGCATCCGCACTGGCACTTCCACATGCACTACTATCCACCGCTGCTGCGTTCGGCAACGGTCAAGAAGTTCATGGTGGGCTACGAGATGCTCGCGCAACCGCAGCGCGATATCACGCCGGAGCTGGCTGCGGAGCGTCTGCGGGGGTGTTCGGAGCGGCACTACGCAGATCCGGCGTAGTCTGTCGGACGGTCGTACCGACTCACGACCCGCGAGGCTGTGGTTGACAACCGCAGACTACTTCCCGGCTGTCCCGGCATCGCGCGGCATCACTGTTGGCGCACGCTGCCCAGCAAGCCCCGTATTGCGCGAGGGACCTCCCCGATCACATCCCGGGCAAGCACCCCATACTCGGTGAGCCTGCGACTGGCCATCTCCCCGGCCGTGCCGTGCAGGTACGCGCCGAGAATCGCCGCATCCACCACCGAGCATCCCTGCGCCATAAGCGACACGATGATGCCGCTCAACACATCGCCGGTTCCCGCTTTGGCAAGTGCTGAGGTGCCGTACGGCGCCACAAACACCATGCCTCCGGGCTCAGCCACCATGGTGGGGCTTCCCTTGAGCAGAATAGTGAGTCCCAGTTCACGGGCCTTCTCTTTGAGCGCGCCGACAATCTCCTGCGGTTTGACGGGTAGCGCGCCGAAGAGCCGTTCCCACTCACCAAGATGGGGGGTGATCACCGTGTCTGCCTTGCGGCGCGCCAAGTCCTCCGCCCGGCCCTTGAACGCGTTGAGTCCGTCAGCGTCAAGAACCATGGGCGCCTTGAGCGTGGCCACCAAAGACCGCACCAGCCGCACAGTGCTTGGCGCATGCGACAAGCCGGGGCCGATGCACACAGCCTGCGCCTTTGCAGCGACCTCTACAATCCGATCGAACGCCTGATACGACAGCGAGCCGGACGTCGTCTCCTCAAGCGGCACGATCACGGTCTCCGTCACCTTGACAGCCAGCACATCGGCAACGCTGCGGGGGCAGGCGCAGCGCACCATGCCGCATCCGGTACGCAGAGCGGCTTCGGAGGCCAAGGCCGCCGATCCAGCCATGCCGCGCGACCCACTCACCAGCAGCGTCACACCGTGGTCAAACTTGGATCCGGCAGGCCGGCGCGGGGGCAGGAGCGCTGCGAGGTCGTCGAGCGTGGGAACGAACACATCTTGCACATGACGATTGACGATTGCGTCTGGATAGCCCAGATCGGCTACCACGAGCGTGCCTACGCACGCGCGACCCGGGTGCTGAAACGCCCCAAGCTTGGGCAACCCCATGGTCACAGTGGTGCGGGCGCGCACGCAGCTCTCCCCCACCCCTCCGGTGTCGTTGTCCATGCCCGAGGGAGTGTCCACGGCAAGGATCGGTTTGTCCGACCGATTCATGGCCGCAATGACGTCGGCGCAGAGTCCGTGAGGCTCTCCCTTGATGCCCGTACCCAGCACCGCATCCACGACGAGTGCATATCGCGCGAACCCCTCGCAGTCGGCTGCATCGTCAAGCACGAGATAGTTGCCCGAGGCTTGCGCGTACGCATCGAACGCCTTGCGCGCCTCGCCCTTGAGGTCGGTGGGATCGCACAGCGAAAAGCACATCACGCCGTAGCCGGCCTCGCGCAGGAGTCGGGCCACAACGTATCCGTCGCCACCGTTGTTGCCCTTTCCGCACACAATGGCGATGTCGCCCCCGGAAGGACTGGGAGCCATCTGGCGCGCGGCCTGGAGCAGCGCATCGCCCGCCTTGAGCATGTAGGAATAGCCAGTGTCAAGGTCGCCGCCAATGGCCTCGGTGTCAATGGCGCGCATTTGTGAGATTGCGAGGATGGGGACCATGGGCGTACTCCTTCTGCGAAGTGGACCGGAGGTGCCGGATCATGCGGCACGCGGCTCCACGATAGACGTATTTTGGTGAGTCGAGGAGCGTCTTCATCTGCGCGCGCCGACGGCTCTCTCGGAAAAATAGTGGATGTCCCCAACCGACGGATCCCGCAGGATCCACCAGAAGCCATGCCGCGTCTATTCGTAGCAATTGACTTGCCGGACGATGTCCAAGAGCAGATCTCCGACATTGCGTGTGACGTGCCCGCCGCTCGCCGCGCGCCGATTGACCAGTTGCACATCACCCTCAGTTTTCTGGGAGAGGCGCACGAGGGTGCGTTCCTTGACGTGCGTGAGGCCCTCGATGACGTGGACAGTCCGCCCTTCGACATCACACTGCGTAGCGTGGGGTTCTTTCCGCCGCGCCGAGATCCCCGCGTACTCTGGGTCGGTGTTGACCCGTGCGACGCGTTGCTGCGTCTCCAGCGCGAAGTCCAGAGCGTCGTGCAGAGCTGCGGCGTGGAGACCGAGAAACGCACGTTCAGTCCGCATGTCACTGTTGCCCGCATCAAGGAGGGATCTCCTGTGCAGGCGATCGTCCCGTTCCTGCAGGAGAATGCGCTCTTCTGCGCCGGGCCGGTGCACGTGACGGAGTTTCAGCTGTACTCGAGTCACCTGTCGCCGGACGGGGCAGTGCACACGGTTGAGCAGCGGTACGAGTTGGTGTAGCGGAGGAGAATTCCGGTAATGAACCGTCCCAGCGATGAAGTCTTCGTTCCCCCCTCCGACGTCCGCCAGATCCCCGGCTCTCCCCGTCCCAAGGGAAGTCGCTCTGGGCTGTGGGCAGTGCTGGCGACCGTGGGGGCAGTGCTGCTCAAATTCAAGTTCATCTTTGTTGCACTGAAATTCGGCAAGTTCTTCGGCACCATCGCGTCCATGGGTCTCATGATCGTTGTGTATGCGAAAATGTTCGGGTGGTGGTATGGCGCAGGGTTTGTGCTGCTCATCGCGGTCCACGAGATGGGCCACGTGCTTGCCGCACGACGGGTCGGACTGAAAACCTCCGCGCCCATCTTCATTCCGTTTGTCGGAGCATTCATTGCCATGAAGCAACAGCCCACCAACGCGCGCATCGAAGCCATAGTCGCATTTGGCGGACCGTGGGTAGGCAGTGCGGGGGCGGCGCTGTGCATGGTGGCAGGCATCGCGCTTGACAACCGGCTTCTGCTGGCTCTGGCCTACACCGGATTCTTTCTCAACCTTTTCAATTTGGTGCCCATTCATCCACTGGACGGCGGGCGCATTGTCACCGCGATCTCACCGTGGCTCTGGCTCATCGGGATTCCCGCACTGGGGGCTCTGCTGATCTGGCACTTCAACCCGATTGTGCTGCTGATGCTGCTGCTGGGCATGTTCCAGGCCTGGCGGGTGTGGAAGTCGCCCGATCGCACATACTTTCAGGTGCCGCCCGCCGTGAGGGTCCAGTTTGCCGTGTACTACTTCGGACTCATGGCGCTGCTGGGCGTGGGCATGGCGTGGATTCATGGGCTGCATGTGGGGTTGGGGGCGCCGTAGAGGCATCCTGGCCGGCGCGATCGGCAGATGCGCTGCTGGAGATCAGGCGACCGGGGCAGTGCCTACCTTGTTCACCCTCCGCTCCTCCACAAACGCAAACGCCGTAATCGCTCTGCTGTTGACAATGAGCGTCTCCGGAAAACCTGCCTTGACAATCAGCGCACGGGCCGCTGAATCGCACCCCACCTCGTTGATTGCATGAGCATCGCTGTTCACCGCGATCCGGCACTTCGCGCGCTCGCATGCGGCCAGTAGCGCCAGCGTCACGTCGTCGCCTGCACGCGCAAGCTCCGTCTTCGAGTTGTTCAGCTCCACTACCACGCCCTTGGCGGAGGCAGCCCGTGCCACAGCGTCGAAGTCCACCGGGTATGCCGGGTCGTTGAGGTGCGCGAGAATGTCGATGCAGGGGTACTTGCCGATGGCTGTCACGACCATGCGCGTGTACACGTCCACACCGAGGCCCTGCGCTGTGTTCGGGTGAATGCCCAGCAGCACGATGTCCATCCAGTGCACCCACTCCAAGGGCACGTCGATGTCACCGTCGGTACCGCAGAAGTTCGCCTCAATGCCGCGGAGCATGCGGATGCCTGGGAGGGGGTCCCTCAACCGCTCGAAGAAGGTAGAGCTGACGCGGCTGCGCAGCTCGGGACCGTGGTCGGTGATGGCCAGGCCCGCAAGGCCGCGGGTGCGCGCTTCGAGGAGCATCTCCATGACGGAGTGAATGCCGCAACGACTGAAGGTGGTGTGACAGTGGAAGTCGACGGGGAGCATGCGGGGTCCTTTCGTGGTTGTCAATACTGCGTCTGGTGTTCGGGCAGGCGCCCGCTCCCCTCCCCGAAACGAAGCAGGGGCGCTGCGAGCAGCGCCCCTGCGTGTTGTCGTCACAGAACCTGCCCGGGAAACCCACGGCCCCTTGCGGGACCGTCACGTTCGGTCAACCTCAACTACTTCTTCTTGGCAGGCTTCTTCGCAGCCGGAGCCTTCTTTGCCGGCTTCTTCGCTGCCTTGGGAGCCGCCTTCTTGGCCACGACCTTCTTCGCAGGCTTCGAGGCGACCACCTTCTTGGCCGGAGCCTTTGCCGCAGCCTTGTCCTCGAGCGCAGCCTGCGCTGCAGCGAGGCGAGCGATGGGCACACGGTACGGTGAGCAGCTCACGTAGTTCATGCCTGCACGGTGACAGAACTTCACCGACTTGGCCTCACCACCGTGCTCGCCGCAGATACCGACCTTGAGATGGGGCTTGGTCTGTCGTCCAAGCTTGATGCCCATCTGCACGAGCTGGCCCACGCCGCTCTGATCCAGACTCTGGAACGGGTCGTCCTTGAAGATCGCCTTGCCGCCGTCCTTCTCACCCATGCAGTACACAGGCAGGAAGCGGCCCGCATCGTCGCGGGAGAGACCAAGGATCATCTGCGTGAGATCGTTGGTGCCGAAGCTAAAGAACTCGGCCACCTCTGCGATCTCGTTGGCCAGGAGCGCGGCGCGGGGGATCTCGATCATGGTACCAACCATGTACTCAAGCTTCACACCGGCAGCCTTGATAAGTGCGTCTGCCACAAGGCGGGTCTGCACTTCCAGGATCTTCAGCTCCTTGCGGTCGATGACCAGCGGGATCATGATTTCCGGCAGCACCTTGATGCCCTTGCGCGTGCACTCGATGGCCGCCTCGATGATGGCCGTCACCTGCATGTCAAGAATCTCGGGATAGGTGATGCAGAGACGGCAGCCGCGATGCCCCAGCATGGGATTGGATTCGTGGAGCTGCTCGCAGCGGTGCACGATCTTCTCCACTGAGAGACCCGTGATCTCGGAGAGCTTGCGAACACCCTCGTCGTCCTTGGGCGTGAACTCATGCAGCGGCGGGTCGATCAGGCGGATGGTCACCGGCAGGCCGTTCATGGCGGTGAAGATGCCGGCAAAGTCGTCGCGCTGGAACGGCAACAGCTTGGCCAAAGCCTTCTTGCGCGTCTCGAGCGATTCGGCAACGATCATCTCCTGAATGGCCAGACGACGTGCCTCGGTGTCGAAGAACATGTGCTCGGTACGGCAAAGGCCAATACCCTCGGCGCCCATCTTAATGGCGTTCTCTGCGTCGTATGGAGTGTCGGCATTGGTGCGGACCTTGATTGTGCGCATCTGGTCTGCCCAGCTCATGAGCATCTGGTAGCTCTCGGGCAGCTCAGGCTTCTTCAGCGGCAACGCGCCGATGTAGACTTCGCCGGCCGAACCATCGAGGGTAATCCAATCGCCCTGCTTTACGGCCTTTTCGCCAACAAACATGGACTTTGCATTGTAGTCGATGTTGAGCACTTCGCAGCCAACCACGCAGCACTTGCCCCAGCCACGAGCCACAACGGCCGCGTGTGAGGTCTTTCCGCCGGTTGCGGTGAGAATGCCCTGCGCCGCGTGCATACCACCCACGTCTTCGGGGCTGGTCTCTTTACGAACAAGAATGACATTCTCGCCCGCAGCAGCCATGGCCTCGGCTTCGGCAGCAGTGAACACAACCTTACCTGCGGCGGCGCCCGGTACTGCATTGATGCCCACGCCAATTTTGGCCTGCTTCAACTGCTCCTTGTTGATCTTCGAACCGTCGATGACCGGGTAGAAGAGGCGCTCGATGTCGTCTGAGTTGAGGCGCGCAACGGCCTGCTCTTTGGTGAGAACCGGCTTGACAGCCTGCGCTGCGTAGCTGGCGGGCAGATAGCCCTTCTTGGCCAGTTCGGCAGCCCTTTCCTTGGTGAGAATGGGCTGAGTCGCCTGCTCAACGGCAATGCGGAATGCAGCAGCCGGCGAACGCTTGCCGGTACGGCACTGGAGCATGAAAAGCTTCTCTTCTTCGACCGTGAACTCCAGGTCCTGCATTTCCTTGTAGTACACTTCGAGGATCGCACGAACAGCGCAGAGCTGGTCGTAGACCTTGGGCATCTGGTCTTGCAGTGTGGAGAGCTTGAGCGGGGTACGAATGCCGGCCACCACGTCTTCGCCCTGGGCGTTGATGAGATAGTCGCCGTAGAAGGTGTTCTCTCCAGTGTTGGGATCGCGGGTGAAGCAGACGCCCGTTCCCGAGTTGTCACCCTTGTTGCCGTAAATCATCTGCACCACGTTGACCGCAGTGCCCTTGAGGTCGGTGATCTTCTCAACGCGGCGATAGGTAACCGACTTGTCAGCCTCCCACGAACCGAACACAGCCTTGATCGCGCCCCAGAGCTGCTCGAGCGGATCCTGAGGGAACTCGGCGCCCTTCTTCTCGCGATAGAAATCCTTGAACTGCTTGCAGAGTTCCTTCAGACCTTCGGCCGGGATCTCGGGGTCGGTCTTCACGCCGAGCTTGGCCTTGAGCTGGTGCAGCAGGTGCTCCATGGGGTCCTTGGAGAGGCCCATGGCCGTGGTTGAGTACATCTGGATGAATCGGCGATAGCTGTCATACGCGAAGCGCGGGTTGCCGGTCTTCGCGGCGAGACCCTCGACGCTCTTGTCGTTGAGCCCGAGGTTGAGGATGGTTTCGAGCATGCCGGGCATGGAGCGGGCTGCACCCGAACGCACGGAGACGAGCAGCGGGTCGTTGGAGTCGCCAAGTTTCTTGCCCGTGCACTTCTCGAGCTTCTTGAGCGATTCGAGTACCTCTTTCTCAAGGCCAGCCGGGAACTTGCGGTCGAGCTTGTAGTACTCTTCGCACGTGGGGATGCTGACCGTGAAGCCGGCGGGAACAGGCAGACCGATGGAGGTCATCTCCATCAACCCGATACCCTTGCCGCCCAGAATGTCTTTGGTGAGATTCGCGCCAGTGGCTTCGGCTTTGCCGCCGCCGTAGAAGAAAACGTGCTTGGCCATGCAGACCTCCGGGGGTAGTTGTAGGAAAATCGAACGAGGCCTTTTCAGGGGTCGGGTTCGTAGGTTGCCGCAGATAGATTGAGATCGATGAAAATACATCGACACGATACTGGGGCTCAAGAATGCCGAAACTGGCGCCCCCCTCGATGCGGTCCTATGTGTTCCGTTGGGGGCACCCCGCCAATGGGCGGTGGCCCTCCTCCGCGCTCTCGCTGCGCGAGCCGGTAGCGCCGGCCCGGTGTTGCGCGCGGTGCGCGCAACGGGTCCGCCACTACTGCGCTTCAGCGCACGCTACGTCCGTCGATGGGGACGGAGTATTATTTATCGGAATAGTGCCAACGGCCGACTCTGTGGCAGTACACCTCATGCGTGAAGCAAGGGAGTGGACCGAGGCAGGTTGAATGCCCATGAACGCCCCAATCTGGCTCAGTGAGTAGCCGTACGCCTTGTACGCGGCGTGGCAGAACTCCGATCTCGCAGCGCGACACCCCGGCCTTCGTCCGCGAATGAGGTCGGCCGAGTCGGCAAACGAGTGATCGGTCTGCACGCGTTTGAGCAAAGTTGGCAGATCCGGCCGTTCCTCTCGCAGTCGCCTCAAGCGGGCCTCCTCAGCCTCCTTACGTTCTATCGCCTTCCGCACAAACGCCGGCTCGCCCACCACCCTACCGTCGCCAAACCGGGAATCCCCGTCGGGCTCGCTGGCACAGGCTCGTATTTCAGCCCAGATTGACTCGAAGGTGCCGCCGCGATCAATGCCTTCGGTCAAGAAGGATCGGTATACCTGGCGAGCGCGACTGAGGCTCGGGGAGAACCGGGAGAGCGCTTCCTTGGCCGACATCCAGGGCGTTGTATCGATCCCCAGAAGAGTTCTATGGCCCGACCAGCGGAAGTTCTCCAAATCTGTCAACGACTTTGCCATGCCGGCGCGAAGCGGGTTGAGGTGAACGTACCGAATCAATTCGCGAACATAGGCAAACCCCTCGGTGACAATGGACTTGTACCTGTCCTGAAAGAGATATCCCCGACGAGCATGCCTCATGTTGAACTGCCGCGCATAGGTCCCATTGAGGCGCCTCATCATTGTGTCAAGTGCGACTTCAGTCGGCCGAAGCACCAGGTGGAAATGATTGGGCATCAAGCACCACGCATAGCAGAGGCACTTGGACTGAGCAAGGAGCGACCCGAGGGCTGCCACGAATCGCTCGCGGTCAACGTCATCAGCGAACAAGGCAACCCCGTCCAGTCCACGAGACATGACGTGGTGAATCTCTCCGGGGCACAGGATCCTGCGGCGTCGGGGCATTGTGCAAATATAATAAATAATACTCCGTCCCTTGTGCCGGCGCCGTCATTTGATCCGGCCATCGCCCGTGTGGTATAATAGGAGGATCATGAAACGCAATGCGATCTCCCTTCTCGTCCATCCGTACCGCAACATCCTGCTGCCGCCTGCCGAGCTCAAGCAAGCTGTTGATTCCTTTGCAGATTCCCAGTTGAAGCTGACCACCGAGTTTCCCAATGTACGCTGGAACCTGTGTCTGCCTGCGCACCTGGTTGAGTGCATGGACAGCATCCTGCTCTCCAAACTGCGCGAGGTACAGAAGCGCGGGAATCTGGAGTGGCTGTGCTGCGGATACACCGAGCCTTTTCTGAGCTTCTCGCCGGTGTGGCTGACACAGGAGAACATCCGCATGGGCGTTGAGACACTCACCAGTTTGACTGGCGCCAAGCCCATGGGATTTGCGCCACCCTATTCCAACTGGGAGCCGTCGCACATTCCCACGCTCGATGCCCACGGTCTCTCCTACGCCGTGCTTTCCCGGGCGCTCTTTCCAGCAGCGAGCCGCGAGTATCTGGGATACTGGGCGACCGAGCACATGGGCACCTCGGTGCTGCTCTTCCCGGTGCAGATGGTGCATGCGGAGTCAGCGCCCGCAGATGTGTCGGAGTGGCTCGAGTCGGTCTTCTCGCGCGGCAAACCCTGCAGTTCGGGCATCAAGACACTGTGCATCGACTACCTCCTGCCGTTGGCACCCAAACCTGCGGTCAACCCGTTTGACTGGCTGCGCAAGGCTGCCGGGGCAATCGAGCAGAGCCTGCTCCAGTACCAGACAGTGCGCATGGACGAGGTCTTCACCGAGAGCACGCCGCTGGGTCTGCAATACGTTGCTGCTAACCTGGTCTTCAACCGCGAAGACGCAGAGAGCGCCCCGATCTTTCAAGACTACCTGCACACCTTTGACCAGGTGGGACTCATGCAGCGGCGGCTCATGGAGGTTGCCGAGAACATACGCGACCGCGACTCGACTAAGCAGTTGACACAAGCAACCCGGCAGCTTTTTCTCGCACAGGACATCAACCGGTACCTGCCGGCTCGGGTCTCCGGATTTGCCGATGGGGACGACCGTCTGTGGACCTACCGCCGGTTGATCGAGGTGGAGGAACAGCTTCACGACCTCGACGACCTCAAGGGCGGGCAGATCCGCATTGCCGATTTCATGAAGAATGGCTCCAAGAGCGCGGTCATGTCCAACCGCGCGCTCAAGGTCTACATCGACCACCGCAGCGGTGGCCACGTGATGGAGTTGGACTACCGGCCGCGCCGTGTCAATATCTGCGCAACCTACGCATCCACTCGTTTTGAGGTCCCCCGCATTGTGACTCCCGGCGTGTCGCGCACGTCGTTTGTCGACCACGTTCTTGCGCCCGATGCTCGATGGGAAGACTATGCTGCCGGGAGTGTGCCCGAGCTCGGAGACTTCGTCGGCACGCCGTTTGAGTATACCGTGAAGAAGACGAGCGACTCTGTCAAATGCGTGCTCGTGCGCAATGGGTCGACCACGGTGTCGGACAAGACGCTGCCTCTCACCATGGAGAAGGTCTTCGGTCTCGACCGGGACACAGCGTCGCTCTCGTTCATCTATCACTTGACAAACCCTTCCCTCATCCCGCTCACATGCACGCTGGCAATCGAGGTCTCGCTCTACCTGCCCGGCGCCGAACACGGCGAGGCGCACATTGCCGCAGGCAAGACAACCTGCACAGATCTTGTCAACGAGCGCTTTGCCGCATCGGACCTCACACGGTGGTCGCTGGTGGATCACCGGGCAGGCATGCAGATCATTCTGAGTGCGCAGAAGCCGGTTGACGTGTGGTGCTGGCCATGTGCGGGGTCCGGCGCGGGAGTCTACCACGGCACAACGATGATGATTGTGAGCCGGGTGGAGCTTTCGGGCGGCACACCGTGGAAACTCATGGGCAAACTCGAGTGCCGCAAGGCGCGCACCAAAGGCAAGGTCATTGATGCGTGCTGAAGCGCTCGACATCACCATCCAGAGTCGCGACGGTGCAGTATGGCTGCATCTGGCAGGCCCGTTCCACGCGGAGCAGGCGCCCAATATCCGCGAGAAGATTCTCAGTCTGATGCAGGACGGCAACCGCGAGATCATTGTCGACCTCAACGATGTGACGCATGTTGACACAGGGGTTCCGTCGCTGTTTCTGGAACTGCTCAACACCATGCGCGCCAAGGATGGTGAGCTACGGTTCATCTTCAAGAACGACGCGGTGACCAAGGCGTTTGCTCCGTACCGCAATCTGCTTGACATCCACCCCGATGCCGAGGAACTCATGTCGGGGGGGCTGTTGGGCGCGCTGCGCCGGCGCACGCAGGTGCTCTTTCGACGCACCGGCATCCGGCTGTCGCGACCAGTGGCGATCTTTCTGCTGGTGGTGCTATGCAGCCTCTTCGTGTCGCTTGCATTCATCATCAATCTGCAGAGCAGGCGCATTGCCGAGCAGTCCAGGGAGGTTGAGGAGCTGCGCCAGTGGCGCCAGAGCGCGGTGGCGGAGCTTGACAAATTGACCAGCCGCCTCAAGCCCATGGAGGCGCTCGGTCTGCTGCCCGACACGTCGGAGTTGCCGCGAATTCGGCGGCAGATACAGGCTCTGCGTCAGAAGACGGCCGCGGCCACGCCACGCGCGCCCGCGACAGCGCCACTGCCCGACACGACGAAGCCGCAGGCGCCCCAGCAGCCGGCAGATGCAGACAGCGTCGCGCCGACACCTCCTGCGGGAGGATGACCGTCCGAATCTCTGAGACTTCGCCGGACTGGGAGAGCATCGACATGGCCCGAGTCATCAACCGCGGTCTCAACGCCTGGATCCAGATCCACCGTCACAACGTATGGGTGTCGGAGCTCTCTGCCATCGTGTGGGTGGCCATTACCGCGCTGGCCTTCACGGTGTGTGCTGCGACTATCCTCGGCAACGAACGATCTCTCCTGCGTCAACATCGCACCATCGTCCAGCTCAGCTCCGATCAACTGCGTCTCTCCGAACAGCTCGCTGTGATGGAACAGAAAGTGGTGGTGGCGGAGGCGCTCATGGAGTACACCAGGGGCAGACTCAGTGCTGTCACGCTCTCGGAGTTGGTCAACCAGGTCTACGACAACAGCGCCAGGTTCGGCTACGATCCGCTGCTTCTGGTGGCGGTCATCCACGTGGAGAGTTTTGCGCGCCCCACCGCACTTGGCCGCAACCGCAGCGGAGCACTGAGCGGGGCACTGGGGCTCATGCAACTGAAGTTCGAAACTGCGCGCGAGGTGGGATCGGATCTGGGCATTGAGCTGAAGGAACCGATCGATCTGCTGAAGCCCGAGATCAACATCCCCATTGGAGTGGCATACCTGACCCGCCTGGTCGCACAGTTCCACAGCCTGAAACTGGGAGTGCTGGCGTACAACCTTGGTCCGGGCGTGGTGTACCAGACACTGTCGGCCAAACAGCCGCTGCCACTTGACTACTACGCAAAGGTCCTGCGGGCATACTTTGCGCTGAAGAAGGCGGCGGAGGGGAGAGTGGCGGGGAGGTGAGAAGTGAACAGTGATCAGTTCGCAGGTCCCGCCTGTTCGTCGTCTCGTCCGGTCGTGGACCAACGCGGTGAGTGGCACGACGAGTAGCCTCAGGGCAGCGGTTTGGACCGGGACCATCTTCGTTGTCGTGGGTGAGGACGGAACCATCCTCACATCCATCGATGGTTTCGACTGGACCACAAGGCAATCCGGCACGAATGACTTGCTGCTATCGGTCGTTTGGAACGGGAGGCAGCTTGTTGCGGTTGGGTGCTACGGGTCAAGTTTGGTGTCACGCGATGGCATGGAATGGACACTGTCCCCCAAGAATACAGGAGCAGAGCTGCGGTCGATCATTTGGGCGGACTCATTCTTCATTGCTGTTGGTCAAAACAGCCGCACATTTGGAGAGGGGTTGATCCTCACCTCTGCCGATGGTGGTCTGGCGTTGATCTTCTTCGACTCGAACATTCGGTAGGAGGGGCCGTCGATGGATATGATTGAAGCGTGGTGGATCATTCTGTCCACGATGGCGGTGGTGACCACGGGGTCCCCCAGGTAGT
>Ga0315284_10006276_pt1 | contig 16938 bp, 11 predicted proteins | sample YL17G09_16_MG_FD_203696 | JGI IMG/M metagenome (GOLD analysis project Ga0315284, IMG submission 203696) | Sediment microbial communities from Yellowstone Lake, YNP, Wyoming, USA - YL17G09_16 | ecosystem: Environmental > Aquatic > Freshwater > Lake > Sediment | place: USA: Wyoming | collected...
TTTTGGACTTTCAATTAATCTCTGGCAGGCACTGTTTGTGATGGGAGTAGCAAACCTTGGCATATTTTTCCCTTTCGTATTCGGACATTCAAGTCCGGGGTATATCGGGCCATTTCATTACAAATGCATACAGAGCCTGGTTTTGCTCGGTGCGCCGCGGGCAGCGGCTCAGAACTTTTCCGTGGTAGCACATCTGGCAATTTACATAATCCTGCTTGTATGGGGCGGCTTGGTTCTGCTCTGGTACGGCATTGCGCTTGGCTTGACGGCAAATCTGACAAAACGGGCAAAATCCTACTCTGGTCTTATGGATTGCGCCCCGGCGACCGCGAATATTCTCGGCCTGACATCTCCCGATACGGCAGCAAAACCGACCGCGCCATTTATTTACAAGCTGACAGAAGCAGCAGTCCCGCTCGATGCGTATGAAGGCATTTCTGACCCCCGGGCGGTTGTCACGTATGTGGCTGATTTTATTCAGGGTGAGATAAGAAACCTCTCAAAAAAATTTCAGGTACTGTTTGCCATCGGCATGTTTGGCTTTAATCTCATCATCTCACTGAGATATTTCAGCTCGTTTGCGTCGCTTCCACTGACTACCCGGAGGCTTATTTTCAACTCCTGGGCATATGGCAGGATACCGGTGCAACGCCAGCTTTTTAAACTCATTCGCAGCACCGCATTGCTGGCCTTTTTTGAGCATCCGGCAGTGACTGCTGCCCTGGAAAAGCGAAAGGACAGGCAATGAATTCCCGGCAGCCCGTACAGGCTCTGATTATCGGCTCAGGCGCCGGAGGTGCGATGACCGCACAGGTGCTCGCTTCCTCAGGTATGGAAGTTTTGCTGCTTGAAGAAGGCAGGCTCTGGCCCCTTTCTGAATATGGTAATAACTGCCCTGAGGGCATGAAAAAGATGTACCGCAGGCGCGGCATGACTCCGATTATGGGCACCGTGCCTATTGGATATACCGAAGGCCGCTGCTATGGAGGGGGAACTGAGGTCAACAGCGGATTCTGGCACCGTACCCCGACCGAGATCCTGCTGCGCTGGAAAGCCCAGTATAACCTTGAAGCTGCGTATCCAAAAGATCTCGAGCCGCACTTTGCCTGGCTTGAAGAGCAGTTAAATGTAAGCCTCTACGGTAAAGAATGGCCTGCCAGCACTCGTATTTTTGCCCGGGGTATTGAGGCAATGGACTGGTCATACCAGGAAGTGCCCCGGGTGGTTGAAAACTGCGAAAGTCTCAATTTCTGTCCTAACGGCTGCCCGAGCGGAGCTAAAAAGAGCATGAGCCGTACCCTGCTGCCCCAGGCTGAGCAGTCCGGGGCGCGCGTGCTGACAAACTGCCGGGTTAAAATGCTCATAAAGCAGAAAAAGCGGATTACCGGAGTGCTGGCAAGTCTCCTGCGGGCAGACGGGTCTGAAGAACTTATCCGTATTCCTGCCGAGAATGTTTTTGTGTGTGCCGGGGCCACTGAAACGCCCGCGCTGCTGCGCCGCAGCGGAATACATTTTCATATTGGTGATTCATTCCGCATCCACCCGATGTTAAAAGTTGCCGCCCGGTTCAATGACGAGGTAAATTCTCACCGGAGCGTTCTGCCCCTGTTGCAGGTCAAAGAGTTCTGGCCGGAAATATCACTGGGAGGCGCTTTTTTTGCGCTTGGTCATCTGGCGATGCTGCTGAGTGAAAACTGGCCGGCAACCGGACAGCAGATGGACAACTTTAAAACCATGGCCATCTTCTATGTGGCGGTGCGGGGCACCGGAAAGGGAACCATCCGTTCCTCGTTAACGGGGGAGGATGCCACCTCGATAAAATACGACCTCTCGCGCGAAGACCAGTGGAATCTGAGCAAGGGTCTTGCCCATCTATGCGCACTGCTGCTGGCGGCAGGTGCTGTTGAAGTCTACCCCAGCGTCTATGGGCTGAGTTCCATCAACAATGATATCGATGCCATTCGCTGGCTTGATCAATTGCTGCCGAAATCATGCCTCAGTCTGACAACCATTCACGCATTCAGCTCGTGCCCCATGGGGGAGCGCATTGACCGCTGCGCTGCTGATTCATTTGGCAAGGTTTATCACCATGAAAATCTTTATATCAACGACGGAAGCATGATTCCTGATTCTCCCGGAGTCAACCCGCAAGGCACTATTATGGGTTTTGCCAGAAGAAACGCCATACATTTTGTGGAGGAACAGCGATGAACAAACCCGTCGTACTTGTTACCGGGACTCCCGGGTGGCTTGGGACACGTCTGAGCAGGGTGCTTGCCGAAGGACTTGAGGATGTGGATATCTTTAAAGAAGGGAATCCTGATCGCTTAATCCGATGCCTTGTTCTCCCCGATCAAGACACTGCACCCCTTAAGTCGATTAAGGGACGTCTTGAGTTGATTAAAGGCGATTTAAGACAATCAAATACTCTTAATGAATTTTTTAAGGGTTCAGAGGGTGCAACCCTTTTTCACTGTGCTGGAGTGATCCATCCTAAGAAAGGTGTAAAAGAATTTTATGACGTGAATGTTAAAGGAACACGCAACTTGGTTGAAGCCGCTAAGAAGAACGGTATTAAACGGCTTATTCATGTCTCTTCCAACTCGCCTATGGGCTGTAATCCTTCTCGCCTCCATTTATTTGACGAGTTATCATCCTATCATCCATACATGAATTATGGCAAGAGCAAAAAAATGGCTGAAGATCTCGTGAATGAAGCAGGTCATTTTGGAAAGATTGAAATCGTGATTGTTCGGCCTCCCTGGTTTTATGGGCCTGATCAGCCTCCCCGGCAGACATTGTTTTTTCAGATGATCCGGGACGGCAAAGCCCCCATCGTAGGCGACGGTGGAAACCGGCGTTCGATGGCTTATGTTGATAACATCTGCCAGGGACTTTTGCTGTGTGAAAAAGTTCAGCATGCCAGTGGTAAAACCTACTGGATTGCAGATGAACGACCATACACTATGAACGAAATCGTTGATACAATCGAGGGGCTTCTTGAGAAGGAATTTAAGCAGCAGTGTGCTCACAAACGCATGCGGCTGCCGGGTTTTTCCAGCGATATAGCTCAGATGATCGACTGGAGCCTGCAAGCAATAGGCATCTACAATCAAAAGATCCATGTTCTTTCAGAAATGAACAAGACCATCGCCTGCTCAGTGGAGAAAGCAAAAAAGGAGCTTGGATATGAACCAAAGGTTTCACTCGAAGAAGGAATGCGGCGAAGCTTGAAATGGGTATGGAATAATCTGGGACCGTTATAATGGCTAATTGATAATTGTCAATTGACAATTGCAAATTGATAATTACAAATTCACCGGTAGCACTCTTCCTCAAGAAAAAAATTTTATAATCTTCAAAATTTTCTGCTGCACCGGTTTCTTGTGTGTTGATTTTGTAGTGAGCATCTTTTCCCTGTTTGCAAGATACCACTCGTATGACTCAACAAGCGACTTTTCGTTGCTATGTTTGGGTGCCCACCCCAATTCCCGCTGCGCCTTTGAAATATCAAAAACAAACGGTTTATGATAGGTGAGATAATGCCAGGGAGCAAGCGGTGAGAGCTTCGCTTTATCCATAAGGTATAATCCTAATTTCGTCAATCCAACGGGGAGGCTTTTTACCTTTGAACCTGTTCCTGCATAGCGACACAAGGCCTCAAGATCCTCTCTGAGCGTCCGGTATTCGGCGGCACCGATATTATATAAACCATTATGGTATGAAAAGGCTGCTTTGATTGAAGCATCGATCAAATCATCGACATGAACAAACTGAAAAAGGTTATGACCATCCCCGATTACGTAAATATTCTTCCCTTCGGAAATCCACTCAAACAATATCTGAAAAATACCGAGTCTGCTTTTGCCGCCAATGATTGTCCGCGGCCTGATGCATGAAGCGCTGCCGCCTTTTTCCATATACTGCCACACCTCTTTTTCTCCATCAAGCTTTGACTGGCCGTAAACCTCTATGGGCGCATACCCGGTTGTTTCGGTTATAGGCATAGCGTCCGGGAGTCCGTAAATAGCTGATGAGGACATGTGAATCAGTTTTTTAACATTATGCTTTTCACAGCACTCCACAATGTTTCTCGTGCCAATCACATTTACATTATAAAAGTCCCTGCCTGATTTCGTGAGCGGAACAAGGGCGGCATTATGATGGATGTAATCCACGCTCCCGGTAAGTTCCATCAGATGTTCTTTGTTCAAAACAGTTCCCCGGACATAGGTTACTCCGTCAAGCCGGGAATCAGAATCAAGGATATCAAATGCAATGATATCGTGTTCTCCTGCCTCATAGAGCTTTTCAACAATATGACTCCCCAGAAAACCTGCTGCACCGGTTACAAAATGCTTTGCCATAATTTATACTGTACTGGATAAAAGGTTTATTTTAAAATGTACATTAGACAGATTAAAATATATAATAAACCACAAAACATCTGCAAGACTTTATTACGTAAAAAGGGAGATTAACTGGTTTCTTTTTAAGAGCTATGGGGCTAATAAAAACCCGCAAAATCGAACACCTCAGAATCTGCCTTGAACAGCAGGTTGAAACAGGAGATCCCCTCTGGGATGAGGTGACGCTTGTTCATCAGGCCCTGCCGGAATTATCTATCGACGATATTGATACCTCCGGTACATTTTTGGGGAAACAGCTTGCCTTTCCGCTGGCAATCGCCGGCATGACCGGCGGATGCGATGAGGCCCGGGAAATAAACCGGAAGCTGGCAGGCATTGCTGAAAAAACGGGTATCGCCTTTGGCGTGGGCTCCCAGCGCGCCATGATAGAAGATCCTGCATTGGCTGAAACCTATGCAGTTCGAGATGTTGCACCGAACATTTCTCTGCTGGGAAATATCGGTATTACCGCACTGAAAAAATACCCTTCCGCTCAGATATTGCAGGCACTGCATGTCATAGGTGCTGACGCGGTATGTGTGCATATCAATCCCGCCCAGGAACTTTTTCAGCACGAGGGCGACCGGGATTTTTCAGGGTGTCTTGAAGCCCTTACCCATTTCTGCAAAGCCATTACCCTGCCGGTTATTGCCAAGGAGGTGGGAAACGGCATCAGCCATGAATGTGCCCTTAAACTTAAGGCTGCGGGGGTATCAGCTATTGATGTTGGTGGCCTGGGCGGCACAAGCTGGGTTTTAATTGACAGTATTCGCTCAGGCATTGATTCTGCAGTATTTCGAAACTGGGGTATACCAACTGCTGTTTCAGTTATGGAATGTCAGGTTGGGCTGCCGGTGATAGCAACAGGCGGTATACGCACCGGCCTGCATATGGCAAAGGCAATTGCCCTTGGAGCGGATCTGTGCGGGATTGCGCTGCCGTTTCTGCGGGTTCTGGCAAAGGAAGGAACAGCAGGTGTTGAACAATATGTCAATACCCTGAGAGTTGATTTTACCAGGGCTATGTTTTTAACAGGTTGCGGAACGGTCGGCGATCTTAAAAATGCGCGGTATGTGCTGAGCGCTGACCTGAAGAAACGGTGGGGTTTGGAAATGAAGCACATTGAAACAAAGACGTTCAAATAAAAGTTATCTATATGTTGAAACAATTTATACCTGAAAATATTCCAAGCACACACATTAACAACACATTAAAAGGGACATGATGTATGTCAGACAACAACAGTATCTACCAAAAAGATATTCTTGCTGCGGTTTTTTTCGCTTCTCTTGCAATTCTTCTGTTTGAAATGGCGCAAATCAGGGTATTTTCGTATTCATTGCCGGCAATTTTATCATATATCGGAATAAGCCTTGCGATGCTTGGTTTTGGCATCAGCGCCATGCTGCTTTCGATTATGCCCCAGCTTGCGGGGAAAAAGCCGCGTGTGACGATGGCAATACTGCTGATTCTTTTGTCCTGCTCCATGGTTATATCAAGCATATTGTTTGCAGCTTTTGCCTGGGATTGCGTAGTCAATATGAAGCAGGGCTTTATCCCTCTCATTGTGAAAATTTTGCTGCCGTGTACAATGCCCTATTTCTTCGGCGGTCTTTTTGTCGCAATTGTTTTTTCCTCTGCCAAAGAGCGCATAGGAAGACTCTATTTTTGGAATTTGCTCGGATCAGGCGCAGGTGCGGTCCTGATAACCATCATTCTAAGACCCTTCGGGGCACAACAAGTTGTCTGTGTTTCGGCACTGCTTTCGCTGATTGCCGCCCTGTTTATTTCTTTGCCGTCACATCGTGTGCTAACCGGCGTGACAACAGTACTGCTTATTGTTTTAATGCTCTTTTTCCCCAATAGTAAAAAATTGATGCAGTTTACCCCACGCCCGGATGATGGAACCGGCTATTATCAACTCCTGGCAGCAAAAGAAAAGGGTATGGGAGGGGAAATAACAAATGAATTTTCCGAGTGGAATATTGTCGGGCGCATCGATATTTGGAAACAGACCGGAAATAAGCTGAAAGTCCCCGAAGCAACAGACTATCGATTGATGACTGTTGATTCAGGCGCGGCAACTGTTCTGGTTGCCGACTTGGATCAGGAGAACTGGGGCAGAGAACTTTTTGAGGAAACATGCTATGGATTTGCTTACCACGCAAAGCCAAACCCTGAATCAGTTGTTGTCATCGGGCCGGGGGGGGGTAAGGATGTACAAACGGCCTTGCACTGGGGTGCCCGCAAAATCACGGCGGTAGAAATTAACAGCTCTTCGATGAGTGCGGTAACCGGTCCTTATGCTTCTTTTCTTAAATGGCCGCTGTCTGATAAGGTCATGCTGGTGCATGAAGATGGCCGGAGCTTCATGAAAAACACACAAGATCAGTACGACGTCATACAGTTGACCGGCGTCGATACATTGACGATCAATGCAACAGGGTCATTCAACATGGTGGAAGAATCTCTGTACACCGTTGAAGCGTTTGAAGATTTCATCAAGGCCCTGAAACCCGATGGGGTTTTTGCCGTTGTACGGTTTTTAAACGCTGATCTGCGATATACTACAGTTGCAGCAGAAGCGCTGTTGCGACAGGGAGTAAATGAGCCGCAGTATCATATTGCAGCATTCAGGCAGGGATTGATGGCGGCTATTGTTGTGAGCAAAAGCAGGTTTACCGAGCAACAGCTGAACGCATTGCATCGCATTGGCGAGCGAACCACACCAAACAATGTTTCAATACCCCCGTATGAAGTTTTTGAATTCCGCCTCAATGATCCTGTTTCAATCAAGTATCTGCCGGATAGGGTAGCTAATCCGGAATACACAGCTCTTTTTAATGTCTTGAATGCAGGTTCTGAAAAAAGACAGGACAGGCTGAAGAAAGCCGCTATCGCCTCTGATGATAAACCTTTTGACATAATTATGGGTTTTCTTTACGGCGCAATAAAATTACCGATACAAAGCAATTTTAAACTTTTTAAGCAATTTTGGGGCAGTATAGTTATAATGGCGTTTATTTGCATTATGTTACCCGTCGTGGTTTTTGGGAGAAAAAGTATCGTCAAACCGTCGTTGTGTTGGGTTCTGCCCTATTTTGCCTTGATCGGCCTTTCATTCATGATGCTTGAAATCAATATGATCAACAGGTTTACTATTTTCATTGGCTCACCAGGCGCCTCAATAGCGGTAGTGCTCACATCGATTCTTATAGCATCAGGGGTTGGAAGCTATGTGTCGTCATTTGGGGCATGGGCGCCTCACAATAAAATAGCCTTTGCAACGCTGGTTCTGATAATTGCCGCTTTGGTGTTAAAGTTTTTTACAGCTGTCGTTTTTGAAGCTTGCTATGCGTTTGGCGCCAACCAAGAACTGCGCGGAATTATTGCGGGACTGATGATTGTACCCTTGGGTTTTGGCATGGGCTGGTTTTTCCCCAGCGGTCTTAGGGCCATTGATCTAAGCTTTTCCGAGGCCGGCCACCTTGTCCCGTGGGCTATCTCGATCAACGGTTTTGCATCGGTTGTGGGATCTGTGGTTGCACTGCCGATAACCCTTTGGTTCGGATTTAATAATCTTTTCTGGCTGTCGCTTACGGGCTATATTCTGACCGGACTTCTGACCTTCACTTTTTTTAGAAAAACTTCATCCTCTTAAAATCATGAAACGGACAGGGGATTTTTATCCGGGCATTGCATGGTCTTACATATAAATATGATAATAAGGCAGAAGGTAAGTAGTCGTGAATTTTGAGGTGTTTCTTAATGGTACTCAGGACTGTGTATGTGCGGGAAATTTATACATTGTGTCAGCAATCAATGCAACACCTATGTATTCTAGGGCATTGAAAAAGGGTTGAGCCTCCCCTTTTTTGTTCTTACTCCTTGCAGAGCTTTTCTGCAGTCCTCACAATACTTTCACAATCAAGCCCGCAATTTTTTCGAAGCTGTTTCTGACTGCCATGCTCGATGAATCTATCGGGAATTCCGATAAGCTTTATATCTGCTTTTACATCATGCTCATGACAGGCCTCAAGAACCCCACTTCCAAAACCACCCAAAACCGTGTTTTCCTCAATTACAATTGCCTTTCCCGTTCTTCTGATATGTTCCACAATTGTTGTATCGAGCGGTTTTAGAAATCGTGCATTGATAAGGGTATTGGATATTCCTTTTCTATCCAATAGTTCGGATGCCTGCTGCGCCTCATAAAAAAGATGCCCTATGGAAATTATTGCAAGCTTATTGCCTTCCTTTATCACTTCACACTTCCCCAGTTCCAGTTCACGGGCATTTCCATTTCCAGAAGTAATGCATTGCCCCCTTGGGTACCGAATGGCAACCGGTTTTCCCCATTTCACACTGGTAAAAAGAGCTTGTCTCATCTCCCCAGCATTTTTCGGCGCAATAACTATGAGGTTTGGAATGAGCCTGAGGTAGCTTAAGTCAAAACAGCCGTGATGTGTGGAGCCGTCTTCACCCACCAGTCCTGCGCGATCGATGCAAAATATCACGGGAAGGCTCTGCAGGCACACATCATGTATGATTGCGTCATAGGCTCTCTGCAAAAAGGTTGAATAGATCGCACATACGGGTTTAAACCCTTGCCTCGCCAGTCCGGCGGCAAACACGACCGCATGCTGCTCTGCAATCCCTACATCAAAAAAACGGTCAGGAAACTGTTGCTTGAATCCGTTGAGTCCTGTGCCATCAGACATCGCAGCAGTTATCGCTACTATAGCCTTATCTCTTTCTGCCAGTTCGATGAGTGCGTCACCAAAAACCTTGGTAAAAGATGTTGCTGCAACACACTCCATATCCAGGCCGGTTTCAATATTAAATGGGTTTACACCGTGATATTTTACTTTCTCCTTTTCGGCGATTGAATAACCCTTTCCTTTCGTTGTTCTCACATGAATCAGTGTAGGGCCCTTTTTGTCCCGTGCTTCTTCAAAGGCTTTCAGCAAAGCCTTGATATCATGTCCAGCCACAATCCCTATATAATCAAAGCCGAGTTTTTCAAAAAGAAGATCCGGGGCGCCGATTTTCTTTATGTGGGTTTTTAGCTCAATCAGTTCTTCCCGCAGCCCGTTTCCTTCCTCAAATAATTTTTTTATTGAATCTCTGACGGATTGATACGTCTCGGTCTTTTCAATCCGGTGCGCATACTTTGAAAACGCTCCTACGTTTCGCGCTATTGACATTCTATTATCGTTTAGAACTACAATAATCTTTGAACGCGAATACCCGGCCTGGTTCAATGCCTCAAGTGCATTTCCTCCGGTAAATGCGCCATCTCCGATCACAGCAATCACTTCATGCTGTTCATTCTTCAAATCCCGGCCTTTGGCAAAGCCCATTGCAGCAGAAATGGAAGTAGATGCATGACCTGTCCCATAGACGTCGTGCTCGCTTTCAGTGATTTTGGGGAAACCACTGATTCCTCCATATTGGCGTAACGTGTGGAAACTGTGTTTTCTGCCGGTAATGATTTTGTGTGCGTAACTTTGGTGGCCGACGTCCCAAATTATCTTGTCTCTGGGGCTTTCAAAAAAATAGTGGAGCGCGAGCGTAAGTTCGACAACCCCGAGGGACGAGCCGAGATGTCCACCCGTTTTTGAAACAGTATTGATAAGAAACTCCCTAATCTCATCAGCCAACCGGATCAGCTGTGCCACGGTGAGTTTTTTCAAGTCACCGGGATTTTCGATTCTTTCAAGAAAGTTTGTCTCAATTTTTTGACTATTCATCAGAGAGTATAATTCCATAACCTCGACACCTGAGAGTTCTTTTACATCACCAGGATTCGGCACATTGCCTCCTTTAATTTAGGTTATTATTTAACCCCGGTTTGCTGATAATAAAATATTGCGTATTTATAAGGAGATTATAAGGGAAAATTGATTTATTGTCAAGAAACAGATATAAATTTGATAATATTTAATAATAAATGATAAAATATCATTTTATAAATATTTTAGGCCGTTACGGGTTGTCGCACAAATCGCAAAATTTCAAACACACAGCATAGTGTCATTCCCTCGCAAAAGGGAATTCAGTTTGTGAAATAAAATAGTGTTTGCTTCCAGTACCGTTATAATTGCTGCTGTTGCGCTAAAATTCCTTGCTCCTTTTGTATGCGAAGCATGCTATAAGTCTGGTATCAGTCAGGAACTGCGGGGTATTATTTCGGGGGTAATGCTTGCACCCTTAGGTTTTTCGATGGGGTGGTTTTTCCCGAGCGGATTGCGGGTTATTGATGTAGGCTTTTCTGAGGCACATCTTGTGCCGGGGGCAATCTCAATCAATGGTTTTACATCGGTAGTCGGATCAGTCATTGCATTACCAATAACCATTTGGTTCGGTTTTAGCTATCTTTTTTGGCTGACACTTGCTGGTTATATCATGGCAGGAATTCCAACACTAATTTTCCTTAGGAATAAACACTTCAAAATTTAAGTGGTCCGCAGCATTCTGGCTGATCCATCGCTTTCCTTAAAAGCAGATGGAAAAACTTTCTTTTATTGACATACAATCGCGCCACGCCTATACTTACCTCATCTGAAAGCACGTTCTTATCAATCAACGCAAACGGAATCCCCACAGCCGTACCCCCTATCGAGTGCCGGCCTAACGGCGAGGGCCATTGTGGGTCAATATGCCGCGACGAAGTATGCATTAAAAGCGATTGCTGATAGCTTGCGCAAGGAGATGAACCATGACGGGATGCGAGTGCTGAGCATATTCCTCGGCCGTACTGCTTCACCGATGCAGGAAAAGGTGCATGAAATAGAGGGGCGAGAAAACCGCTCGGAATACCTGGTGCAGACCGAGGATGTGGCATTGGTCGTGATTCACGCGCTTAGCATACCGAGAACGGTGGAAGTTACGGACAACATCCTCAGGCCCTTGAAGAAGCCGACTCAGGACACATCTCGCAAAGGTTAAAAGGGGCTGCCAGACGATTTCCTTAAAGCTGCCTATGTCAAGAGGTCCAATTCGACACCAGTTCAGAGCGTATGCTGTAAACGCTCCTGTCCTGTCATTTGCAAATTCCGATGGCACAATCAAGCGGCAACAAAAATCATCAACTCCCGGGCTTTATAAAAACGGATAGCTCTTTACTGAGCCCAGTACTTATATACTCACAACCCTTTCCATTGAGATCTAAAATGACCTAAAAGATTTTTTATATGAGACGGTACACCCAAGTTACTACATGTAAATCCTTACAGCGTACATGTGCTTTCAATAGTATCGCGTATTTTTTGAAATAAAAATTTATTTAAACTTAAAACTTTCTCTCAGTTTGGATAACAGGTGATAATTTTTGAGATAGAAGCTCCGTTATATATTGCGAACCTTGCGGACTCAGATGGAAAAGATCTCTAAACAGATCACGATTTGCCAGTGGATCTCCCAGGTCGATAAGCGTGATTCCAAGTGCCCTGCACATTTCTCTCAGTCTATTTCGTATCGTCGGATATGTCATGGCAGGAAACTCTCTATTGTGCCACGCTACGTAGTCAGCAGTAATTGGCAGCAAAATAATACCGGGATTTTTTAATCCATGATGTCTGCATATTTCAGAAAAAAATATTAATCCTTCCGAGTCAAAAATATAATTTTCCATCATTGCTCTGGTAGCTTCTTGTTGGTCAATATCAATTTTCATCAATTGATATTTTTCTCTCCAGGATGGCAAGTCTTCTTTTTTAACAAACACTCGTGACCATAGTGTTGATATCTTATAATAGAGGCTCCCCCGTATTGAACGCAAATAAGAGTAATTAAGCAACAGATATTTTTTCCACGTCATGACCTGCAGATATCTTTTAGACGTTTTGGCATTAAGCCCATTAGGGTTTAAATCATCCTTTGTGATAACAAGGATAACATAATCAGGCCGGAAAGAAACACTATGCAAATATAAATCAAGCATTGCCCCGGACCCCCTTCCCGTAGCTCCCCCATGACAGAGCTTAATGCCTGAAATATTCAGTTCTTTGTTCAATCCTTCCACATCAATGCCGAATTCCAATGTACTATTGCCAATAAACCACACCCGTGGTTGATATTGTTTAAGAGCATATAGATTGTCTTCAATAAGCTTTTGTAAGGACTTATCCTGTTCAAGCCTGCCCGTACGCACCATCATTCGTGCTGCCATTTCTGCTGCAAAAACCACACATAAACAAAGGATAACCGCACGCGGCATTTTCATGGAACAGCGCATAGTATTAAAACTGAAAATAGATAAAAGGTATTTCATTTCCCGGAGCCAAAAGTATCATAAGTATCACCATGAGCCCATATGCCACACCTTGTAACCCCCATGGCCATTCAAGCATTACGGTGTGATCGTTCTTCAGATATTGAGGTATATCAATCATTAAAACGAGGCCGACAAAAAAGGCCAGCCGCCAAAAGTAAAACAGATAGTTTTCACATTGACCCTGGAGCAGTATAATCCCTTTAAGATAGATAATCGCCTCTGCCATGCCTTGAGCGCGAAAGAACAGCCATGCAAGAGCAACCAGATTAAATGTTAATATGATACTGCACACTTTTATTGCTTCAGTAGCTATCATTGATCGGGGCTTTTGAGTTGATTTATCTCCTGCTTTGCCAGATAGCAGCCGGTAACAGCACAGATAAATGCCATGAAGAGTGCCCCATATAACAAATGTCCAGTTTGCTCCATGCCAGAGGCCACATAAAACCATAGTGAGCATAAGGTTTCGATACGTTTTAAAAACCCCTCCACGACTTCCCCCTAAAGGAATATACAAATAATCACGCAACCAGGTAGAAAGTGAAATATGCCACCTCCGCCAAAACTCACCAATATTTGTAGCAAAATAAGGCTGGTTAAAGTTTAGCATAATTTTAAAACCAAATAGACGCCCAACACCACGGGCAATATCAGTGTAGCCAGAGAAGTCACAGTAAATCTGAATGGTATAAAACCACAACCCTCCGACGAGTTCCGGCCATGGCGCGGATGCCACATGGGAAAAGACTTTGTCTACCTCTGGCGATATTGCATCCGCAATGGCAATCTTTTTAAAAAACCCGATAAACATTAACAGCAGCCCTGACGCAACCATTTGTGAATCAGCAATGCGTGGTTTTTGAAACTGTGGTATCATCCGTTCGGCTCTTTCAATAGGGCCTGACAGCAGTAAGGGGAAAAAACTCATAAAAGCCGCTATGGGAATAAACTCCCGTGTTGCCGGAATTCGCCCCTTATAAACGTCAATAGTGTAGCCCATCATTTGAAAGGTATAAAAGGAAACCCCTATCGGAAGAATTATATGTAATACCGGCAGGTAAGGATGTAATCCGAGGTGAGACAGGGCCGTTGCGAAGGACTGTACAAAGAAATTATAATATTTAAAAAATCCCAGTACTGCAAGATTCCCCGTAATATTTACCCAGAGATAAACGCGCCTATGAGGTGATTCTGAATGTACGACTAATGCAGAAAAATAATTTAGTAATGTCAAAAAAAGTAACAGTCCGCAGAAACGCCAATCCCACCAACCATAAAATAAAAAGCTGACAAGAATGATCAACACATTCTGCGCACGGTGTGATAAACAATAGTATGCCGTCAGCACGGCCGGCAGAAAAATCGCAAATTCCAAACAATTGAAAGGCAATGCTTATCCCTATTGATTATTGGTACTTATTAGCTGCAATCTGATCTGACAACTATCCCTTTCTGTGGCATGAGTGTCTGACCATCAGGCTGTTGAAAACCACCCATCTGCTTCGTTGCGCTCATCCTACGTCATTGCGACGTACTGTAAAGTACGCCTCATTCCTCATAATTTCGTGCGCCTTGCATCCGGATGTTTTTGACCAGCCTGGGAGAAAACTACTTTTTCAACAACTGATAGACTGCGAGTGTCAAGCACTGTTGCTTTTATCCAAAATCTTCTCTTTTGCCAAGGGCAAATTCTCCATAACGCGGAGGTGTCCTGCCATTACAGTACATACCTCCATATGTCCTCCGGGGATTGTGTTTCACCATCCAGGCATCAAGGTCTTCCTGTAACTTTGTGACAGGTAAGCCACTGGTTTGATCAATGAGACTCTCACTGCTTGATATGTAGATAGATTCATTTTTTTAAAAATCCTTTCTTGTCAACGCGAAAGCACTTGGCGGTTTTGAACAAGGGAGGAGGAAGGAATGTCATACGAAAGTTTAAGCCATTCGAAAGGGGAATGCAAGTATCATGTGGTATTTATCCCAAAATGCTGGAAGAAGGAGTTGTATGGGAAGATACGGAAGTTTCTGGGGCCCGTGTTTCATGAAGTGGCACGGCAGAAAAGAAGTCAGATAGAATTTAAAAACCTCAACGTATGAGTGCGACACGTGCAGAGCAGTTTATAGATTGCTGATGCACATAGGCGCTGCGCCCACGGATTGAACCTGCGGGCTTGCATAATAAATCACGAAGGGGTATATTTATAAATAATGTTATTTTAATTTCTCTATATCTGCGACCTTTTGTTGACATAAACTCTATTGATTGAGATGGATATGAAAAAAGTACTGATGTTATCTGCCATTTCATGCTCCGCCTGGCTGCTGTTTATGCTTGTTGATTTTATTTTTTTATCTGCTTTAAGCATAACTGCAGCATCCTATTCAAAAATCTTCCCTAACCTGTTTTTTTGCACCCTCGTCCTTGCATCCTTTCTGACCATGGGGATAATTTCCGGCTTATTGGCACTTATCATCTATTATATTAAGGAAAAACTGTTTGCGATAAAACCTTCGGATATTTTCTATCTCCCGCTTTTCCTGTCGATATCTCTCAACTGTGTAATTAATTTGTATTTATCCTACAGAAACCTTTTAATGCTGCCTTCACTGGTACTTATCACCATTGGTGTGTTATCTCTGTCGGTGCTTCAGGTGATTTTTATGCAATTGACCTCATATTTTAAGAAACAGCTGCTTGTTGCCGTTATTGCATTGTCCGTCTCTGTTGAACTCTGCATAAACATCATCAGATATTTTGGCGCCGGCGGCTATTGGCTCAACAGTCTGACTCCAGCCCCTGTTGTGCTTATGGCAATAGGCATAAGTCTTTTTGTATTCATCAGTATATATTATGGCGTAATGCCAAAAATCATTGCTAAAAAATATTGCGCTATAGTGATGCTTTTCCTTTTAGCCTCAGTTGCAGTTCTAAGCTGGGGAAAGGCGACAGCAAAACCAGATAACGATAGCCAACTCCCAGCCGCGGAAAAGCCTAATGTAATTTTAATTATTATGGATGCCACCCGCGTTGATCACCTCTCCTGCTATGGATATGAGAGAAAAACAACCCCACACATAGACGAGTTTGCCAAAGAAAGTGTTCTTTACACCAAGGCGTACAGTGCTGCATCCTGGACGCTGCCTTCTATTGCATCAATTTTAACAGGCTTATATCCAGGCGCTCATGGGGCACATCGGGTAGAAAAAGCAGATAACATTTTTTCTGCGAACAAATTGGCTGAGGACAATATCACGTTAGCAGAAATTTTAGCCCAGAGCGGTTATGAAACCGCCGGAGTAGTAAGCGCTGAGTTCTTGGTCAGAGAATATGGATTACATCAGGGGTTCAATTATTTTGACGATACTATATATATATACTTTTTTGCATTATCAGCTTTCCGCCCATTAAGTTTTTTCAATTTATTTATTCCGATAGCTGATTATCTATGGGCCAATGGTTTATATGGAGGCAGAGTTGCTGACCAGATAAATACTTCAGTTTTTTCCTGGCTTGATCAAAACATAAAAAAAGCCCCTTTCTTTCTTCTCATCCATTATATTGAGCCGCATGATCCTTACCTGTCAGAAGAATTGGGCATTTCAAAAAACGCTATCCCAGAACAAACAAGGAAAAAGTATGCAAACAGAACGGTAAATTATACAGAGTTGGAACGATCACTTATTTATTCAGTGCAGGCAGGGGAAAACCCACTCCTGCCTGAGGAGAAGGCACTGTTAGTGAATAACTATGATCGAGAGATTAATCTGTTAGATAAAAAAATTGATCAGTTGTTGACTAAACTTAAAGAAAAAAATCTATATGATAATAGTCTTATCATCATTACCGCGGATCACGGGGAGTCGTTTGGTGAACATGATCTGATGCTGCACGGGGTTATGCTGTATGAAGACAACATCCATATTCCCTTGCTTATAAAATATCCTTTCGCTGAAAAACGGAAGGGGATAGTCAACGAACCAGTTTCTCTGACGGGATTAGCACCTACAATTCTTTCATATGCAAAAATTCCAGTACCAAAACCTATACAGGGATCGCCATTCTATGATCTGGCATCACAAAAAATAGTAGCGCAGAATTTTAGAGATCCGAGTTGGGGAAAAAGGGAAGAATTCAAGCGGTTCGATCAGGATTTAATATCTCTAATTGATGGGGATTTTAAGATCATAAAATCCATGGGAGGGGAAAACCAGTTATACAATATAAAAATTGACCCCCAGGAACAAAAG
>Ga0315284_10006278_pt1 | contig 16933 bp, 15 predicted proteins | sample YL17G09_16_MG_FD_203696 | JGI IMG/M metagenome (GOLD analysis project Ga0315284, IMG submission 203696) | Sediment microbial communities from Yellowstone Lake, YNP, Wyoming, USA - YL17G09_16 | ecosystem: Environmental > Aquatic > Freshwater > Lake > Sediment | place: USA: Wyoming | collected...
TCGCTGCAGGCCGCCGAGCAGAAGGGCGGGTATTACAAGGTGTCCGTCCCCGACAGCGCCAAGAGCGGATGGATCTACCGCAGCATGGTCCGGCGTTTTGCGGGTGACATGCCGCGGCAGGCGTCGGCGGCGGCTGAGGCTTCCGCTGCCGCCGACGCCAGCGGCGCTTCCGCCGGCGTCTACCCGGCCGACATGACCGCCGCCGACAAACGCTTCGCCCAGCGACACCTCAAGCTGGGCAAGCCGCAAGCCGTCTACGAACGCTTCCGTGAAGGCTACACGGTGGGCTACGATGCCCGGCTGAAAATCCCCCTCTGGGTGCAGTATGAGTTGCGCACGGAGGACCTGGACGGGTCTGTCGCTCGCACCAATGATTACCGCGCCGACACGTCCGTTCCCTGCATCGCCCACTCCGATCCCGACGACTACAGCTCCTCAGGTTATGATCAAGGCCACATGGCCCCGGCTCAGGACATGACCCGCAGCGAAGCCGTCATGCGCCAGAGCTTCCTCCTGTCCAACATGTCCCCGCAGATCCACGTCGGGTTCAATGGCCAAATCTGGATGCAGCTCGAGTCCGCCGTCCGCGGCTGGGTCGAGCAGCGTGGCCCCCTCACCATCATCATCGGACCCATCTTCGAGGTGCAGGAGAAGAAGGTCGCCTACGACGTCATAGGTGCCAATCACGTCGCTGTTCCCACTCATTTCTTCAAAATCGTCGTCGATGCCAAGAACCCTGACCGGCCCGAAGCACTGGCTTTCAGGATGAAGAACGCCAACCTCACCGGCCATCGTTACGAGGAGTACCTCTGCACCATCCGTGAGATCGAACAGGCCACCGGCCTCGACTTCCTCTCGGCGCTGCCGCAGAAGGTCCAGGATGAAGTGGAAACCACAAAGGCCAGCCGCGTGTGGTAGCCGAGTGGGCCTTCAGGGGGGTCTGATTCTCCGTGGCACCGTCCATGAAACGCGCCAGCTCCTGGAGCGATACCCGGGGAGACGTCGGGGTCTGCTGACTCTGCGCGTATTCACCATCGGGGCTGCGCCCGTGCTACCACGAATCACGCGCGTTTGACCCGAGGTGGCTACGCCGGGCCAAGCCCTTCTGCTGCGCCGCTCTCCGGCACCAGCACTGGCGCCTTCTTCTCGCCGAGCTTGGCCTGGCCGCGCTCCACTCTGCTCTGGAACTCGCGGCATTCCGCCAGCAGCCGATCCAGGATCCCCTCCTCCGCCACATTTGCCACCTTCTCCCCCTGCACGTAGATGATCCCTCTCCGATCTCCCGCGAACACCGCCACATCCGCCCCCTCGCATTCCCCCGGCCCATTCACCACGCACCCCATCACCGCCACCTTGATCGGCAGCCGAATCTCCTCCGCCAGCTTCTTGCGAACCTCCTGCACCAGCTTGAACAGATCCACCTGAATCCGCCCGCACGTCGGGCAGGCGATCAGCTCCGCCCCCACCCTCTGTCGCAGCCCCAACACGTACAACAGCTCCAATCCGTCCTGCACTTCGTATACGGGGTCGCTGGCATAGCTGATCCGAATCGTGTCCCCGACCCCCCTGCACAGCAGATGCCCCAGCGGCACCGCCGACCGGATCGTCCCCGTCTCCCTCGGCCCGGCGTGCGTCACCCCCAAGTGCAGCGGATAGTCAAACCGCTTGCTGATCTCCGTATACGCGTCAATCACCAGCAGCGGATCGATCCCCTTGGCGCTGATGACGATGTCGTGGAAATCCTCCTTCTCGAAGACCTCCAGGTATTCCTCGAGCTTGGCGATCATGATCGCCAGAAGCTGCCCATGTCGGCTGTCCGAAAACACCGCCCCCAGCTCCTTGGCCCGCTTCTGCTTGTCCTTCCGCTCGACGATCGACCCCTCATTCACCCCGACGCGGATCGGAATGCGCCTCGCCTTGCACGCCTGGATCACATCCCGCACCTGCGCCCGATCGCCGATGTTCCCGGGGTTCAGCCGGATCTTGTGTACTCCCGCCTCGATCGCTTCCAGAGCTCGCTGAAAGTGGAAGTGCACATCCGCCACGATCGGCACACGCACCTGCGGGATGATCTCCTTGAGTGCCGCCGTGTCTTTCTTCTCGGGCACCGCCACACGCACGATATCCGCCCCCGCGGCCGCCAGCCGGTTGATCTCCAAGGTGCATTTGCCGATGTCATGTGTATAACAGGCGGTCATCGTCTGCACAGACACCGGGCTGTCGCCACCTATGCCGACCAGACCATGCAACTCGTCCCCCAACATGACCTTACGGGTTTTCCGCCGTACAATCATCCCTGTCTCCGCGCCAGAACGTCCGCCGCGGGTCAATCCTAAGACCCCCGCACACCCAAATCAATGCAGACTTTGCCTAACGGCTGCCCTATACCGACTGTCTAGCTGATGGACCGGGCCAGGCCGACGCCTTCGTCCGTGCGGCCTTGCGTACCCGGTCATGGAGCGAGTGTTCATGGGCCGTAAACTCCTGCTGTCGTCCATGTTGTTGCTCGTGGCACTCGTCGCTACGACGATCTACGCTGCCGAAGACTCCGGCCGACAGCCCGGAGAGCAGGGCCTGGCCACGGCGGCCGACGTCGTTCGCGCCGCCACCACCAAGGCCGTCTCCAACCTCTATGATCAACTGGCGGACCTGCCCCTCTCGTCGAAGTATACGGTCCGCCAGTTCCTCCAGGACATCAAAGCCCAGGACGAGTTCATGGAGGAACTGCAACGAGCCGACCAGATCGGCGGCCCGCGGTGGATCGACGACAACACCTGCCAGGTTCGCATCGAGATCACCGCCGCGCGCGTCGCGCAGTCGCTCCAGCGTATCGCCGGCGCACACGCCAGAACCACCCCCCTCAGCGCCGCCGTGATCGATCGAAACGTCAGGGCTTGGCCGCAGCGCGTGATTGCCGCCACAGGCTCCAGCGCCTCTACCGTGACGCTGAAAGTGATTCGCCCCCGCCCGGGTAACGCGTGGGCGTCCGTCGGCGACCGCGCACGCGAAGACGCTCTCCGCGCCGCCAATGCCGACGCCATCCGGCAAACCATGGGTTGCGTCGCCCCCGTCCCGCTCAGCCGCACCCACACCATCGGTTCCGCCTTCGGCATCGCCAAGGTAGAACGCGGCGTCCACCAATGGCTGGCCTCGCGCCCAGTGACCAGCGTCGATTTCCGCGACGACATGTATGTCGAGATTGTTCTCGCGGTGGATGAACGCGATTTCTACGACGAAGTCCGCGCGGCCCTGGCGGCCGACGGCGCCGGGATCGCCCTCCCAACGACCGACGAGGAATGGGACCAGGTGCGTGTCAACTTCACGGCGAGGTTCCGCCCCGCCGTGGGCCGAGCCGCCGTCAACGTCTCCATTGGGCCGCGGACCAGGGCCGTCCCCGTGCGTATCCCCGCCCGCGCTCCTGAATGGATCAACCAGCCTCTGGACGTCCAAGGCTCCGCCCCCATCAGCGGCAGCAAACTCAGAAGCGCCGTCGTTGCCGAAGGCCATGCCCGCACCAACCTTCAGCAGCGCATCGAGGCGCTGACGCTTGACCAGAACCTCACCCTCGGCCAAGCCGCCGCGCAAGACCCCCGCGTCGGCGCTGCCGTCGCCCGCGCCGTGAAACAGGCACGCATCTACAAGACCGATTACCGCGCCGACGGCACCGTCGTGATCCACCTCAATGCCGACATGCGGCCTCTCTGGGATGACCTGGCCCGCTGAGCCACGTTCCCCTCACAGCCGGCTTAACTGCTCGATTGCCTTGGCAACCGCATCCCGCCTCGCCTCGATCGGCCCAGGGTCCGTCGTGAACGTCGTCATGTCCTTCGTGATCTCCTTCGGCACCTCCAGCAACGCCGCAAACACAGCCCGCTGCTCCGCCGTCAGCTTCTCGCCCTTCTGCTCCAGCAGGCCACGCAGAATGCACAGATACTCATAGTCCTCAATCCCGTCCCGCAACATCTCCCACCGGATGCTCTCCACCGGCCCGTCCAGCACCGGCTCGGCCGATCTTGCGTCCGCCGCCGCCTCCGGCGGATAGATGAACCGCCCGTCACCGTTGCCCCACGGATTCTTCGTCCCCTTCGGCATCCCGTACCCCGACGTCCAGCTCATCGGGTCCTCATACGGATTCTGTGGCCGCTTCGGATCGGTGTAGGCCGTCTCGCTCGTCCAGTAGTTCGTCTGCCACACCAGGATCCCGGTGATCTGCCGCTGCCACGTCTGCCACAGCCACACACGCAGCTCCGTCGCCGGGTGATCCAGGAACAACGTGCAGTACGGCGCCTTCGGCCCCGTGCACACATACCACCAGAATCGCTCGCCCGCCTTCCGCCGCTCCTCCGCCGCCTCATGCTTGTACTCGGGGGTGATCGGACACCAGATGGTTGGCCCACCCACCAGCCCCGGCTCAACCTGCTCCGTCAACATCCCCTTCAGGCCGGGCGCCGCCTCCTTCAGCTTGCGAAACCCGTTCATCACAAACTCGTAGTCCTTTGGATCAGGCTCATCGAACCAGTACACGTACGCCTCGTTCAACCACCCCTTCTCCAGCAGATGCGACTCCATCGCCTTGCAGTAGTTCCTGAACGCCGTCCTGTACTCCGCCTGCCCCTCGCGATACCCCAGCAGCTCCGGCTCGACGCGCGCGTGAAAAGAACCGCCGCCCATCCCCGGTATGTCTACCATGAATGAGTTGAAGTGGTGCTGCTCCATCGCCCGCTTCATCGCCGCGTCCCAGGCCGTGAAGTCAAACGCCGGAACCAGCGTTTTCCTATCCGGCCACGTCACCCTGATCCTGTCCAGCGGAGCCGGATCATATGGGGAGATGTGATGCGCGCTGAAGCTCGCCAGATACTTCTCCAGCACCGCCCGCCGATCGGCCTCCTTGTCCAGCTTCTGATATCGCCACACCTCCCCCGGCGAGAACCCGAACGCCGTCTGGCACGTCATCCGGTCCGGCAGCGCGAACCCGTACACCTCGACCTTCACCGCCACCTCCCCGCTGTATCCCGTCGCGCTCAGCCGTATCTTTCCCACGTACGTCCCCGGCCGAGCATCCTTCGGCACGCTCACCCGCACCCACAGCGGCTGATTCGCCTCCGCGTCCAGATCGATCGGCCTGCTCAACGCCGGCAGCGGGTCCGGCCAAGGCGCCACCGCTCCCGTGCCGTCCGTCGGCCGCGCCACCATCACATACCGCGCCCGTAGAACCTCCACATTCCCTGCCCCGATCACCGCGCCGTTCGGCCCCGCCAGCGACTCCGCCTTCGCCGTGAAGTTGCGCATCGGCCGCTTCGGCCGGATCACCACCTGCGCCGCCTCCGCCTCGTTGGCCGCCGCCCGAATCATCACCGCTTCGCCCGCCGCCCGCGGCGCCGGCCGCGTACGGCTGATCTTCCAGCCCGACGAGGCCCACCACAGATCCGCTTGCGCACCGCTCCCCGGCAGAAGCTGCCCATAGCCCGTGCCGTATAGCTCAGCCACACGCACCGACGCCTCGGCCTGGAAGGCAATGCCCGCCCCCAGACTGTACTGGATCGTGCTCACCCCCGCCCCCGCGATCTCGTAGGGCATCTCCAGAAACATCTCACCCGGCTCCAGCACCGCGGGCGCTTTCGTGGTCGCCTTGGCGCCCTCTCGCTGGACCGTCACCGTCGGCTCAGCCCTGATGCGCTGGCCGCTGGTGTTGTTGACCTTCGCCACGAGGATGTTCTTGCCACCCGGCAGAGCTTCGCCAAGGTCCTCGATCGTCACCGCAAGCCGCTTGTCCGCGGCCCCGACCGCCAGGAAGCGCGTGGCGCCGATGAACGTCAAAGGCTGCCCCGTCAGCACCGCCTTGTATCCATACCCCCCCACCTGCAGCGACGCATCCCCGCCGCTCCTGCTCGGCCGCGCCTGCAGCCGAACCCAGATCCGCTCCGCCGGCAGCATTTCCGCCGGTATCTCAAACACCTGCTCCGCCTGTTTGCCCATCACGCCCAGGCTCTGCCAGCTCTTCCCATCCGCCGACGCCTCGACGGCCAGCTCCCCGCTCGCATACCAGCTCACCGACACGCGCACCTGCCCGGACGCCTGCTGCCTCCCGGCCACCTCGTGCCGATACACCACCTGCGTTCCGGCGCTCAGAACCCACCGGTCGGTGTTGAATGTGCACGTATATCCCGCCAACGCCCGGCTATGGTTGCGCGACTCGTTCGAAAACGGCGCCTCGAACGCGTAGTCGTTCCCGGTGATCCTCTCGCCCTCCCCCAGCGCCATCTCCCCACGCCGCGCGTAAACCGGCATGGCCTGCCGCAATGCGATGCTATCAAAAACAACCGTCCCGCGTACCTGCCACTGGCCGAATCGCAGCATAGCCTGGCCACTGTTCACCACGTCGCCGGCTGTGAAGATCGACTCGTATGTCCTCCACTCCTGCGCGATCTGCCCCAAGTCGCGGTTGCAGAACATCGGCCCCGTCACCGGCGTCCCGCCCTGCATGTCCATCGACCTGGCGCGGAATGTCAGGCGGTAGACGGTCGCCGGCATCAGCCCGATCGGCTCCGACCGCCAATAAGAGTCACCCGCGCCGTCGCCCGTCACCGCGATGGCCCGTTTCCCCTCCGCCGCGCCCTCCGAGAGCCACCGCCCCTGCTTGCCCACCAGCATCCAACCCGCCGGGCGGTCCGTCCCGTCCTCGAACGACGGGTTCGGCAGGATCACGCCCTGTGCCGCCGCCAGAGACGTCGCCAAAAGGATCCCCAAGAGCCCGATTCTCGCGGTGTTCATGCTACTTGCGCTCCAGATGAGTTTGCCCCTTTATCAACGATCCATCGAACGGCGTCCCGCACTCGGGACAGCGCGGATCGAGCTGCCCACGCAGGTCATAGCCGCATTCCACGCAGATTGGCGTCCCGCGGGCGACCAACTGGCTGCGAAGCGAGCGCTGGATGCGCTTGCGGAACACGTGGATCAGCACGATCGAGATCACAACTCCATTGAGTCCATTGCAGACGAAGACAACGACATTTGAGACCGAATGCAGATGCGGCGCGTTGAGCAATGCCCGCAGATGAACGAGCAGCAGCCTCACCAAATGCGGGACCACGATGAACAACATGATCGAGAACACCACTGCCAGCAAAAAGTACCGCCAGCGGATCTCCCGCATTGCCGTCCGGAATGCGGCGTAGCGATCCGAAGGGTTGCTGAAGAAAGCCAACTCCGGGTAGCTCTTGATCAAACGGGAATTGTCCCGAATTTCGCGTTTCATCGTGTCCGCGCACGGTGCAATCCGTGCCGCGGCGCATGATGCAAGCAAGCGGCAGTTTGTGCAAGTTGAATGTGTTTGCGGGCGGGCACTACGCGACTGGCGCAGCCTGCTTGACGCGCTCGCCGAGCCATTTCAACCATGGCTCCATGCCTTTGCCGGTCGTCGCCGACAGCTCGAGCATCGGCACATTCGGATTCAGCCGCCGGATATCCGATCTGAACAACTCCAGGTCAAACGGCACATACGGCAGCAGATCCATCTTGCTCAGCAGCAGCACCGATGACTCCATCACGATATATGGGTGTTTCGCCGCCTTGTCATCGCCGCCGCTGATGGCGAACATCCCAACCTTCGCGTCCTGCCCCAGATCAAACCCCACCGGGCAGATCAGGTTCCCGACGTTCTCGATGATCAGAATCCCCAGCCGTGAAAGGTCGATGTGCGTCAGCGCCTCGCGAACGTGATTCGCCTCCAGGTGGCAGCCCTTCCCCGTGTTCACCTGCACCACCTGTTCTGTAAATCGGGCCATCCGATCCGCGTCGCGATGCGTCGTCAGATCGCCCACGATCACGCCGATCCGAAGGTGCTTCAGCTCCTGCAGCGTCCGCTCGATGAGCGCGGTCTTCCCGCAGCCTGGCGCGCCGATCAGATCGATCGTGAACACGCCCGCCTTCCGCAGGATCTGACGGTTCATCGTCGCGATTTCATCGTTCATCTTCAGGACGTTCTGCACCACCGACACGTGCATGGGCTTCCTCCGCGGCCAATTCTTCCGGCGTCGAAACTTCCAGGCCCGTCAGCCTCAGCTCATCGCCGCCCGCCGGCGCCGGCGACGCATGCCCGCACCTGCAGCTCACAAACACATCGTCGCTCTCCCATTCGGCTCCGCACGCCGGGCAATGCAGCCGCCAGGGCAGTATACGCAACTCGAGCTTTGTATTCTGGCAAGGCGTGCCCGGCGTCGCGCATTGCCAGGCGAACTGCATGGCTTCCCTGTCAATGCCACGCATCGGCCCGGCCTCGATGAACACCTCGCGGATGATCGCCCCCGGCGGGCAGTGCTGCCCCGCCAGCTCGATCAGCGACTGCGCGATGGAAAACTCATGCATCGGTTGGCTCCTGGCACGGCGCCCCGCGCCCGGCCGTCGCCTCGCCCCTCAGCAGCTCGCGCACCCGCGCCACAACGGTATCCACCGCCGCCGCAACCCGCGGCGAGAGCGACTCGCTATACCCAAAACACTCCGCTCCCACCGCCACAACGTACGCCTCGGCGCATCGCCCGTAAAGCCGCATCGCCAGCGCCACCAGCGCCGCCGGGTCAAAGTGGTGCGTCGTTGTTTCACCGGTTGCCGCGGACACATCCACCCGCTCGCACGCAACCTCACCCGGGCGCAGATCGCAGCACGCGTCAATGAACACGGCCAACCGCGCCCGGCTCATCGCCTCCGCCAACTCCGGCAGCAACTGCTGACACGAGCTCACGGATACCCCCTCGTCGTTCAGTACGCCCCGCAATCGCTCCACCGCCACCGGCCCCACTCCGTCGTCCCCACGCAGCGTGTTGCCGATACCCAGGATGAGAATGCGCGGCTCAGCCTCGTGACAGTTCATCGATCACCTCGCCACGCGCATTCACCAGTTGAATCTCCAGCGGCATCCGCCCCAGGGCATGCGTCGAGCAGCTCAGGCATGGGTCGTAACACCGGATCACCGCCTCAACCCGGTTGAGCATCCCCTCCGTCAGCTTGTCCCCGACCACGAAATGCTTGGCCACCTGCAGCACGCTCTGGTTCATCGCCAGGTTGTTGTGCCCCGTCGCGATGATCAGGTTGGCCCAGGTCACCAGGCCCTGCTCGTTGATCTTGTAGTGATGGATCAGCGTCCCCCGCGGCGCCTCCGATACGCCGACGCCCTCCAGCGAGTTCACACCCGCCGACGCCCGGACCATCCGGCTCACGATGTCCGGGGCATTCAGCAGCCTCTCGATCGTCTCCAACGCGCACATGATCTCGATCAACCTTGCATAGTGATAGTGGAAGCTGCTGTGAACCACGCCCCGCCGAAGCGCGCGGTACTCCGTCCATTCGCGGTCGGCCTCCGGCGTGCCGCAACCGTCAATCACATTCAGCCTCGCCAGCGGCCCCACCCGGTACAACCCGTCAGGATACCCCCTGGGTTTGAAATAGGGCATTTTCAAATACGAAAACGGCTCGACCGCCTCCCCGATGTACTCGGCGTACCTGCCAGGGTCCGCCTGGTCCAGCACGATGTTCCCCGCCTCGTCGACAAACCGCAGCTTGCCGTCATAGTGCTCAAACGTCGCGCCGTGCTCTTTCGCATCGCTCGAGGCCACCAGCCCCATGAAGAGCGTGGGTATGTTCCCAAACGTCCGTATCTCGTCGCGGAACTGCTCGAACGCGATCTTGTACCAGTCCAGCGTCCGCCGGATGATCGCGAATGCATCCGGCAGCATCCCCAGAATCTGCTCCCGCCGCTGCGCATCCAGCGGCACGCTCACCCCCCCCGGCACCACCCAGGACGGATGAATCCGCTTCCCCGCCAGGATCGCGATGATCTGCTGACCGATCTGCCGCAGCCTGATCCCGTCCTTCGCCAGTTCCGGCTGCGCCTCGATCACCCCGAAAATGTTCCGCTTGGCAGGGTCCGCGTCCATCCCCATCAGCAGATCCGGGCTGGACAGGTGAAAAAAGCTGAGGGCATGCGACTGCGTGAACTGCGCCAGGTTCAACAGCCTCCGCAGCTTGACCGCCGTCTCGGGAATACGCACCGCCAACAGCGCGTCGCACGCCTTGGCCGACGCGATCAGGTGGCTCACCGGGCAGATGCCGCAGATACGCGCCATGATCGACGGCATCTCGTGGAAGGGCCGCCCCTCCACAAACTTCTCGAACCCGCGAATCTGGGTCACGTGAAACAACGCATTCTCCACCGCGCCGCGATCATCCAGGTAAATCGTGATCTTGCCGTGGCCTTCGATTCGCGTGACGGGATCTATGACGATCTGCCGTGCCATAAACAACTGCCTTTACGCGCCGAAGCGGGTTCGGCTGCTCAACTCCGGAATGCGGCCCTCCAACAGCTCCGTCAGGGCGTAGTAAATCGTGTCCGCCGACGGCGGGCATCCCGGGATGAAAACGTCGACTTTGACAATCTCGTGTACCGGCCGCGAACGCCGCAGCAGCCGCGGCACACTCGCATGGGGTACCTGCGGCTGAATCGTCACGTTCTCCTCATACGCGCGATGCAGCACCTCATCCACCTCGAAGGAATTCCGCATCGACGAGATGTTCGCCGTCACCGCGCAGTCGCCCAGGCACACCAGCAGCTTGCTGCGCTGGCGGATGCGCGTAATCCTGTGCAGATCCTCCTCGCTGCTCACCGCCCCCTCCACCATCGCGATGTCCACCCCCTCCGGAAACTCCTTCGCATCCACGTACGGCCCGCACACGAACTCCACCTTGGACGCCAGCTCGATCAGCCGCTCGTCCATGTCCAGGATCGACATGTGACACCCCGAACACCCGTCCAGCCAGGCGCTTGCCAGTCGTGGCTTGCTCATCGGCGCGCCTCCCGCATCGCCGTCAGATACTCAAGGAACTGCTGCTTCTTGATCATCTCGGCGGCCGATCTGCCTTTCTCCGTCAATGCACCCGTCGGGCACACCTGCACGCACTTTCCGCACCCCGTGCAGGTTTCCGAATCGCCCCACGCCTGGTTCAGGTCCGTGATCACCCGGCTCTCGATGCCTCTTCCCATGATGTCCCAGGTATGCGCCCCTTCCACCTCGTCGCACACCCGCACGCACCGCGCGCACAGCACGCACCGGTTGTCGTCCTGCACGAACCGCGGGTACGACGCGTCCACCGTCAGCTTCGGGTAGCGATACGGCAGGTGCACGTGCGTGATCCCCAGCCGCTGCGCCAGCGACTGCAGTTCACAGTGTCCGTTCGACACGCACACCGAGCACACGTGGTTGCGCTCCGAAAACAGCAGCTCGACGATCGTCCTGCGGTAGTTCAGCAGTCGCTCGGAGTCCGTCGTGACCTCCATGCCCTCCTGCACGCGCGTCACGCACGCCGGCAGCAGCTTCGCCGCGCCCTTGATCTCCACCAGACACAGCCGGCACGCTCCCACGCCCGACAGCCCCTCCAGGTAGCACAGCGTCGGTATGTTGATCCCGTTCTGCCTGGCGACGTCGAGGAGGGTCTCGTCTTCGGTGGCGCCGATGTCCCGCCCGTCGATCTGCAGCGTCACCACCCGCACTTGTGGAACCGCGGCACTCATCAGATGACCTCCGCGGGAGCATGGATCGTGCACGCGCCCGCCGGGCACGTCTTCTGCTCGATGTGCGCCGCGTACTCATGCCGGAAATACCGTAGCGTCGTCAGCACCGGGTTCGGCGCCGTCTGCCCCAGACCGCACAGGCTCGTGGCCTTCAGCACCCCGCACATCTCCTCCAGCAGCGCCAGGTCCTCCGCCGTCCCCGAGCCGTCGGTGATCTTGCACAACAGGTCGTGCATCTGGGCCGTCCCCACGCGGCACGGCACACACTTCCCGCACGATTCGCTGCGGCAAAACTCCATGAAGAACTTCGCCACGTCCACCATGCACGACGTCTCGTCCATGATGATCATCCCCCCCGAACCCATGATCGATCCCACCTTCATCAGCGAATCGTAGTCCACGGGCATGTCCAGGAACTGCTCCGGCACGCATCCCCCCGACGGCCCCCCGGTCTGCACCGCCTTGAACTGCTTGCCATCGGGTATGCCGCCTCCCACCTCATAAACGATCTCGCGGAGCGTGATGCCCATCGGCACTTCGATCAGCCCCGTGTTGTTCACCCGCCCGGCCAGCGCGAACACCTTCGTCCCCTTGCTCTTCTCGGTCCCGATGCCCGCAAACCACTCCGCCCCCTTCCGCAGGATCGTCGGCACGTTCGCAAACGTCTCCACGTTGTTGATCAGCGTCGGGCAGTCCCACAGCCCGCTCTCGGCGGGGTAGGGCGGCCTGGGCCGAGGCGTTCCACGCTTCCCCTCGATCGAAGCGATCAACGCCGTCTCCTCCCCGCACACGAACGCCCCCGCCCCCAGCCGGATATCCACCGTGAAATTGAAGGTCGTCCCGAAAATGCTGTTCCCCAGCAATCCCGTCCGCTCCGCCTGCCGGATCGCCGCCTTCAATCGCTTCACCGCCAGCGGATACTCCGCCCGCACATACATGAAGCCCTGGCTGGCGCCCACCGCGTACGCGCCGATCGCCATCCCCTCCAGCACCCGGTGCGGATCGCTCTCCAGCACGCTGCGGTCCATGAACGCGCCAGGGTCCCCCTCGTCGCCGTTGCACACAACGTATTTCGCCGACCCCCGCGCCTTGGCCACCGTCGACCATTTCAAACCCGTCGGGAACCCCGCCCCTCCACGTCCGCGCAGCCCGCTCCGCGTGATCTGGTCGATCACCTCCACAGGCCGCATCGTCGTCAGGCACTTGAGCAGCGCCGCATATCCGTCGGCCGCTATGTACTCCTCGATCCGCTCCGGATCGATCATCCCGCTGTTCTCCAGCACGATCTTCTTCTGCCGCGTGAAGAACGGCGTGCTCGTCGCGCACTCCAGCCGCTTCACCGCCTCGCCCCCCACGCTCTGAATGATTTCCCCGGCATCGCTCGGGGACACCGCCTGATACATCACCGTCTTCTTCGGCTCTCCCGTCGGCTGAACCTCCACCAAGGGCCCCGCCGCGCACAGCCCCATGCACCCCACACCCTTCACCCGGCACTCGTGCTCGATCCCGCGGCGGCTCGCCTCGCGGTCCAACGCGTCCTTGACCTGATCACTGCGAGATGAAAGGCAGCCCGCCGCCATGCACACGCAGATCGTGTGCTGGTGCCGCTGCTGCTCCTCCTGCTCAATCGTGGCGATCTTGCTCAGTTCTTCCGGTGTCATGGTTCATCCACTTCGCAATACGGCCCAGAAACTCCGATCGTTCGACCTTCCCTACCACCTCGCCGTCCATCACCACCGCCGGCGCAATCCCGCAGGAGCCCACGCAGCGAGCCGTCAGCAAAGACAGCTTGCCGTCGCCCGTCGTTTCACCCGGCTTGATCCCGTGCTTCGCCTCCACCGCCGCCAGCAATCCCCCCGCGCCCTTGATGTAGCACGCCGTCCCCATGCACACCACGCACGTGTGCTCTCCCTTCGGCTTCAGCGTGAAGAAGTGGTAGAACGTCGCCACCCCATACACCTTGCTCAACGGAACTCGCAGCGCGGAGGCCACGTACTTCAGCGCACCCTCGTCCAGGTAGCCGAACGTCTCCTGCACCGTGTGCATGGCCTCGATGAGCGAGTGCGACTGGTATCCGTGTCGCCGGATCGTCGCATCCACAAGCTTCCACCGCTTATCCTGCGATGGCGGCGCCGTCTTGTTCTGAGCCGTCAGCACAAACTCCTCCGTTGCCTTCTGGCCGTGACCGGGGACCGTGCATTCCAGGCCCGGCGACGGTCCTCGGTCTGCATGGTTGTACCATGGTGCGTGCCCTTCCGCACCGCCTAACGTGCGCTCCGCCTCACAGACCGCCGATCACTCGCCCGCAACACCCCACGCCGATGCCTCCTGTTAGTGTAGTGTCTCAGCTTGATGATAACTTATCGGGTGCCACGGGCGGCTTGTCCGCCCGTGCTCCTTGCGCGAAGGCACTGCCAGGCGACCTGCCAGTGGCACGTTCAGAAGATGCCGCGATTATGAGACACTACACTAGCAAATCCGCGACAGTTGCTCGCCATACGGCTTGAGCATGATCCTCCGTCCGCCCAGTACGGTCTGCAATTCACACAACCCGTCACGCGTATCCTCCACCTGCCCGATGATGCGGGCGTCGCGGCCGTGCTCGTCCTCCCTCAACGCCCCCAACGCCGCTTCCGCCGCTTCCGGACGCACCACCACCACCACCTTCCCCTCGCTGGCCACCTCCAGCACTTCCAGCCCCAGCATGTCCGCCGCATGTCGCGTTTCCGCACGAATCGGTATCCGCCCCTCATCCAGGACCACGTGCAAACCCGTGCGGCCCGCAATGTCCGCCGCCACGCACGCCAGGCCCCCACGCGTCGGATCCCGCATGAACACCACCCCGCTCACCTTGTCCAGCAGCCGCCCGATCATCCTGTTCAGCGGCGCCACGTCGCTCCGCAAAACGCTCTGCACCTCCGGCATCTCACGCGCCAGCATGACCGCCAGCCCGTGATCGGCGATCGTCCCGCTGATGATGAGCTTATCCCCGGCTCGGATCTGGTCCGGGTGCAACCGCAGACCCTCGCGCACGCTCCCCACCCCCGCCGTCGTAATGTACATCCCGTCCGCCTGCCCGCGCCCCACAACTTTCGTGTCGCCCGTGATCACTTTCACCCCCGCTTCGTCCGCCGCCTCCCTCACCGAGTTCATCGCCGATTCCAGAACCTCCCGCTCCAGCCCCTCCGCCATGATCAGGCTCAACGCCAAACCCAGCGGCTCCGCCCCGCACACCGCCAGGTCGTTCACCGTCCCGCACACCGCCAGCCGACCAATGTCGCCCCCGGGGAAGAACAGCGGCCGCACCACGTAGCTGTCAATCGTCATCGCCATCCGCTCCGCCGTCCCCGGAACGATGCTCGAATCCAGAAGCTGTCCCAATGTCTCATTCCCCAGCCGCGGCAACAGCGTATTCGCGATCAGCTCGTCCGTCAGTTGCCCGCCTCCCCCATGCGCCAACACAATGTGCTTGGATTTGTCCATACGATCTCCCAACAACACCGATCCACGCCGCGGCTAATTGCTCCCGGCGCCTGCGGGCACCCCGGCCTTGTCTTGCCGGCGATACTTGAACCACGCCTGGCATGTCCCCTCGGAACTCACCATGCAGGGCCCGATCGGGCACACCGGCGTGCATGCTGCCCCAAACAGCTTGCACTCCGCGGGCGTGCATCGACCCGTGATCACGTCCCCGCAGCGGCAGCCCGGCGGCTCCGCGCTCTCCACCGGCGTCAGCTCATACCGCCTCTGCGCGTCGAACCGCGCATACCGGCTGCGAAACGCCAGCCCGCTGTCCACGATCGATCCCAGCCCCCGCCAACGCGCGCCCACAGGCCGGAACACCCGCCGCATCAGATTCTGCGCCCGCCGATTGCCCCACCGCGTCACCACCTGCGGATACAGATTCTCCAGCGCCGGCTGACCGTCACGCACCAGCTCCACCAGCCGCGCCATCCCCATCGCAATCTGCGCCCCCTCAAACCCCGCCACCACGCACGATAACCCGTACCGCCGCACAATCGGCGCGAACGTGGCGTACCCCGTGATGACCGCAACGTGACCGGGGCACAGGAAACCGTCCACCTTGACCTGCCCGCTCTCCAGCAGGGCGCGCATCGCCGGCAAAATTCGCTTGTGGCTCACCAGCACCGAAAAGTTCCGCAGCCCCAGCCGCTCCGCCTCCAGCGCCGCCGCCGCCGTCGCCGGCGTCGTCGTCTCAAACCCCACCCCCGCGAACACCACCTCGCGCGTCGCCTCCGCCCCCGCCAGCTTCACCGCCTCCAGCGAGCAGTACACCACCCGCACATCCGCCCCCATCGTCCTCGCTTCCTCCAGATTCCCATCGGTCCCCGTCACACGCAACATGTCGCCATACGTGCACAGCGTCACGCCAGGCCGCCGCGCCAGCTCGATCAGCATGTCGATGTCCCCCTGCGACGTCACACATACCGGGCAGCCCGGCCCGCTGATCAGCCTCACATTCCCCGGCATCAGGCTGTGCAGCCCGCACCGGAATGCCTGCACCGTGTGCGTCCCGCACACCTCCATGAATGCCATTGGCCGGCCCACGGCCGCCGCCGCCGAACGCAGCCGATCCAGCGCCTCATGGCCCGTCATCGGACTCTGGCTCACGGCGGGCCCCCTTTCTCTACCAGATCCGCAAGCACCGCGAAGGTCTCCGCCGCCGCCTCAGGCGTGAGCTGCTGGATCACAAATCCCGCGTGCACCAGCACCCAGTCGCCCTCTTTCACTTCCGGCGACAGCACCGTGCTGACACGCACCCGATTGCCATGAAGATCCACTATCGCCTCGTTGCCGTCGCAATTCTTGACCTGAGCGGGAACCGCAAGACACATCGCACACCAGGCCTTTCTCTTATTCACCGATCATCCGCGACATTCCGCTGACCGCGCCGCCGCTATCGCCGCCTGGCCATACGCCAGCCCCCCGTCGTTCGGCGGCACCAGCCGATGCCGCAACACACGCAACCCGCGCCCCTCCAGCCGCATCGTCAAGTCTTCGGTCAGTCGCTGATTGCAGAACACACCCCCCGACAACGCCACGCACCGCACTTCACTGCGATGGGCTGCCGCCACCACCATCGCCTCCCATCCCCGCGCGAGCTGCTCATGAAACAGCCTCGCCAACTCCTCGCAAGGCCGCCCGCCATCCACCCCCTCTACGATCTCGCGTACTAACGGCGACAGATCCAGTTCCACCAGTTCCGCTGTCTCGATCGCAAACAAGTCCTCCCTCTCCGCCCCCTTCTCCGCGCGCGCCGCTGCCGACTCCATTGCCATCGCCGCCTGCGCCTCGTGATCGTTACGCGAACACAAACCCAGCAGAGCCGCCACACCGTCGAACACGCGCCCC
>Ga0315284_10006279_pt1 | contig 16932 bp, 18 predicted proteins | sample YL17G09_16_MG_FD_203696 | JGI IMG/M metagenome (GOLD analysis project Ga0315284, IMG submission 203696) | Sediment microbial communities from Yellowstone Lake, YNP, Wyoming, USA - YL17G09_16 | ecosystem: Environmental > Aquatic > Freshwater > Lake > Sediment | place: USA: Wyoming | collected...
CTTGTATTCTCCATTTTCCCAAACAACATTATTACTATTAAATAATTTATTCATATTAATAATTTCTGGCTTATCAGTTTCAGATGTGAATAACTTTAATATTTGCTTATCATCTCTAAAACGCAACGTATATGTTTGCTGTACATTATTTCTACCAATACGACCCATTGCTTGAATAATTTTTTCTTGTGTTAAATCCAGATCTTTACCAATATAACCATGACAAAATTGATAATTGGTACCATAAATATAATCGCTATTCGCAATAATCATAAACAACTTTTGTTCATCAGCCATTTTTTTCATAATTTCAGTATATTTTATATTATCATGATTTATAAAAACGCCAATACCCATAATAAGTAAGACTTTCCAACTATCATCAATTCCATTTAACATCATAATATCATTCACAACATTTTCATCAATGTTACTAGTAAATGCTTCTTTCGTATCTAATCCATAACTCCATTTTTCTATATGAGCTTGTTTGTTAGGAATAAATATATCATTTAAAGCAGCTATTTTGGTTAATGAACGGATAGCATTTATTTCTTCAGTAATCCCTTTTATACCTTTTTTATTATTTACATCTTCTGGTGCTTCTCTATTTATTTTTCTACAATCTTTACTAGATTTTTCTTTTGAAGAACTATTACTAGCATTACCTTCTATTTTTTCTTTAACAAATTCTAATTCATTTTCAAGTTCATGTAATTTAATGTTAAGAACATTATTATATTCTATTTTTTTCATTAAATCATCCATAACTAATGATGGAATATTAGCTTGTTGAATACAGAAATTTGCAATTTTTTGAATATCATCTGTTATAAATATAGTTGGACCATCCTTCAAAGTATAAGAATCTTTAGTAGTAACATAAATACCAGATGTTCCAACAGGTATACTAGCAGCAGCACTAGTATTATTAGTTATTTGTTCGCTAGCAATTCTTATTAAAGGTTGACCAGCTAAAATATCACATTTACTAGAACTAGAGATTGGAACACCTGGACCAATGCTTTTATTTCTACTTATTTTATTTCCTTTTGCATCAACTGTTTCATTAGTATAAATTCTTGGTTTTCTACAAAGTTTAAAATTCATATATATTGCACCCCATGTTCCACCTATAATATTTTGCAATAATTTTACATAATAAATTTTAATATTAGTCATATTTATTTGATCTAATGCTTCAAAATGTCTATTTAATTTCATCTTTAAAATCGCATAATCATTTTGAAGTACATAAGTAATGAATTTTACAACTTCTTCCAAATCAAAATATCTTAAAAGAGTCAAGTTATTTTCACAATGTTTAGCCACTTCAACCAATTCATCATAATCCATTTTTAAATAATGCGGTAACACTACTTGACCATTATTATTAATAATTGGAATAGATTTTTTGCAATCATGACTTGCAATATTTATAACTTCCGCATCAACAAATTTATCTTTAAAATCAGATATTGTTAAAACAATCTCGTGTTGTTTTGGTAATGTAGCTGATGATAAAACCATATTTGGAATCAAATTTTGAGTCCAATTTTTTTTAATGATTTCATGAAATTCGTGATTCTCATAATCCAATGTAATAGTAGGTTCATCCCAAAATGTAATTATTTTTTCAGTGGAATTAAATGATTTCATATAATACATTGCAGGTAAATATGATTTAATATCACAAATCATAATTTCTACTTCGGTACCAACACTGTTATCAACTTTAAAAATACCTCCGCTTTTGTTATGTTTTGTATATTCTTTCGCCGCAAAATAATGTAATCTTATGTCTGCTGGACTGGAACAACCAAATGCAAAAGCAATCTTTTTATTAATAGAAATAGCTGCTCTTGCTAATGCCAAACCAACGTGTCTAGCAGCACAAACAAATATAACTCTATAATTTTCTGATAATGCAAGAGGTGTTAATGTTTTTCCAGTACCTGTTGGTGCTATATATAAGATAAGCTTTGGACCCATTTTTTTACAAGCTGTAATTACTTGTTTTTGATGCTCGTAAAGAACAAGATCATCATATTTTAACAAATTAGAATTTTTTTCTATAAAATTAACTGCATTCTCAATAATAATATTAATATTTATATCTTCTTCAAATTTTGTCAATATTTGGGTTGCTAAACTAATGACGTGTCTATTTATTTTATCTACATTATTTCTAATTAGCTTATAAAGTGTATAATAATGAAATGAAAACATTTTACTATCATTATCTATAAATTTGTAATGTATTATTTTTTCAATATGCTCTAATAAAACGAATTCGTAAATATCTTGTTTGTGTAAAGCATTTTCATCATTTCTTTCAAGGCGAATTTTATCAGCACTTTTTATTTTAACATTATCATCTATTTTTATACAAATATAATCTTCAAAATGTTTTTTAATTGAATCTTCTATTTTATCAACTTTTACGCGAAGATATTTGTTAAATAAATAATCCTCCATTTTTTCATTATATTCTATTTTCAAAAATGTAAATATAGATTGATTATGATTTAATCGTATATTTACATTTGAACAACCTTTAATAATAAGATCGTAAATTTCTAGTTCCTTTTTTTGAGTTGGAATTTCAATAGATTCCCATTCAGATTTAGTTAGTTTTCGTTGATTGTGATCCATTGTTGCTTTACTGATATGTTTAATTTATATATTTATCTTTATATTTATTTATACATTCAATTTTTTTTAAAATTGAAATGTAAAAGGTATCAAATAAATAAATAATATACTAAAATAGAAATGGAACAAACTAACAAGATCAACATCTTTTCAAGAATTGTCACAATAGAAGCTAATATAGGTGCTGGTAAAACAACTCTTTTACGAGAATTGAAAAAAAAATATAAAAATAATGCTAATTTTATATTTTTAGAAGAACCTGTTGAAATGTGGGAATCATTTACGGATGAAAATGGAAAAACAATGATAGAACTATTTTATAGCGATCAAAAAGAATATAGTTTCCCTTTTCAAATGATGGCGTTTATAAGTAGATATGCTATGCTAAAAGAAGCAACTGAAAAAAATCCAAATGCTACTATTATTACTGAGAGAAGCTTATATACAGATAGAATGGTTTTCGCAAAAATGTTATTTGATTCAGGATTCATTAAACATATTAATTATAAAATATATTTAAAATGGTTTGATACATTTGCTTCACAATTGCCAATCAGCAAAGTTGTTTATATAAATAGTAATCCGGAAATATGTCATGCAAGAATTATGAAACGCTCTAGAAATGGTGAAAGTGTTATTCCTTTATCTTATTTAGATTCATGTAATGAGTATCATACGAAAATGATGGAATCATTTAATGATGAAAAAATTGATAAACTAATAATAGATGGAAATATTGATATTTATACAAATACTGAGATAGTAAATGATTGGATAGATTCAATTGACGAATTTATAAAATAAATTATAAAATAATAATAATTATAAAATAAATTATAATTATAAAAAATTTATAAATAAAATTGAGATAAATATTTTTTTTTATTTTTTACGTTATTAATCACACGTAAAATGAAAATTATGCCAATAGCCGCAATTATTAACCACGCTTTTCAATTTGTTATTCAAACTAGTGAAAAATATCATATTGATGAATCACATGGATTGAAACATAGTATGGATGTACTTCACTTAGCAAATAAAATATATAATCATGAACTTGAAACAAGTCCATTTCTAATTAATCAAAAAGAAATCATTTTTACAGCATGTATTTTACATGATATGTGTGATTCTAAATATAATTTAGAAATTGATGGACTTATTGAAATAAATAAACATATGAAAACACACATGTCAGAAGAAAATTTAAAAATTGTTTCACAAATAATTTCAACAATGTCTTACTCAAAAGTTAAAAAAAATGGTTTCCCTGATTTACAAGAATATCAACTAGCTTATCATATTGTTCGTGAAGCTGACTTATTATCAGCATATGATATAGATAGATGTATCATTTATGGAATGATGGTTGAAAAATATGATTATACTGATGCATTGAGAAGAGCGAAGGATCTAATGAGAACCAGAGTATTAAATTATAGATCAGATAATTTATTTATAACAAATTATTCAAAAATATTATCTTTAAAAATGCATGTAAAATCAGTATATGATTTAGAAAAACTTGACTTTATCCACCTTTAAAAAGGTTCTGCGGAGCTAAGAGCCAAACCAACTTTAAAAATCCACCTTTAAAAAGGTTCTGCGGAGCTAAGAGCCAAACCAACTTTAAAAATCCACCTTTAAAAAGGTTCTGCGGAGCTAAGAGCCAAACCAACTTTAAAAATCCACCTTTAGAAAAGTTATAAGCAAAGCAGTATATCTAATTCAATCTTCATTTACACAATCTTTGGCACCACCTTTCTTAAAGGTGGTTGTGGAATTCTAATAATTCTATACCTAATAATTTATTCGGTTTGTACTTCAAAATATCTAGTTCCTTTTTCGTAGTTGGAAAATCTGTTTCACCATATATGTCTTGAAGTAATAACCATTCAAATAACCCCCCAATATAAATATATACATTGTAAAATCCAAGTGATACTAATTGATTATACTTTTTATATATTTTTTCGTCATTTGAATTTTTACCATAAACAATGATTTTCATAGTATATTTATGATTAGATTTTAGATAATTATTTATTAAATCCACTTCTTTTTCTGCTTGTATTGTTGTTGAAATTAAACAATCTTGTTCAAAATTATCCAAAGTATTAATTAAAATATAATTTGATTTTTTATTTAATAAATACTGTATATCTTCAAAATTTATTTTTTGAATTGAACTTGTATTACCCATATATTAATAATAAAATAATATTTAAATGCTTTTTTTCTGGAAAAAAATATTGAAATAGTATAAAGTTATTTAATGAAACTGAACAACAATTTCAACATCTTCTTTCTTGATGCTCTTTGTAGCGGATATAGATAGTTCTTCCCTCTTTTTTCGTGTCTTCGTGTTTTCATTTACAAGTTCCTTTCTTTTGGAAGTACTATTACGATTATTCATGTCATTTTCAATCGTTCCATAATTTTCTTCAATGTATTCAATCACATTATTTTCAATCGTCCATTTAAAAAAGTTCAATTGCCCGATAGTCGTCTCAATACTTGTTCCATCCTTATATGGAATGCTTATTCTATCCCAGCGACAAAAAGGATCAAATCTTTTTTTGCTGTATGCTTTTAATTTCAATTTATAATCAAAATAGACTTTGAATCTTTTCTCTCCGATTGAGTATAAAGTATAATATTTTTTAGCAAAATTTGTAACAAACCAATCAACTATTCGGAGAGAAATTTTTGATTCGCCAGTAATAATTTTTAACATACGAGTTAAATTGTATTCGCTCTTATAAAAATCCATTAAATTATTCATCAATAAATCATTTTGGGTTGTATAGCTTCCTGAACTATTCATTATTTAGTTATTAAAAAAATTATTTAAGTCATTTAACAAATAATTAATATTGCGTTTCTATTTTCTTATTTAAAAAAAAAAATAATATATTTATATATAATAAATGTCAAGTTTAATGAATAAGTATTTTGGTCCATTGAATAAAAGTGCATGTTTGTATTTTTACATTTTATCAATATTTTTTGGATTTATGTTTATGATAGTTTTACTCGGAACTATTTTATTTACTGTTTTTAGAGCAACGCGTATTTTAAATGCCGACTTTATTACCCCTTATAAATTTTTAATGTTCTTCTTTTGGTATATTTCTTATTATTCAATTTATTTTTATAGTAATCTTTATTATAAGCATAAATAAAGTAGTTTTCATAATTGGTTGGTTTTATTTTATCTATTGATGTTTTTACACTTTCATCTAATGCTATAAAAGTTGTTGGTTTATCCAACTTGATATAATGTTTCATTTGATTAAAGAATTGTTCTATACTATTTAAGCGTGGATGATAAGGGCAAGTATAAACTAAATAATTTCCACTTTCTTTTATTATTTGTTTTGTGCTTTCTTTTTTATGTATTTGTCCGTTGTCTAAAACAAATAATTTGCCTTTTACTTTACTACATATATTTTTCAAAAACTCATTAAATCTTTCAGCATTTACTGCTCCATTTTGGTATAATTCAGATGATATACATTTTTTATTATTTATTGCTACTACCAAAGAATATTTTTTGAATACTTCATTATTCGTTGTTTTCTTTATACATCTATCACCTAAAAATGCTCTACAATAATTATGTGTAAGTGATGTGCTTACAGAAGTTTCATCAATTGAGATTATATCTTCCAGTTTGAATTTATTTATTACATCAAAAAATTCTTTCAACTCTTGTTGTTCGTTTCTAATATTTCCTCTATAAGTTTTCGGAAAATGTTTGAAAGTTGCTCTTTTTCTGGTAATATTATTATCTCTAATAATGTCTGATAAATATTGTCTTGATATATCTAACTTTGGAAATTTACTTTTTAGTAATTCCTGTAAAAAATTCATTTGTATATCACTATGTTTTCGCAAGGTTTCTTTTATAAATTGTATATGTTGCCTTTCTAATTTATAAGACCCTAATTTTCTGGTTTTTCTATTAACATTTTTATTTTCATCAAATCTTTCAACCCAGCGTTTCAAACTTCTTTCACTACATTCAAACACTTCACATACTTTAACATAATTATTAATTTTATGGTAATAATTAACTGCTTTCAACTTCAAATCAGGTGTAAATTGTTTTGTCATTTATATAATTATAGAAATTATATAAATTAGCATTTATAAATATTCAAATTTATATCCTTTTGTAGATTTAATTTTTCCACTTAAACATAAATATATATTGTTTTTTTTATCATCTGGAAATAATTTTCTTGCGCATTCAGGAACATAATCCCATTGACCTATACAATAATTATTAATATCTAATACTTTAAAAGGTTTTTTGTTTGCTCTTTTTTCAGCAGAATTTATCAAAGAATTTCTATGCTTTTGTTTTATTTCTTCAGTTGTTAATGTATATCTCGCATTTTCATTATTTTTATGAAAATCTTTTAATGAATTTGAAATAGTTGTTTTTATTTGTGGATTAGTTTCATATAGTTTTTTTTTCTGAACTGATTTTTCTATTCTTAATTCAGGATTATTCATATATCTTTCACTTTCTCTATCAGACATTTTTTTTAAAATTTCTGGATTATTTTTATAATATATTTTTAATGAATTGCTAATTTTATCAATTATTTCAGGATTTTCTGAATATAATTTTTTTATTTTTAATCCGTGTTGTATTGCTTTATCCGGATTATCTTTATAATATTGTATTAATCTTTCACTTTGTTTTTGTGCTTCTTCTGGATTATTTTTTCTGTATTCTTTTTGTATTTCACTCATTTTGTGTCTATCTTCAATAGTATATATATATCCATTACTACCTTCACCACCTAAAGTCATATTATATCCTTTATTTGTTTCAAAATAACTTTCAAATTTACTGATATAATATTTTTCTAATTCATTTAATTCTTCAAATGAATAAGCATAATCTATTATTTCATACTTAATATTTTCAAACCCATATTTATTTATTGCTTTATGAACTAATAATGTAGAGTTTTTAGATTTTAGTTTGTGTTCTTCTATCCTTTTATATATAGTTCTCATTGTTTGACCTATATACAATTTATTATTTGGAAAGTATATAGCATAAATTAAACCATATAATAGTTCATTATCTTTTTCTATATCTGTATTCATTATTTTTATTATTATATATTAATAATTTTATATCAATTTTATTATATTTAACAATTTAGAAAAAATATTTAAATATATATTAGTATGTTATAATAATTTATAAATGGAAACTATTATTGATTACAAGAGATTATATGAAATGTCTATTATTGAAAAAGAAAAAATATTAATAGACAATCAAAAAAAACAAGAAAAAATTAATGAATTATCAGAAGAATTAAACTCATATAAGATTGAAAATTATAGTAAGAAAAGTTATTATCAAAAAAATAAAGAAAAGATTATTGAAAAAGTAAAGGAATATAATAAAAATTATGTAAAAACACCAGAACAGATTAAAGAATATAATAAACGAGCATATGAAAAAAGAAAGGCAAAAAAAATGGAAGAACAAACTTTGTAAAATTAATTATTTAGGAAAAATATATAATTAATTAATTAATTAAGAAAATAACTTAAAATAATTTCTTTTGTATAAATATATATATAATGGAATTGGAAGAAAAACCACCTGACCCAGACCAAGTGTATAGGATTATTAAGTGTCCTTTAAAATGTGTATTGAAAAAGTATGATACATTACATCCTATTATTGAAAAAGCAGTTACAGATATGAATGAAATTGTTATTTTATCTTATCAGTTTATTAGATTATATTTATTAGATAAATTTAATAATAACCAAGAATTACCTACTATCAATAAGCAGTTTGTATTAGATGTAATAAAAACAATTAGTTCCGCAAATACAAAAAGAGGGCAAAAAACAAAACAAGAAAATATCAAAAACGCTTCTGGTAAATCAGATATGAAACAATTTTATAATGAAGAATTTTCAAAATTAGTTTCAGCAAAACCATCTTATTCAAATAAAACTCATATATTAGCAATTACAGCAAATGAAATGATTACTTGTATCAATACAAATATTTCTACCCATTTTGTAAAACATTTATTCAAATATATAAATTGTTTATTCAAAGAACCAAAATCATTAGAAATCAAGAAAGAAAAAGATAAGATAAAGCGTAAAGAACTTTATAAAAATCTAAACCAAGAAATTCGTGATTTGAAAAGTGATTTAATTAATAATAAAATAGAAAATTCCAAAGAAGATTATCATATTTGGATTAGAGAAAATAAAGGGTTTTTATTTCCAAATAAAGTAAATAAATCAGTTGCTTATGATGTAAAAGTTAATCCAGAAAAATACATTAAATATTCATTTTATATTAATAAGAAAATAGAAGAATTCGGTAAAAGACCTTATCAAGTAATACCACAAAGAAATAATATTGTTCCAAAATGTATAACATTAAATTCAAATGGTATTGTTGATTTGATTGATGATAAGAAACAAACTATATTTCAATATAATAAAAGTGAATTAGTATTACACGCAAAGAAACATCAAAAACATATTTGGAGTAAAATTTTTAAATTAGAAAAGAAAGATATTTTCAAACAAAAAGAATATGTTTTTTATAATCAAATTATTACAGATGGATTTAGTTGTTCTTTATTATTTATCTTGAAAAAATACAAGGATAAGGTATTTGGTGATAAAATACCAAAAGTAAATGATGAAATGGAATTTACAAAAGTTGAAGATTTATCAAAGGAAAAATGTGATGAATATTTAACGAATAAATACAAATTAGTTTCATTAGACCCTGGTAAAATTAGACCAATTACTATGATTGATGAAAATAATAAGTTTTTCAAATATACCGCTTGTAGAAGAAGGTTTGAAACATACACTAAACGCAGTAATTATATTATTTTACAAGAAAAGAAGAAAAATGGTATTATTCAAAAAGAAACAAAATTATCAAATTTCAAATCAAGAACAACAAAAGTAGAAGATTATAAACATTTTATTACAAATAAGTCAATTCTTAATAATGCGTTAAAAGATTTTTACCAAAAACCTTTGTTTCGTAAATTAGCATTTTGTAGATTTATCAGAACAAAACAAAGTGAGGTAAAATTATTGAATGAGATTGAAAATACATATCTTTCCAAAGAAGAAATAAAACAAGGTAAAAAGATTGTTATTTTACACGGAGATTATAGTAGAACAACTCAAATGAAAGGTTGTATATCTACACCAAATATTGATATGAAGAAATTATTATTAAGTAGATTTGATATTGTTGAAATAAATGAATTCAATACGAGTAAGTTATATAATAAATCTTTGAAAGAAATGGAAAATGTAAATGTAAAAAGAAAGAAACATAAAAAATCGCTTCACGAAATACTAACTCCAAAAGAGGAAACCAAATGTCGTATATTCGTGAATAGAGATGTAAATGCTTGTAAGAATATATTATTACTTGGAAAATGTTATTTAGAAAGTCAAACAAGACCAGAAGAATTTACAAGAAAAGTAATAAAATCAGAAAAGGTTAAGAAACCTAAAAAACAAGCAAGTAAGAATAAATAGTTGTTTCATTAAGGTAGTAAATGAAATAACATTAGATGGGAATTTGCTTATCTACCTCAAAGTAAGCAGATGATAAACCCATTACATAGAATTTAGTTTATCCTCCTTTTAGGAGGAAGCGCTCGTATTTTTTTGCTAATAAAGTCGGCATTTAAAATACGCGTTGCTCTAAATATAATAAAACAGACAAAATGTTTTTTAGTCATTCGTTTGTTATTTTAGCAAATACTATTTTAGGATATTTTGTAAATCGTTTACTATATTCTATGTGTATAGGTAGTCTTGTATAAAATTTATTTTTTACGCATTTGTATCATTTGGTTTCACACGTCCTTCTGTAGTATTTATTGGTTTTAAAAATTTATCTCTAATAGATATATCATCTGCATAATTTTGCTCATTTAAAAATGGATTACCTCCTATTTGTTGTACTAATTCTCTATCAGCTATTTTAAAATCTAAATCTTCTCTCTTATTAGAATTTTTGAATCCATTTAAAGCAATTTCTTGGTTCAAAATATCCCATGTATTTTCATCATAGTTTAATGAAGATGAATATGCTGAAGTTTCAATTTCTTTAATATGTTTTTCATTTTGAATAAATTCATTTAGTTGTCGTTCGTGTTCCGGAATATTGGTATTGGTATTAGTATTATTGGTATTATTGGTATTATTTTCATTATAATGTCTCCGCGATCTTTGATATGATTCTCCTTTTGTCCATTTCCATTCCATAATAGTATATTTTATCATATGTTAAAAAATACTATTTATAAACTTATTTTAAAATATAATATATTTTTTTAAAAAAGATTTTTATAACAGTTGTTCATTATCCTTTTTAACAATATTTAATTGTTGCGTAAATAAAAAATTCACATCTGTTTTTTTCCTTCTCTTAAGGTTACAATGTAAACAAGAGATATGAAAGTTTGTCTTATTATGCCCTATATCATTATTTATTCTATCAATAGACCACTGCTTTGTTTCTCTCACAATGTCATACAAAATAAGAATTTCACATTTACAATAATAACATTTTAATTCAGAATCTACTAATTTTGTAATAACATTTTCAAAATCTAAAAATTCGGCTTCATTATACACTTTTTTTAATAAATCTTGTTGCTTATATCCTGATATTTTTTTATTAATTTCTTTTTTTATAACTTCTGTAATAGAATTGCTATGTGTAAAATTATTATTGAATATTTCATGTAAAAATTTTAATTGATTTTCATGATGAAATTGATCATCAGGAATTCCCCATTTTTTACTTTCTTCCCTTTTTTTTACTACTTTAGTTTCACGTAATATTTTTTTCATCATATATCTATTATTTGTTCCTACAATTGAAATTTTTTTTTCTTGATTACAATCTTCATTCATATTTTTTACTAATATTACAATATAATTTATATATCAAAATACTTATTAAATATATAGAATAATAATATAAATAGTTATATCAAATATAATATTTTATTAAAATAAGTTAAACTTAACATTACATATATATATACAATGGAAGAATCAAATAAGAATGAAGAAATAAAAAATGAAGAATCAAATAAGAATGAAGAATCAAATAAGAAGGAAGAATCAAAAAAGAATGAAGAATCAAATAAGAAGGAAGAATCAAAAAAGAATGAAGAATGTATTGAATTAAAAAATATTAAATATAAAACAATGCTCTTAAATGGTAATCCACTTCCCGAAACAAAAACTTCTAATAATATTTGTAATTTAGATAAATTTTTAGAAGGTGATAAAATAAATAATAAAAATGAACCTTGGTGTAAATTAAACAAGACAATTAAAAGTCAAAAATTTATAGATTTTGTTGAATCGTATAAAAAAGAAAATAATTTAGATGAAGAAGAGGAAAAAATATTAGTTACATTTTTAAAAGATTGTTTAGATAGGAAAAAACTCCAAAAGGTAAAAGATGTTAATTATGATAAAATAACTGGAATAATAAAAGAAATACCATCTTTACATTATATTAAAACGAGTAAGCATTTTACTTTGAAAAATATGGATAAAAGAGTATCAACTTTAAAATCACTACCACCAAAAAAAACAAATGGTACAATTAAAAATAAAAACAGCAAGACTGATGATATATCATCAGATAATGAAGATTAAAAGTTATAAAGAGGTTATAAAAATAAGATTTTATTATATTTTTAGTAAAAAATAATAAAGATTATATAATGACTTAGTAAAATGGATTGTTTTTTTTATGAACGACAATTCAATGATGAAGAAGATTTTTATGAGGAAGATTTTTATGAGGAAGATTTTTACGAATATATTGATAATATGTATTACTCAATTATAGAAATAATAGAAGGTATAAAAACTGATTTTATGACTGTAATAAATGAATATGGCGAATTTAGAGGTTTATAAATATAATTATAATATATAAAGTATTATATTATATATAAATATGAGTAAAAATAGTGAAAGTAAAATTGATATGAAATATAAAGAAGAAAAGGAAGAAAAGAAAGGAAAAGAAGAAAAAAATTTATTACAACATAATAATAGTCAATTAATTGGAAAATATATACATGATATCAGAAATTCTCAAACATTTACTAAAAAAATGTTAGAAAATATGAATAATATGTGTTATGAAGATAGATTAAATATACTATTAGTGTATAATGAAATGATCATACATTATTCATCATTCTTTGACTAAAAAATAAGTTTGAAATATTAAAACTGTATAAACAATATATAAAAAGTAAATGTTATATAAATATAATGAATGTATATTTATATGAATTAGAAAATTTAACAGATATTTTAGATGATCTTATATTTGAAGAAGAACCACCTTTTTTTAATCAAACAACTGCATTAGAATTTTTAGAATCCGCTTTATTATTGATTGATATATATGTGAATGACAATCCAACTATAATAACTGAACCCGATTTTTTTGAAACGATACAAGAAGAAATAGAAGAACTTTTTTATCTACAATTTGAAGACCAAATTAATAATGAAAATGTAGCAGATGAATTTGATGAATTATTAGAAGAAGCAATTCATATTTATGTAACAAGTTTTTATTCTGAACGCTCTTTACAATTATCAGAAATAAATGAAAGTCTTAAAACAGATGAAGATATCAATGAAATTGAAGAACAGATTAATTATTTACGTTCAAAACCGCAACCACAGCAAAGAACAGAAGATTGGTATAAATTTCGTCATAATTTAATTACAGCAAGTAATGCATATAAAGCATTTGAAAGTCAAGCAACACAAAATCAACTTATTTATGAGAAATGTCAACCATTAAAAACAAATGATGATAGTAAGTCAGTAAATATTAATACAACTTTTCATTGGGGGCAAAAATATGAACCGGTATCAGTATTAATGTATGAACATTTATATAATACAACAGTAGAAGATTTTGGTTGTATCCAACATGATACATATAGTTTCATTGGTGCTTCACCGGATGGAATAAATATTGATCAAAAAAATGAAAATCTTTATGGACGTATGTTGGAAATTAAAAACATTGTAAATAGGGAAATAACAGGAATACCTAAAAAGGAATATTGGATTCAAACCCAATTGCAAATGGAAGTTTGTAAATTAGATGAATGTGATTTTTTAGAAACAAAATTTGTTGAATATGAAAATGCAAATGATTTTTACAATGATGGAACTAGTTTGAAAACAGCAAAGGATGAGTTTAAAGGTATTATTTTATATTTTGGTACAAATAAAGGGAATCCATTTTACATTTATAAACCTATTGAAATGACAGATTATGAAGAAATAAGTAAATGGGAAGAAGAAATGATGGATTTATATCAGTCATCTACGCATAATATGATTTGGATAAAAACTATATATTGGAAATTAGAAAAATTAAGTTGCGTTTTAATTTTAAGAAATCAAAAATGGTTTCAAGATAACATTGGTCAAATAGGAAAAATATGGGATACAATTGAGAAAGAACGGATATCAGGTTATGAGCATCGGGCTCCAAATAGAAAAACAAAAAAACCAACAATAGATCTAAATAATCAACCAGACATAAAATGTTTTTTAATTAAAAAATCATTGGATTAAAATAATATTCAAATGAAATAATATTCAAATGAAATAATATTCAAATGAAATAATATTTGTATATATTATGAAAAAACAAAGTTTAAGTAATAGAAAATATAAAAATAATAAAACTAAAAAAAATATTAAAATTATAAAAAATATTAAAAAAACTTATGCTATTGTTCAATATGATAACAGAAAATTAGATAAAAATATGGAAATTCTTACAAAAATGAATAAAAAATATTGTTCTTTGTATAATTATGATCATATATTTATCACAAAAAAATACAACATGCCTCCTTATTGGATAAAAGTAAAAATTGTTAGAGATTTGTTATTAACCAATAAATATAAAGGAATATTATGGTTAGATACTGATGCTGTAATAAATGATTTTTCAATATCATTAGATAGTATACAATTGCCAAATAAATCTATGTATTATTCGTATGAATTTGCTGAATTTATAATTGAAAATAAAAATAATTTAAAAAATGAAGATAAACACCATTTTACATTTAATCCTGGAGTATGGTTTGTATTAAATGATAAACAAGGTAGAAATATTATGAATGATTGGATGCTTTTATATAATCCAAATAAATGGTATTGGAAAAAGAAAAATAAAGAAATGGTGGTGTGATGATTGTAAATGGGCTGGTGAAGATTTTGAACAAGGGTCATTTTTTGAAACTATTATACCAAAATATAAAGAATATTGTTATCAATATCCATACTATTTTTTTCAATCTTTTGACATAAATAGAATTGTAACAGACCAACAATCTTTTGTGTATCATTTTTATGGTGATATAAAAATTAAATATTTAAAGAATTATTTAGAATCTAAAAAGATAACAATCAATTCAATAAATAAATAAATTTACATATTTATATAATTATTGTATATATAATTAGAACTTTCTATGTGTCCACCATTCGCAAAATGTGTATCTCCATCAAATAAATGATGATTTGTTTGTAATAAAATACTAGGGTCGTATATATATGTATTTATATTATTTATATTATTTTCGCAAAATTTATTTATTACATTATATATAATTTCCCTTTTTTCTATAGTTTTACTAACATCATTATATATTATATTTGGTCTAAAATGTACTTGAAATAATATTTTTTTGTTGAAAGGTATTAACGCTCTAATTGTATGTAAATCTTCTAATAATTCTTCTTCAGTTTGTAATATACAATCATATTCACTTGTAAGTTCATGTTGAACTTCAAACCCACTATTTTTATATAACTTTAATGAACATATTTCAAATAAATACCACTCACATTCATTAAATTGATTTTTTATACTTTCTTTTTTAAATGGAATTAATGATTTATCTTCATAAATATAATGTTCACGATACGCTTCACAATTATAAGATGTTAAAAAATTTGATAATATATTATCAGGTATTATGATTTCATCCTTTATAAATTTTATAAATTGAATATGTTGTTTAGTATTATGTAATTTACCTAAAAAATTTATTCCAACAAAATTATAAAATAAACAGTGTATTGGAAAAATTGTATTATCATAATTAATCAATGATGACATTAAACGACATGAACCTGAAGTAAATATTTTCATATTTATATATATAATTTATATATATAATTTATATATATAATTTTTATATACTAAATATATAAAAATTATTAATCATATATTTTTAATATAAAATATTTGCTGTTTCAGTTCTAAATGGTAACAAGTTTTCATCTGTAGTAAAATAACCCACTCTTGTACCGCATGCTTGATTTACTGGAGGCAATGGTTTGACATAATTGGATTTATTTTTGCGATTTTTATATAAGGCATCACAAAAATCAGCTGCCATACATCTACCAGTATCCGGATTACGTGAGTATCTTATATTATTTGTAATTTGATCATAAGAACCAACCTCAAAAATTGGATATTGTTTCCACATATTACTTGCTTGTCTATCTGAAACACCATTTATTCCTGTAATATCAAATGTATCTTGAACTAAAACATTTGTTGTAGCAGAAGGAAATGAACCTGAAGCTCCTTCTAAAGTATAATTAGAGAATCCTTCATTAATATTTGTATTTGTATTTGTAGATTTAAAACTAAAAAAAAATGGTAATCCTAATGATAAAATGATAATTATTAATAAATATGTCGCGTTTTTCATATATAAATATATAATATAATAAAAAATTGATATTATTATTTTATCATTTGTTCAATTATTAAAAATATAATATAATATTAATTATAATATTTAATATGTCATGTTCATGTTGTCATAAGAATCAAATACTTGAACAATTTAGAAATGATCCAAGAACAACTAAAATGCGATTATCACATGATACAAGTGTTCATATTGCTATTATTGTATCTCGTGGTAAAATTATTGCTGAAGCAACAAATCGTTTAGGATCAAGAAGCAGAGGTTGTGGATATTCTAATTACACAATACATGCTGAAAGAAATGTTGTAAAAGTATTAGGTGATTATTCAAAACTACGTGATGCTGATATGTATGTAATGCGAAGTGGTAGAAGTAAAAATTCTGAAATTTTCATGAACTCAAAACCTTGCTCTGATTG
>Ga0315284_10006280_pt1 | contig 16930 bp, 19 predicted proteins | sample YL17G09_16_MG_FD_203696 | JGI IMG/M metagenome (GOLD analysis project Ga0315284, IMG submission 203696) | Sediment microbial communities from Yellowstone Lake, YNP, Wyoming, USA - YL17G09_16 | ecosystem: Environmental > Aquatic > Freshwater > Lake > Sediment | place: USA: Wyoming | collected...
TTCTGAGTTCCATAGTCAGCAACTACTGTTGAATCTACCTGTGCGAACTCTTCGTAAGAGCCCTGATATCATGATAGTTACGGCGTTATCACACGATTACAATCCAAAAGGTATCAGTTGGTGGGCTGATTTTGTGATAGATTGTGAGAAAACGTATAAACCAACAAAAATTGTAGTTTTGGATGGAATGGATCGACAGCAGTACGCTTATCCTGCTATAGTAGGGTCTTATCACACGGTTTTTAAAAGGGAGCTAGTCAAGCCGTACCCCGGTCCTGACTGGTACCCGATAAACTTTGCGAGTATGCCGGAGCCCTTCGTTTTTGTACCTTTCAAAGACCGTGCGTATGATCTGTGCTACATAGCTACGATATCTTGTGAGCAAAGATCGTGGGTGTACGATTACCTGAAGAGTAAAATGGACTCTTTTGGCCTGAAAATCTACATGCATCTGGATAGAAAGCAGATCCCCAGGAGAGATTATTTGGAGATTCTTTCTCAGAGTCGCTGCGCACTGTCTGTGCGTGGCATGGGGTATGATTGCTACAGATATTGGGAGATACCTGCTAAAGGGGCCGTTCTCGTAGCGGATAGGCTACCCATAGACATTTGTGATGATTACGTAGAGCGGGAGCACTGTTTCAGGTACACGGCAGACAAAGAGATGGCGGATTTGGGTAGGGTGCTTGAGGATGTTAAGAATACATCACAGGATCGTTTGGAAGAGATGGCTATCAAAGCTTTGCTGCATACTGCGAGGTACCATACGTACACCAAAAGGGCTCAATATTTCGTGAGCACTGTGTTTCGTTGAGTGCCCTGTAATACTCTTCTAATAATTTAGTCCTTTGTGTACAGATACACAAAGGGCTTTTGTTTTATGAAGCGATATAACTTCTATCTCCCCCAGATGATGATGAGGCGTCTCAAGGAGCGGTCTAAAAAGACTGGTATCCCGATGTCAGAGATGCTCCGTAGATTAATTAAGGTTTATTTAAAAGAACGGCTATACTAATGATAAATGTAGTGATATTCTCGAAAGACCGTCCTGCTCAGTTGGAGCTATTACTGCGCAGCATGAAGCGGTTTTTTGTAGAGTGGAACATGGTCCACACCCATATTCTGTACAAGTATACTAATGACGACTATCGTATAGGGTATGAGAAAATTAAGCTGTACCATCCGGAGTTTGACTATGTTCTCGAGCAGCCCGGGAAGTTTAAAGAACAGACAGTTAGTCTGATTAGAGCAGAGAATCAGGCTACTATGTTTATGGTAGACGACATGGTTTTTAAGAACTATCTGGCCCTCAAAACAATTCCTATAAAGAAGTTACTGTCTGAAGATAGCATAGCATGTGTAGCGATAAGGATGTGCCCTAGGATTAATTACTGCTATACTGAGAGGAAGAGTACTCCACCCCCGAAATTTACAGAGGACTTGATGTGGTTTTGGAATGATCCGTCTTTAGGTGGAGATATTCACTACCCAATGTCAATCGATGGGTCGATTTTTAGGACAGAGGATATCTATCCTCTAGTCAGAGACCTACCCTATGAGAATCCAAATACTATGGAAGGTATTTTAGCTAATAACCCGATAAACAAGCCCTATATGATATGCTATCGAGATTCTCTGGTGTTTAATATCCCAGTGAACAAAGTTCAGACAGTTAATGGAAATCATTGTGGTAGCATTCCCGCAGAGTACCTGAACAAGGAATTCCTTAGTGGCAAACGAATATCTATGGCTAATATAGAATTCTTTGAGAACACCTCGTGCCACCAAGAGATACCTTTGATACTGGGGGAGGATATTGATGTTAGCGCGGAGATAACTGAGAGATTGGATGGTTGCCTTAAAAAAGATTATAGTAAAGTAGTTGAGTATGGAGTCAGCATCGTTATATGCACCTATAATGATTCACATTTTATGTTAAAGGCTTTGAAAAGCTGTCTTCTTCAGAAAGTCCCTAAAGAGATAATAGTTGTAGATGACTGCTCTACCGTACCGTTGTGCGATGAGGTCGTGAAATTTATAGAGAAACATAATGTACGTGTGATTCGACATGATAAGAACATGGGCCTGAGTGCTGCGAGAAATACGGGAATTTCTAGCGCTAAATACGACCTAGTTATACCTATAGATGCTGACGACTATTTCTTTCAAAATGGCATAGATGGGCTGGTTTTAGGGGTAGATGATATCCATGATATTTTTTATGGAGATATGGTATCTCTTGGTAAAATATGCGTACCAAATAAAGCTTTGATGTCAAAAAATTTACTTTTAGGTAGTAATCCCATTTTCTGTACATCGCTTTTCAGAAAAAAGGTATGGGAGAAAGCCGGAGGGTATAAAGTAATTCCAGGGCCTCATTATGAAGACTGGAATTTTTGGTGTAAAGCTTTTATCTCTGGTTCTAAATTTAAGTACGTGGATTCTCTCGTCTACGAGCATATAGAGCGAGGGGATAGTATGCTTAGGACTCTTGCTAAAGACAAAGATAGATACGTAGCTATAGCTACACAGGAGTTAAAGGAAATGAAAGATCAAGAAAAGTCTGAGCTTGCGATTAGCGCTCCTACTCCTACACATATTCAGAAGTTACATCTTGGCTGTGGGTCTGTGCACATAAAAGGTTTTATTAATGTAGACATCACATGTGGCCCCTACATTGATGCGGTGGATGATGTAAGATTTCTTGAAAAATTTGAAAACAACTCTGCACCTGTAATTTACGCGTGTCATGTTTTAGAGCACTTTGGTCATGAAGAGGTACCTCGGATACTTAGGAGATGGAAAGAAGTGCTTATGCCAGGCGGTGAGATTAGGATTTCTGTACCAGACATAGATCGGATAGTAGAGATATATAAAAATAATTGGAGTCATTTTCAGACTCCTGGTAACAGCCCTTGGATAGGATTGCTGTATGGTGGACAGGGGAATCAATATGATGTACATAAAACTGGATTCAATTTCTGTTGGTTAAAGTATTTGATGGAAAAAGAAGGGTATAAAGACATAGAGGAATATCCGCACACACCTCATTGGTTGGGTATAGTAGACGCATCTTTAGCGGAAGCTCCTTTTGGTGTGTACCTCAGTCTAAATGTAAAGGCTAAGAAATGATATCAATACTGATGCCTATTTATAACGGAGTGGACTTTTTGAGAGAGAGCTTGTCCTCTGTTATTTCCCAGACTTTTGAATCATGGGAGTTACTTATAGGTATAAATGGATATCCGCCTAATTCTGATGTCTTTTGTAGGGTATCTGAGTTCAACAGCAAAAAAATAAGAGTACTAGATTTTCCTGAGGCAAAAGGTAAACCTAATACGTTAAATGCAATGTTAAATTATGCAAGATATGACATACTCTGTCTTTTAGATGTTGACGACGTTTGGTTTCCAGCTAAACTGTCTGAGCAGATGAATTACATAAAAGACTTTGATGTAGTAGGCACAACCGCTCAGTATTTTGGGTGCCGTGATGGTCAGCCCGCCATACCTTTAAAAGAAATAGATACAAGCTCTTTTAGAATCTTAAATCCTATAATCAACTCTTCAGCTATGCTATACAAAAAAGATGCATATTGGGAAGATGTAAAGGGTGTTGAAGATTACGAGCTGTGGTGCAGGCTAGCTGCTGCAGGAAAAAAATTCTATAATGTAGATCAGATGCTAGTAAAACACAGGGTCTATTCAGGATCGGCTTTTAATACAGGGAACTATGATGGTGCTATAGCAGAGATAAGAGCTAAATACGGTTTTGTGTGACAACACTATGCTTTCAAGAGAGATGCTTTATGAAATTTAATAGAGTTGTTATATGGGGGTATACGCCGAACAGTCATACGCACGCATATGCCCATGAAGCTTATTATCGCGCTTTTAAAGAGATGGGTTATGATACTTACTGGCTTGAGGATCACCCAGTAGATAACTCCATTTTCAAAAATAGCCTGTTTATTACTGAGGGGCAGGTTGATAAAAACATTCCTATTCGTTCTGACTGTACTTACGTGCTTCATAATTGCAGCGCTAACAAGTATACCGGTAGATCAATATCCCTTCAAGTCTATGCTTCAGATTTACCCTCTGACATAGAGAAAATTGGAGATTGTGCGTATTTCTCTCCGTCTGTGAAATGCCTGTACCAGCCTTGGGCTACGAATCTTCTGCCTAGAGAGATAGATTTTGATTCTGTGAATATCAAGAGGGAACGAGTCATTAATTATGTTGGAACTATCGCAGACACTGGGTTGGGCACTAATGCCCCAGATGTAATTGGTTTTTCTGACGAATGCGCGAAAGTAGGGATACCTTTCAATATTTATGGAGGGTATCCTAGTCTTGCAAGTCATCCTAACATAGCTATTCATCACGGACTGATAGATAATGATAAGCACGTTGACCTTATACACAGGTCATATCTTGCCCCCCAATTTTGTAACGTGTATCAAAAAGAAAAAAAGCACATCACGTGTAGAATTTTTAAGAACATAAGCTATGGTCAGTATGGGATCACTAACTCTTATGCTGCCTATGAGTTTTTCGATGGAAAAATCATATATGCAGATAATGGTAAAGATCTTTTTGAGGAATCAGAAAGAAAGAAAGGCTCACAAGATCTATTAGGGCTTATGAAACTTGTGAGAGACAAGCACACTTACATTAATAGGGCAAAGTCCATCCTGAAAGCTCTTGAGTCGCTATGAGAATAGGTCATCTTGTAATAGCTACGAACAGATACATAGAGTTTGTCAAACCTTTGTATGACTCTGCTGAGAAGTATTTCTTGCCGAACCATGAAAAAACCATGTTTCTTTTTACAAATATGCTGGGTATAGAAAATGTTGTGAGAGTAGAGCAGGAACATTATCCGTGGCCTGGGATGACTCTACGCCGATATGAAATTTTCTGGAACAACAGGGACCTGTTTAAGAACATGGATTATTTGTACTATACAGATGTGGACATGCTTTTTGTTGGGTTAGTGGGGGATGAGGTTTTGGGTGACCTAGTAGCTACTATACATCCTGGGTATTATAACGCGCAGCCGTATGTGCTCCCTTATGAGAAAAATCTACGTTCTACAGCTTATGTACGTCCCTCAGAGTGGTGTAGATATTTCGCTGGAGGGTTCAATGGAGGTGCGCGGGATAATTATCTGGACATGGCGAAGACGATCTACAGCAATATTCAGAAGGATTTTGAACAAGGATACGTAGCAGAGTGGCATGACGAGAGTCATTTGAACAGGTATCTCATAGATCATCCTCCTAGTGTGGTTCTTGATCCGTCATATTGTTTTCCTAAGGACGCTATTTGGGCCCGTGAACATCCGTATAGGGTGACTATGAAGCTGTGCCCTTTGGAGAAAAACCATGCGGAGTATCAATTATGAGCGCTCTGGAAAACATAGCCATAAAATACGGCGCAGATAAACAATTCGAAGGATATACAAAATACTACGAGATGTTTTTCGACCGGATCAGGTACGAGCGGGTAACGTTACTCGAGATAGGCGTTCTCAAAGGCGCTTCGATGAGGATGTGGGAGGAATACTTTCCGGAGGGAAACATCTCAGGCATAGACATAGACCCTGCCTGCACTAAGCACAGTTCGAGTCGGATAAGGGTGTTCATAGGAAATCAGTTGGATCGCGATTTTTTGATGAACGTCATCGATCGTACGGGTTCTCCCGATGTGATAATAGACGACGGAGGCCACAAGATGAGCCAACAGATAGGGACTTTCGAGGTGTTATTCCAATTTTTGAAACCCGGAGGGATCTACGTAGTGGAGGATCTCCATACCAGCTACGTGGACCACTTTAAAGATTTATCGATCACGACTGTGCGGTACCTTACGGATTTGGTGGATGATTTGAATCTTAATGGCAGGAGAGGAGAGATGCGGCGCGATTCAATGAATTACCGTGAGGCGAACGTGGAGTCTGTGTGTTTTTTCAAAAGCATTTGTTTCATCAGAAAACGGGACGCATTATCCAACCCCGGAGGCCTAGTTTTAATTTGAGATTAAGCAAGCGAGGAAACATGCCCCGTTTTTATGACCTTCCAGGAACGGAGAACGTTAGTGACGATCCTTATTTTACCGATCCTGTGCTTTGTCCAGACTTTTTAGATAAATACAATCATTTCAAAAATGAACTCTCTAAGGAAATGAGAGGCAACACAGCCGTTTCATATATACATTTTGGTGATGGCGACTACTTCTTTTTGACCAAGCAGTCCGTAGGTAGCGCAACGCCCGGCTACCGCGCCATCAGTCTTCCATACAATGAAATGGACATGACACCGCATCTCGAAGGAATACTCAAAAACGACCATGTGTCCGTTGAGCTTTCCCCGACTATGAGAGCACGTTTTCGTGAAGTCTTTCCAGGAAAGGATCCAGATATTCCCACGGAGTTCATTTACGGGTCCGTGGCGAATAAATGGTTCTTCAAGGAGTTCAAAGGTAAGATAGGTTTGATAGGAGCTTATGAGAAAATCAAGATAGTGCGGGAACTGATGTCGTATCCCTCCTATCAGCAATACTTAGGCATTGATCGTTTCGAGGACTACGTCACTATCCCGCAGAAATTCGCCGCAGATGACGTCGACAGGACGGAGAAAATGTTGTCCGAGCAGATCGCCTCCGCCCGTTCTAGGTTATTTCTTTTCGGTGTAGGCCACGTCAAGAACGCCCTTGCCCATAGGCTACGAAAGCACCGGAACGCTGTGTACGTCGATGTGGGTGGGGGAATCGACATGCTCGCGGGCATTATAGATTACGAACGTCCGTACGCCGCAGGGTGGATTAACCATCGGATACGTGGCTATGATTACAGTGGAGTTGACTTCATGTATTTCAAGGAGCGACCAACGGACAGGTGGCTTCCAAATGGTTAGAGTGAACATCGATGAGAGATACGTTCCCATAGAGGAGATTAGGAGCGACGAAGCGCCCTATATAGCCTATTTCGAATGTCTCGACCACATTTTTAATCTGGACTCGGTCGACGGCGTTTGCGACGTAGGCTGCGCGACGGGTCTCTTGATTAAACGTATTAAAGAAAACTACCCATCCCAGACTGTACGCGGCATCGAATATTTTGGTTGGCAGAAAGAATCCGCAAATCCATTAATCAAGGATTGCATCGTCTTGGCGGACATGCGTGACTCCCTATGGCTTACCGCCATGTATGACATCGTAAACTGCACCGAAGTGGGCGAACACATCGATCCGGAGTTTTGTCCAGTACTGATGCACAATCTTCGAAAGCTGTGTCGGAAATACCTAATCATGACATGGAGCAGGAATGGAGGGATTTTGGATAAGGAGCATGATCCTCACTGCCAGCACTTAAACCCACTGCCATATGTGGAATACGTGCACACTGTAAAAGAGGCCGGTTTTACAAAAAATGAGTCATTGACAAAGGCTTTTATTGAGGAAGCTAAATTACATACGGACTTTAAGAGTTGGTGGCTTGATTCACTCGTAGTGTTTTCTTGAGGAAGGTTACAGTGAATTTAGCGTTGGCGTTTTGCTCAATCAGACCGATGATATATGGCATCGGCATGAATGACGACCGCGAGATGGAGTATTTGATTGCCTTGAGGCAGATGGAGCGTGTGCTTCCATCGACATACGATTGGAGGATATTGGACAACACGGTCGAGAACCTTGACCAAATTAAAAGTCTTTCATTGAGGGATTTTCTGGCGTCCAAGAGTGTATCCTTTGTAGAGGGGAACACAGGTACCCGAAATAAGGGTATCGGAGAATTGAACATGCTTTCTTACGCCCACACAAACGGATTATTTTTGGACTATAGCAAGGTTAGCTACCTTGGTGGAAGAAATATCATCACATGCCCATACTTTTTCGAAAGATCTGAAAAACTTGAAAAATCCATATTAGTGAACAACTCCCCTTATTTGTATTTTGGGGAAGGTGTTCTGGACCCTCCTCATCCTGAACTTTTCAACACGAATGCCGTGACGTTCAAAACTCAAACGCTGGTTGATTTCATAGCATATTTTCTACAACCGCGAGTTAAGTCTGAGATGGAGCGGATGCAGATCGGGGTAGAACAGGTACTTTTTCATTTCATTAAGGAACATTGCGTAAGTTATGAGGTCATCGAGTGGCTTGGTATCATTCGTAATGATTGGACACGGACACACGAGGTCTTCAACATCAACAACTACCATATTATGTGAGGGAAGACCGGAAAGGTTCACAAATGACAGATTTATCCATTATGAAAAACGAAGGCAGAAACGTGGTATTGTTTTATCCCTTCGTACCTCAGGAGTCCATTGACGAGGTTTTGGACACCCTCCACACACGCTGGATAGGGCAGGGTCCTAAAGTTGACAGGCTTGAATCCATCTTCAGTGAGAGATTTGCGCCTGAGCGTCAAGCCATCGCTGTGGGATCGGGCACCGATGCAATACACCTCTCGTATCTTTTGGCGGGCATAAAAAAGGACGACGAGGTGATCGTGCCTGTATTTACCTGCACCGCCACGAACATCCCTTTGCTCTATATTGGTGCCAAGCCTGTTTTCGCCGACATTCAACGAAGCACCATGAACGTTGATCCCGTACATGTGCACTCCCTTGTCACGGAGCGCACAAAAGCAATCGTGGCCGTGCACTATGGAGGCATGCCTTGCGATATGGATGATTTGACGGCAATCGCTCGCGAGCACCAAATACCGATCATTGAAGACGCCGCACAGGCGCTTGGGGCATCCTACAAGGGCATTCAAATTGGCGCAATTTCTGAGTTTACGGCTTTCTCCTTACAAGCGATCAAGCAGATCACGGCAGGCGACGGAGGAATGATCACCGTCGCGGACCCCAATTTAGCGGAGAAAGCCAAAAAATTACGATGGTTTGGAATTGACAGAATGGGCAAACAATCTGGCACATGGAAGAACGATATCGACGTCGTAGGCTACAAGTATCAGATGACAGACATCGGCGCGTCGTTGGTTCTCGGAGGATTGGTCCGTTTTGATGAGATGTTGTCCCACAGAAAGGCGCTATTTCATGCATATTGTTTAGGATTGAAGCGAGTGGATGGGATATCGGTCGTGGGTTCTTTACCGTACTTATCCGATAGGGAAGCGTCCCCCTGGCTATGCACTGTCATAGTCGAAGATCGGATGACCGACCTACGAGCGAAACTTCGGGCCGAGGGTATTGAGTCTAATCAAGTACACTTTAGGAACGATATGTATACCTTGTTCGGAGGAAAGCGTCTTGAGAATCTTCACGTAATGAACGAACTTGAGAGCAAATACCTCGTGCTGCCCCTGCATCACAAAGTTAGTATAGAGGACGTGGAGAGAATTTGCGATCTGATAAGAAAGGGCTGGTAATAAAATGTCTCTTTCTGTAGGATTGTATATAAACACCAACTACCGTCCAACGAGTGGCCCATACAAAGTGTATCATAATTTGAGGATGGGCCTTAAAAGGTTGGGCATCAATGTCCTCGTTAACGAGATTGGGGATTTGACCGGTTGCCTGCACGATAATCCTCAAATAATGACGCACGCACCCGAAACGCTGCTGGGACCTAATATTTTTATTCGCCCTGCGGATCGTCCAGAATTAGTAGCTCGTTATCATAACTTTCTGGTCCCGTCGGCATGGGTATGGGATGAATACAAGAAGGACTTAGGGCCTGACAAGAAAATAATCGTATGGCCCGTTGGTATAGACACCGACAGATTCTGCGTGCAAAAAACCCACAAGCATGGCTGCCTTTTATATTTTAAAAACAGATCTTCGGAGGAACTCGCGACCGTTCAAAGAATGCTGGGCAAATTTGGTCAGTTCTATACATTGGTCATATACGGTAGTTATACTGAAGACAATTTACTATCGTGTTTGGGATCCTGTAGCTACGCTGTGCTTCTAACACATACCGAGAGCCAAGGCATTGGTTACATGGAAATATTGTCAACGGGGACGCCCTGTTTTGTTTTGAATCAAGATAATTGGAGAGGTCGTCCCGCCACGTCCACCCCGTATTTCGACGGGAGCTGCGGATTTGTCAGTAATTTGGAAAGGGACTACGAAGGGGATTTCAGAGTTTTCTTGGGCAACTTATCTAGTTATTCTCCAAGGGATTACATTTTTGAGAATCACAGGCTAGAAATTAGCGCCGAAAAATACTTTGAAATTCTTAAAGAGTTAAAGTAGAATCTAAAGGCTTACAATGGCAGAGCGCAAGGTAATATCCACAATACATGGCGGACTTGGAAATCAGATGTTTCAATATAGCGTAGGTCGTTGTCTTGCAGACAAAACCGAGTCGGAATTTATATTGGATACACATGCGTTCGCAGGATACCACCGCCCATATCTTCTTGATAAATTTAGGATAAGAGCAGTCGCAGGAGAAATTTTTAAAGAAATCCCTGTTTTTAAGGAGAAGGTCTCTTTCGAATATGACAAGACTCTGATGAGCATAACAACATCCGTGCGGTTGGAAGGATATTGGCAAAACTCAAAGTACTTCGATCATGCTCGCAAACAAATACTAGAAGACTTCACACCCGTAAGGGCACAGAAATCCGAATTTCTTGAACAAGTTGATTCCAACGAGAGCGTTTCGGTGCATTACCGGAGAAAAGATTATCTCAGCATCGACGACGTTCAAGGCATATGTACCGATAATTATTATGCGGACGCGAAGGCGTGCATAATCGAGCGTACGCGAAAGCCACTTTTCGTTTTGTTCTCTGACGACATAGAATGGTTAAAAAACATCAGAAATAAAAACTCCATTATATGTTCCATCACAGATCCCTTGGAGACTTTGGTTATCATGTCTCGATGCAGACATAACATAATTTGTAACAGTTCCTTTAGCTGGTGGGGTGCTTGGCTTAACCGTAATTTAGATAAAATCGTAGTGGCCCCAAAAAAATGGCACAACAGATATCAAGTAAATTCCGATATCCTCTTGGACACTTGGGTTAAGGTGTAGTATGAACATTAATCTGATCAACCAATATCTTGTTAAGACGCTCGAGCATCAAATTGAATTGGATACTCTGAGAGAAAGATTGGGAGTTAATTTTGTAATAGCCGACATAGGAGCGGCGAACGGGTTGGATAGCTTAAAGTACTCCAAGCAGTTTCCTGATGCCACGATACATTCCTTTGAGCCAGAAAAGAGAAATTACGAGGCGTTGGTTGCCCTTACGAGGGAATGCCCGCGAATAATGTGTTACAACATTGCTTTAGGGGATGCGAATTTGAACGGCGTTGACTTCTTCGTCTCGGATGGTTATCTGAACGATGAAAAAATGGAGGAAAACAGGGGAGATAAGTCAAGTTCTCTTCTGCAGCCAAAGGAGCATCTCACGCGATGGTCTTGGATCAAATTCGAAAAAACCAATACGAACGTTCGCCGGTTTGACTGCATGGGCATAAACGATATTGATTTCGTGCATATGGATGTGCAGGGTTATGAACTTAAGGTTCTTTCTGGGTTTGGCACCCTTTTGAATAGGGTGCAAGCGGTGTGGATGGAGGTGTCTAGAGTACCCTTGTACTTAGGGCAACCGCTGCGCGATGATGTCATGGACTTTATGCGTGAAAAAAGTTTCACACTGAAGAAAGACGCTGTGAGTGATTTCACAGGGAATCAGTTTTACATAAAAGACAAATGAAGGTTTCTATGCGTGTAGCGTTTGGAATAATTGTTTTGAATGGAGATTATGTTCTACGCCAATGCTTGGAATCTGTGTATCCTTTCGCCAATCAGATATTGGTGGCCGAAGGACCGGTAAAATATTGGCAGGATCGTGGATTTATTTCATCCACAGATGACACGAACACCATCCTCAACACGTTCCCCGATCCGGAACATAAAATCATCGTGCATCACGGTCAATACAACGAAAAAGATGATCAATGCAATGCTTACATGAAGTATCTTCGTCCAGACAATGATTACATTTGGAACCTAGACAGCGACGAACTATACAAACAAGAAGACATGGAGCGTTTATTTAAAATAATCGAGGAAGGGCGTTATACTTCTGTGGGCTTCAAATTCTGCACATTTTTTGGAGGATTCAAGCACAAACTCACGGGTTTTGAGGAGAGTGTAGAAGTCCATCGTGTATTGAAGATCTGGCCAGGCGCGGTTTGGGCTTCTCATCGTCCACCAAAAATACAAAACGTTCCCATCACAGTCTCGTGGCCGGAAAGGCATTTAGATTTTGAAACGCTCGCGGCAAAGGGAATACGAATGTACCATTATAGCTACGTGTTTCCTAGGCAAGTTCGAGAAAAAGTGTCTTACTATAAAGAGTTCGTAAATAAAAATGGAACCATCGACGATTATTTCAATCGTGTGTGGCTGCCTTGGGTTCGGGGAGATTCAAATACAAAAGCCTCCATCGAGAACGAGTTCGATGGAGTCCATGAGTTCCTTCCCTCTAAACGGGGGCCCTGCCGAACGGAGGAGTTCAAAGGAACACATCCAGACGTAATCTTGCGAGATATGACTCTGTTTCAAGAAAAGTTCGATCATCAGTTGAAGGAGTGCCTGTAATGGACATCAATAGGGGCACGTGTTGGTACTCTAAGGGATGCGCGAACCAGATGAGACGGGCCGTGGAGGAGACCTGGTGGGCACCTTTGGATAAATCGGGCCATTACGGTTCGTTGATTAAATTACTGGATGTTGCATTTTTCGAAGGCTGCAAAACCCTGATAGACGTTGGGTGTGGAGTTGGAACTCTTCAGGAGTTGCCGTACGTACGTGAGCATTTTACAGCTACGGGGGTTGATCTTCCGGACGTTGTCGACAAGGCGGCGATTCCTCTCAATCCAAACGGCCACTTCATACGATGTGATATAGTCGACGATGAGCCAGACATTTCTTTTTTAGGGGGGTATGATTTAGTCATCATGAACGGCTTCATTGACGTTATGCAACATCCTCTGCACGTACTTGATAGGATTCTCAAGCACTGCAAAGGTCACGTGTTGCTACATCGGCAATATCTGACGGAAGGACCCACGTACCTTACTATGCATGACTCCTATGGCGGAGAATCCTACGCCTCGCACATCAATCGGCGGGAACTCGATGACGTGCTGGAACATAACTATGTAGGAATTAAACGTATTTGCTTGAGATCTAACGAGGAGTGGCCCGATATTTACAGTTTCCTCTGGGATGTAACGCCATGAATAGGAACATATGCACATTATCCGATTACAATTACTCCGACAAGGGTTTGGCCTTGTACGATTCACTTGTCTTGTGCTCTTCCGACTTCACATTGTATTATCTGTGCATCGATGACAGACTTTATGACAAGCTTTTGAAACTAAACTTGCCGAAACTTGTCCCGCTGCGCATAGGGTGTTATCGGGAATTAGATAATAAGAGTTCCTCCTACATGGAGTATTGTTGGTCCTTGGGATCGAGGTTGTGTAGCTTTTTGATGAAACGGCACGTACTGCCGGAGATCTTGTACGTTGACTCTGACATAGTTTTTTACGCCGACGTCGAACACATCTTCGAAGCTGTTAAAGGGAAAAGCGTCGGCGTCATCCCTCATCTTCATGTGCCTGTCGGTCACTACGTTGGAGGTTACAATGTAGGCATCATCTACTTTCGGGGTGACGACGTCGGAAAAGAATGTTTGGATTTCTGGGTCAATTGCGTCATCACTCCTGACGGTCCCTATCACAAGAGCCACGGGACATGCGGCGATCAGAAATATCTTGAACTATTTGAAGTAAAATACCCAGAGGCCGTCACCGTCATATTCGACAAAGCCTCTCATGTGGCTCCATGGAATGCCCAACTTTATAATTACGGTCAGTTCGACATGGCTCGGAAGAACATCATATATCTAGGTAAGACATTACCATTGGTATTTGCGCATTTCTCACATTTTGCACCCTTTTACGAGACCGATACGTACAAGTTGATCACACATGGTTATGATTTGGGAATTCTCGGTATACCCGCCGTGGTATCTTTATATGCTGACTACTATCAGCGCTGTAAAAGAGCGCATATGAATTATGGAATATGAAATTCAACGACCTCCAATCAGAATACCTGTATTTCAAAGCTGACATAAACATTGCGTTGCAGCGTGTGTGCCACTCTGGCTCCTACTTACTTGGCACAGAACTTGTCGAACTCGAGAGGATGTTTGCGGAGTATGTCGGGGTTAGGCAGGCCGTAGGGGTCAAAAATTGTACGGATGCCATTACACTTCTTGTGAGGCACTTTCTTAAGGAAAACCCGAACGCTCCGATTATACTACCCAATTTTGGGGCGTATCCCACTGCGATGGCATGTAGGATATGCACACCTAATCTTTATTTCGTGGACGTCGATGATACCCTTACAATGAACGTTGAAAAGCTTCCGACCTCTTTGCACCATGGCATTGTAATCATGGTTCATCTTTTTGGGAACATCGGTGACAAGCGGATTTGTGACTATGCAACGAGCAATAAACACACCCTTATTGAGGATTGCGCTCAAGCGACAGGTGCTGGCTGCGGCGCACTCGGTGACTACTCTGTGTTCAGCTTCTACCCCACCAAACCCTTAGCCGCGATGGGCGACGGTGGGATAATCTGCTCGAAATCAAATGACTTGCGCGTATTCGAGAAACTTCGGTTCTATGGATACGACACGGACGAAATCGGCATCAACAGTCGGATGGATGAGTTTCAAGCGTCTATCGTCAAGGCCAAGTTTAAGGGTTTTGAAACGCTCAACGCGAAAAGGTGCGCGATCGCACGCCGATATCGCCAACATGTCAGAGGTTTTCGAGTGCCAAACAGCTGCATTTATCACCAATTCGTGGTTCAATTCAATGAGCGCGACAAAGTGCTTGCGGAACTCAAAAGACGTGAAATTCCTTACATAATACATTATCCGAGCCATGTCAGCGAGATAGCTGTCATGAAGGGCTTGAACAATCAAGTGACGTACAGGGTGAATGACCACGTAGTGTCACTGCCGGTTCATCCTTTCTTGAGCGAGGACGAGATAAAGCAGGTGGAAGGGTTCCTATATGATTACAGACATTACGAACGTAGAAATTAAAGAGTTCAAACCTTTCCTCGATGAAAAGGGATGTCTTGTTCCGATAGAGTTCGATAGATTTCCGTTTATTCCTGTGCGCTTATTCTGGGTAACCGATGTCCCAAAGGGGGGCGTGCGTGGTAATCATGCACATTTAACTACATGCCAGATAATAATTTGTGTAAAAGGTATTATAGAAGTAAACCTCTATAATGGAGTAGAAACTAAAGTACTATCGATAAGAGAACATGAAAGCGTCTATATAAAAAATTTCGTTTGGGATTCACAGAAGTTTATAGAAGAAGGAAGTATAATAATAGTTCTTTGCTCTACTCCTTACACGCCAGGTGACTACATCACGGACATGGATGCCTTTAAAAGGATCGCAAATGGAAGTCGAGAGTAAAGGCCAAACATTATATAGTGGTCAATACTTGATGCTTATGAAGGAACGAAATTTTAGTGATGCTGATATCAAAAGATGCTTAGAGAAAAAAGAATATTTAGAAGAAAAAGGGTGGCCTCGTAGTATCGAAACTTCGTCTACTGTAGATAAGTTTGGAAACCCTCTACCTTGGATAACATACGAAGCAGTAGAACACTTTTCAAGTATTCTGAACAAGAATATGAATGTGTTTGAATATGGGTGCGGAAAATCAACTTTGTGGTTATCTAAAAAAGTACGAACAGTAAACACCTGTGAGCACAATATAGAATGGGTCCATAAAATTAAAGCAGAGCTAAAAGAACCATCTAATGTAACATTTCACCATATAACATTAGAGTATGGTGGAGAATACTGTAAAATGGTTTCTTCAATAGGATTTAAGTTTGATGTCATATTTATAGACGGAAGAGATAGAGTTAACTGCTTGAAAAATTCTGTTTTAGCGTTGAATAGTTCTGGGGTAATTGTTCTTGACAACTCTGATTTGAAAGAGTACAAAGAAGGGATTGACTTTTTACTGAATCTTGATTTTAGAAAAACTGATTTTTTTGGTATGGGCCCTATGCTATCCTCTGAGTGGGGAACATCTTTTTTTGCAAAGGAGTAGTAAGAATGTTTTTCACATCGGATACTGACAGAACAGCCAGCTTGCACAGATGTTGCCCTCAACTATTTTCATATCACACGGTACTATATATTGGCGCTCGTAGCGAGCGTTTTGATTATGGAGAAGAATTTAAAGCAGCAAACTATAAAATAACCATACTCGAAGCATTTCATGACAATGTTTTGTATTTGAATCAACTCCCCTGGATAGCTAACGTTCTTGAGGGGGACATTCGTACGTATAATTTTAGTTCTACTTATGACGTCGTATTCTGGTGGCATGGACCAGAGCATATATACGATAATGAATTAGAAAGTACTGTCCATAAGATAGAATGTATAGCAACAAAGTTGGTTGTGCTTGGATGTCCTTGGGGAATTTTTTTACAAGGATCTGCATACGGAAACCCGTTCGAAAATCATGTGGCGTATTTAGACTATGAAATATTCGAGCGTCTTGGGTATACAGTTGAGTGCTTAGGACAGAAGGATGCCTATGGGTCGAATATTACTTCGGTAAAAATGTTATAAAGAAACACTAATGGAAAATAGTAACCCAAAATATTCATAGTTGTTATTATTACAACGGAGATACTTTTTTTGGAAATATCTTCAAAAACAGCGTGCTAGAGATTTGGAACAACGAGCGTTACAAGATATTCAGACAAAGAATCATGGACGGAGATCCCCCGAATTTTGCGAGAGTAAATGTATGAGTTATTATATGGGATGACCTACGTCACAGTCTATCAAAAGGCTATAT
>Ga0315284_10006281_pt1 | contig 16929 bp, 6 predicted proteins | sample YL17G09_16_MG_FD_203696 | JGI IMG/M metagenome (GOLD analysis project Ga0315284, IMG submission 203696) | Sediment microbial communities from Yellowstone Lake, YNP, Wyoming, USA - YL17G09_16 | ecosystem: Environmental > Aquatic > Freshwater > Lake > Sediment | place: USA: Wyoming | collected...
CATACCGCTTGACCGTCAACCCGATCTCGCTTGGCTTCGCGGATACCGAGAGTTTCCGATGCAGCATCAGCGAATAGGTCAGCGTCAGCTCGACATACTGGTAGCCGAACTCGACGCTGGGAGCGATATTGGTGCCTTCATCCCAATCATTCCAGGTATTGATAATGATGATATCCGGATTTTGCATAAGTGCAATCTCCCAATTTCGCCGATAAAGCGCACCATTCTCACGACCAACCGTTTTATTACCCGGCACACGTACTATCGAATCGTTATATCCGCAGCCGACAGTAAGGATATTCGGAGTCGGATCGGAAACGATACAATAATGACCGTTTAGAAAAGGACTGAAAGATGCGTAGCCGTGAAAGAGCAATCGAGAAGCCGGAGAATCGAGGGAAAGTGCAATAGGAAGCTTATTTTGTATTGTAGTCATGGCGATGTTTTCATTAGCAAGGCGGAAAATATAATTATCGGGAGTAAGAGAAACCCGGCATGTTGCCGGAGGACTGTTATTGATACTGACGGATAACAAATTGTCTTGAAAAGCACTACAACACCGAATCTGCAAATATACGGTTTCCGGCGGAATTTCAATATCAAGCACAGCAGTTTTGTCGGTACCTGCCGCCCAAACCATCGTTTGGTCGTTTCCCCAATTCTCATCATTGCTCCAGCCGGCCAGCAGGTGAGAACGTGTTGCTGGTATGCCAAAATCATATAGCTTAAGCGGTTTCAGATTGCCATCCAAACATTTCACATAATCAAATGCCACTGCCAGATACCTTGGATCGCCATTATTTGGTTTTGTCGACTTGTTGAAAGTAAAGATAATTCGATTCGTGCCATCGTTTTTCCGTACCGGCATCGTGATGAGACCGTCAAATGGATATAAGGGATTCATACAGAGGGTTTTTATACTTTTCCATTTATCGAATGCGATACCACTCGAATTGAAACAAGGCATGATCACCGGAAGATCGTTATAATGCAGCCAGCATGGATGGCTTCCATATTCTAATGCGATATGAAGAAAACCGCGCGCTATTTGATCAGCAGTGTGCTCCGTGAAGAGGATGCCATTCATCCAATCTCCCCAGTATCCATCATATAATCCCGATAACCAGAAGGGATGATTGGCCTGTTGTATTGCGTTTAGAGCAAGGGCTATTTGTTGTTCAAAGACGATGTTATTGTTATCTCCACTGCAGTTCATGAGAAAGCAATCGACACCGTATTGCTGTGCCAGTGAAACTTCTTTCTTCCAAAAATCAGGATTGAGATAATCGATATATTCTACCCCGCCATACAAATCATAACGATATTGCCCATTTCCCGGTGGAGAATATTGCGGATACTCCCAATATTTCAATGGATAATATGTCGCGCTGATATTTCGTTTCCCCGGGAATCGCGGATCGAATGTATCCGGATTGAAGACGAAACCCGTTTTTGACCCTTCACGATTCGTGCCGTCGGGTAAGATCACCTGTGGTTGATTCCACATGCTCCAATGACCAGTGCTATCGAGCCGGGATCCGTACCATGGAGAAATATAGGCTATCAATAATGGGTTTTGTGAAAATCGGCCCCCCTTCCCTTTTGTTCTTGCATCATCCATATCCAGCAGGCCGTTATCGTCGTTATCCAGGTTGTCCGTATAGATGGATTCCTGCATTTGCCTATCTTCGGTATTCGGCAATAGACCACGGCTTATTCTGACGTAATCGAACTCGATGGACGCATCGATGCCCGGTTTACTCGTATTCACCCAGTATTGAATCGCTCCGATCGAAATACCGCCTGTTTCAGCTATCTGCGCCTGATTGCGGATATTGATTGTGATTGTTTCCCAATCCCCCGTGCCCAATCGGTAATCGGATAATGAAGAATGATACAGCGGAACCTGTTTACCGGTGCGATCGAATCCTTGCGGCGCAATGTAATACCAGATATCATACGTCACTTTAATCCGTATAGTCAGATATCGGTTTTGATCGAGTAACAGCGGATGCGGCAGAATCAATTCACCCCACATCGCATCGCACGTGGAAGGCAAGGATAATGCGATAGATTCTCCGTTATTCTCAACAATCGGATATTGGAATACCTGATTGCCTCTATCAGGCGCGATAAAACAATTCGCCCGGAAGCTGTTGCGGACGTTAAAGTCTTCCCCCCACCCGTCGGTTTGCGTTTTCCGGTTGGCCTGCCGCTTCAGAGCGTCCCGTTCCGTAGACACGATATCCTTCGTCCCCGCCGGGATGCGCACGATGGTGGAGCTGGCATTTTCCACGCCGACTTGCAGCACGCAGTCATCCGGCGCCGGGGCGGCGAAGTGCACGATGAAATCGCCGGTGCCGGGTGGGATTTGCACCGGGAAGATCGCCGTCTCGTCGACAGCGTTAAGCATCGCCGGGGTCTGCACGGACGCATTGACATTGCCGTTGTAGTCCAACCAATCGATGCCCGCGATGGATATCCGCCCTCCCGCTTTCAGACGGTAATACAGGTGGCGGGGAAGCGCATCCGGCAATCTCAGCTTGTAGGTTTGATTCCCCGAATTCGCCGGCAACCTGAGCATCCCAATCTGCCGGCCATTGATGACGACGGCCGAGGTGATGGCCGCGGGCGGGGAACAGCAGACGATTTCGATGAAGCGGCTGTCCGCGGGAATCAGGCAAAACAGCGTATGGGCGGGCGCCCTGGTATTCGCCCAGCAGGCGGTCACCATTCCCCAGGTTTCGTCCTCATGCCATCCCTCCCCGAGGTAGTAGCGCGCCGGCGGGGTGCCGACATCGATAGTGAATAAAGCGCGGGAGCGGGCATCGAGAAACCGCACCTGGAGCAGGCCCAGCCCCAGCGCGCGCATCTCCCCGGTGCCCGGCGAAGTCCAGCCGCCGTCCATCTCGAAATCAATCTCATCGAAATTCAACGTTTCATCGTGCCGGAGGTAGGCGGTATTGACCTCAACGCTTTGGCAAGGCAGAAATGCAAGGAAAAGCAGGAGTATTCCAAACAGCAAGACCGCGGGTTGTCGCATGGCTGTCCTTCCTCCCACTTAAGAGATCCGTCATCAGACGAACCTTGCATGAACGAGCGCTAAAGGCGAGGTGGTTTCGATACGGCATGAGAGCTATGGAGAGATGCGAAAAGCTTACTTGCCTACTCAACCACCGACCGGGCGCATGATCTGATATTACTCGATTATCAGATGGATAATCATGCCCGCCGTCCCTTCAGGACGGTATGGCTCTATTCGCGATCACCTTCCCCAGGGTTGCGACCCTGGGCTAAACTCCATGGCCCTTTCAGGGCCTGAACGGAAAAAACGTGCGGTTTATCGGCTATTAAACGCCAATTCTTCGATTTCCGCCTTGTTCAGCACGCGGTTGTAGATGCGCACGTCGCTGAGGATGCCTCTGGCCGGACAGCCGCAGGAGGCATGGGAGTTCTCGTCAGCGGTTCCCAGGTGCCACGGCTCGTTTCCGAAGGGGCGGGTCACGGCGTTGGCGGGAAACGCGCTTCGTCCTTCCAACAGGCCGTTCACGTAGATACGGACTTCACCGGTATTGCGGTCTACAACTCCGGTCAGGTGGTAAAATCGTCCGGGTCGAAAGGTATTATACGAGCCGGTACTCGCCTGTTTATCGCCGGCCAGCCAGTGCCAGATGCCGAATCGGCCATCCGGACTATAATACAAGCCTTCGTGCCACCCTTTCTTCGTCACAATTCCATACGCCATATTGTAGTCATATCCCGACCCCGCCGGGACTCCTTCGGGTTTAAACCAGGCGGCGATGGTGTAGTTATTCTCCTGCACGCTCCGCAGCGCCGGCGGATTGCCCAGCACGGCATACCCCTGATCTCCGTTGAAGCGCAATCCGGTCCGGTTTTCCTCGACCGCCCAGGCAGCCGCCGGTCGTATCGCTCCGTCTGCGCTCTGCGCCGAAGCATCGTGCACGACGGCGCCGGCTCCCTCATCAAGCCGCCACCAGCCGATCAGTCCGGTCAATAATGGCGGGAGCATCACCGAAATGGTGGTATTCGCCGCGATATCATGCGGCGGATGCGCGTGGTCCCGAATGCCGGAGATGGCGAGGGTATAGCGGACGCCGTCGTCCAGCGGCGCCGTAGTCAGCATGACGCTCCGCCCATCGGCAGCCGCGGTGGCGGCTTTAACTTCGATGTCGCGATAGAATCGGTAGGACTCGGCCTTCACCGCGATGGCGGGATCGACGTTCCCGTTGAAAGTCACGTTTACATGGGTGGCATCGAGAATCTTCACGGCGATCGTTGGGGGAGGCGTGCGATCCGTGATACCGGAGATGTCGAGAGCATACCGGGTACGCTCGGTCATCGGCGTTGTCGTCAGCATGACGGATTGACCGTCGGCAGCCATGGCGGTCGCCGTCGCGACGATTTCGCTGTCGCAAAAAAGCCGATAAGATTCGACCTTCCCCATCCCGGCGGGATCGATCTTCTCGGTGAAGATCACCCGCAGGTGGGTGGCATCGAGCGCCGCCACCCCGGCCGCCTCCGGCGCGGCGGAATCGCGCAGCGTCTTCACCTGTACCGCCTCGCTCGATGGGCCTTCCGCTCCGACGATATTGACGGCCGCGACAGAATAGCCGTATTCCGTCTCCTCATCCAGCGCCGGATCGATGAAAGACGCGTTGGCACTTTCACCGACTTTCTCGCCGTTGCGAAAGATGAAGTACCGTGCCACCGGGGGGTCTTGATTTTCCAGCGGAGTCCAACTCAGCGCAACCTGCGGATTGCCGGGGGTGGCTTGGACGCTGGTCAACTTCGGCGCGATAACGGGCGGATTGTCGTCAACGACGAACCGCACATTTCTCGCGAATGCTCCGATCCGGATGTCGCCGTCGAGCGCCGACCTGACCACCTCGCCGCGGATGCAGTAATTTTGAAAGGTGACATCCTCGACCAGATGATTGGCGTCCGCGCCGTCCAGCGTCGATTTGGCGAAAGGACCATCAACGACCGAGATGTTTTTGAAGGTGACGCCTTTGATATGCCCTCGCTCCGGGTCGCGCCCCCAGAAGTCCTTGACGATCGCCAGATAGCAGACTCGGTTCCTGGTGTCTTCAATGCGGATATTCTCAAAACCGATATCGCGCATGGTGCCGGAGTCGCTGACGTGAACGCCCAGCGACGCGAGTCCGGTATCATGGATGATGTCGCAATTCTGGAAAAGGACGTTTCGCACATCCACCCGCGTTTCGTAGGTGATGCCCAAGCCGATCGCCCGGTCGTTCCAGATCACACAATTGCGCACCAGAATGCGGTTGGACTCCGTTGCAGGAGGCTTGATGGTTTTTATCGTCACTTCGTCATCGTTATTGCGGAGGAAGCAACCGTCTACCAGCACGTTCCGGCTACTACAGATATCGATGCCGTCGCTGTTTTCCCGCCCGCAAATCTGCCGGACATTGGTGATGCTCACGTTTTCCGAGCTGCGGATGTTGATGTTCCAGCAAGGCATATCCACCAGAATGATGCCGTCCACCCGGACATTGGTGCTCTCTATTATGCTGATAGCCATTCGCGCATGCCATGGCAGGCTGCTTCCCTCCAGAATACCCCGTCCTCGTATAGTGACATGGTTGGCGCGATAGGCGATAAACTGGTCGCCGTATGTCCGTTGTCCCGCCCAACTGAGTTCGGGATTGGGTCGTTCGCCGGGTACAATCATCCCCTGCACCACAGCGCCGCCGGCGATATAGACCGTGGTATTGCTTTTAATGGACAATTTGCCGACCTGGTGAATGCCCGGGCCGAAATAGATGACATTCGGATCACCCGGTTTGGGCGGATCGACTTCCAGCGGATTCGCGAAGATGAAGAGGGGTTTATCGCTACCATTGACTTCGACGGAGAGATTGCACGGTTTCGTCAGGTTGAAACTGATGACATCTCCCGCTACAGTGGGCGTGATGCCGGCTGACAACGGGCGTATCGTCGCCTGAGAGACCGGGCGCTGTGAGGTAATCCGCACGGTGACGGTTCCTGCGAAATCGAAATACGCAAAGGAAACCGGTCCGCGCTTCCGCACGGAGTCCGTATACTCGAATACCTGCCGCGGAGGAGGCAGCCGTTCCCCCGGCCATTCCGGGCACAGGTTGACCGGGTATACGAACACCGGCCGGTCATTCACCGTCACGGTGTAGAGCTCGATGGCGGTGATCCCCTGGGGCGCCGGGTAGATGACCGTTTTCGTATCGGTAAGTTGCGCGAGCAGCGCGCATTGCACGAGGACGAGGAGTGCCGTCAGCAGGACAACGGATGGATTCTTCATTTCACGTCCTTCTTGCCTGACGAAGGCGGTGCCTTTTTGCCCGGTATGAATTGTTTTGTATAATATGTGAGATGCGTGGAGGTATTGATAAAGTCCACCCCGGGTTGCCCAACGATACGCACCATTTCCACCAGGGGCAGGACGCCGGCATCGTTGACTGCCGGACTGACGGCATTCAAGTAGTGCCCACCCAGGATGGGCAGACGTATTGTCTGTTCCGCTCCAGGTTTGAGCGAAGTCTCAATATACCCCTGCACCGGCCAGGGGATATGACGGCCCGCGCCTAACGGAAAGCAACTTGGGCTTGCCACCCCAATTGGGCGCACCAGGATGGCGCGAAGGTGCCATGCCGTTTTATTGGTGAATATGATCGTCGGTGCCCAGTGATACTCCGGCACCCATGGCATCTCACCCGCTTCATCACGGGGTAGCGTGAATAGCCCGCCGGCTTTGGTATCATTGATCGCCACGATAGGACCGCGCTCCCTGGCCGTCCTGCGTGGGGGTATCGCTCCGAGCTTCCCATCGGCAGATTGTGTAAAGCGTCCACCAGGAGAACCAGGACGACCGCCTTCGTAACTCTCGATTCCCCCATCCCCCGTCACTTTGTATACCCGGAATGGGTCAGCTGACAATGTGGGAAGCCGGCCGCATTGACGCGCTGCAGCCAACTCCGCCTCACAGAGAAGAGCGCCGGCCTTTGCCCACTTACGCGGATGGGTATTGAATTCCCCGTAATATTTTTCTGAAATTCGTCGCATGGTGCCTTCCCATGGCTTACTCACGCCTGGGCCAAATAGCTCGATCGCCGCGCTGGCCAAGGTCACATCCTGGAATGCGAGAAGCGATTGCCAGTGTTTCTTGGCCTCTTCGACATCCCGTAATTCATACGAAACCGAAGCGAATAACAGCAGAACCTTTGCTTTCTCTACTGGACTGCCAGCCGACTGTAAGGCAATACGATAAGCTTCCCTGCTTTCCGTAAGGCATGACAAGCCCTGCAATCCGCAACCAATTTTAAAAGAAGTCGAGAAATCGCCGGCATGCCGTGACAGACACCCGACTGCCTGAAGCATTTCCGCCTTCCCCTGTCGATCACCCTTACTTAGCAGCGCCGTGCTAAGGGAATAATGAGATCGAGCATTGTCCGGCTGGCAACGGACAGCCTCTCGATACTGAAAAATGCTCTCATCGAGTGCACCGCGGCTGCCCAGGCATGAGGCGAGGAGCCTATGCGCCAGGGGATCGTTGGGGGTGCAGCGCACCGCTGTGCGAAATTCGCTCTCGGCCTTCTGCCTCTCACCAATCCGGTAAAATGCCACTCCCAGTGCCAGGCGGGACGGCGCCCACGAGACATCCAGCGCGATGGCCTTCTGCAACAGATTCGCTCTTCGCCGCCACGACTCGACATTCCGGTCGGCCTGTGGGATGCGTAATGTCGGGTGAGTTGGCTTGTCGCCTGGTGAAAGTGACCACCCGACGTCATCGAGGCTTGTTACCGGCTCGGACTCAACGAAGAGAAGGCGCGCACGCGCCGGCGGCCAATCAGGCTTGTAGCGAAGAGCCGCTTGATAAAAGTGTCGCGCGGCCTCCCATCGCCGGATTTGCACAGCCTGGTTGCCACGATCCAGATAGAGCCAGGCGCACCGCCAGCGACAGTAGAAAGGTAAAGCCGCGAGTAAGCACAAACACACCCCGGTATAAATCCATTTGCGCCTTCGGGTGATCGGTTGTTTAGTCTCATCTCTCTGGCGCCGGCGAAGTAACCGTAAGCAATAATACAGACATCCGGCGATAAGAATAACAACTGCGATTTCACCAACAGGTCTAAGAAGAACCTGCACTGCTTCAGGTATCTTCGCCTGCATTGAACATAGCATCATCACATTGCCTCCAATTTCAAGCTATCAATCAATCCACAGGTTCGGCAACTGCTCGGTCCACGGTAGTGCTCCGCGCAGCATGCGGGTGGCGTAGCCGACCAGGCGGAGGTAGTAGTCGCTGGGCAGACCTTCGTAGTCGAGGAAGCGGGAAGCGCCCACGGGGGGATCGTTCGTGCATTTATAGATGGCAGTGCCTTCGTCCACCTCGTCGAACATCGCCTGATACACCGCTTTCGCGCCGACGCGCTGCGCCGCGGCATACTGGGACCAGAGGAAGCGGCCTTTCAGGCGGGGGATCTGGTTCAGCGGGGAGTCCGGCTTCATGTTATGCCAGCTAAAGCCCGGGAAGACGACCGGCAAGTACAGCTTGTCTTCCCGCGTGCACCAGGCCAGGTCGGCGGTCCAGATCGTTTCGGCGGTGCGCACCACCTCCTCCGGCGTGCCGTAGCGGCCCACGTTCCAGGGGCTGATGATATCCACCCGGCGCAATAAGTCATGCATGGCCGGATCGTTTACGCAGTCGCGGTTCAATTCGCGCCAGCCGGCCGGCACGCCGAGCATGACCGAGCAATTCCCGTAGCGGGGATCGTCCTTAAAAAAGGCGATCAACCGGCTGATATCGTCGAGCGTATACTTCCGGCCATCGTTGAAGCCCACCCCCCAGATGGCGACGATGGGGCGTTCCCGGTAGTGGAGATAGGCCGGATCTTCAGTGATGCGCATGCGATCCACCAGCAGCTTCCAATCCTCCATCAGGAGGGGCAGCCGGTCGGATGTCGTGCCGGACAGGTCATACATCACCGCGTAGACGCGCCCGGTGCGATTCGCCCCTTCCCGGCAGTTGGCCAGCACCTGGGTGAACTGGCAGAATCCGGCGGGATAGCTCACCTCGCCGGCAAAGCGCTGGACGAAGACACCGTCGATGCCGTATTGCTTCATCCACTGGAAATGGCGCAGCACGGTCTTCGTATTGACGGCGCTGAAGACCTCCGCGGGCTGCCCGTTCGCCAGGCGAAAGGCGGTCGGATACCGCTCGTCGGCATCGAGTTCAGAGACATCCGGCCAGAGGTCGATGCAGCAGCTCCCGGGCTTGAAGCCGTTGCGCCCCTGCCAGTGATACCAGCCGCGCCCGGCGGCATCGCCCTCCGCCGCGTGCCACCCCTGGTAGCCGCACATGACTTTCCCGACCAGCGTCCGCGCGTCAACCCCGCGTTCCACCGGCCCGGCATACGGCAGCATGACCTGGTCCAGCACCTGCCGGCGCGTCAGGGGCTGCACGCTTGCCCGGGCTGCCGGATTTGTCCTGTCGGGCGAGCCGTCGTTCGCCGTGGTGAGAATGACCACGCTGTTGCCTTCACACGGGATGTCCGCGCCCGCGCCGAGGTGATAAGTCCGGGTATCCAGCGCGACCGGAAAGCCATCCCCGTCGGTTTTAGCGGAGGTTGGGCTGTAGACATAGCGGCGCAGCTCGATGCGCGGGCCGCCCGCCAGGTGCAGGCGGATCGTTTTCGCCTTGGTGGACCGGTTCACGATGCAGAAGGTCCAGGATCGGATGCCCGGCGACGCCTTGTCGTCAAGATAGGCCGCCAGCACCCGCACGTCTTTGGCGAAGGTCCGGGCTTCCACGATGACGGCGCCCGGACGAAACGAGCGGGTGAGCAGCGACCAGGGGTAAAACCACGGCTTGAACGCCAGGCCGTTGGCCTTGCTCTTCCACATGCCCCAGGTGAAGTTGCGGTGAGAGTTGTCGTCCAGCATCCAGGCCAGCACCGCCCAGGAGCCGGCATTGGCGGCCTGCACGGCGTAATCGGCCATGAGCACCCCGTACCGATACTGCAGGTGCAGCGGGTTGTTGCCGGCAGTGAATCCCGGACTCCAGATGCCGGCTTCGGCAACGACGAGCGGCTTCTCCCGACCGCCTGGATCCTTTTCTTGCACATATGCCCAACTGGTGCGATAGTAGTCGAATAGCGAGCCGGATGTCACGGCTTCCTCGGGGGCGTAACGGTGGATGTCATAAGCGCCGAGTATGTTCTGGAGTTGATCGACGGCATTCCGATGCCAGTCATCCCCGCCGGATTGGTCCGAGCCTATAAGCGTGACCTTGCCGGCAAGTCCCTTCTGGTGCAGTGCGGCGGCGAGATTTTCGATGCCTTTCTTCCAGCGATTCCAGTCGCGAACCTCCAGGTTGGGCTCGTTCACCAGGATGAAGTATTTGATGCAGGTGTAGCCTTTGGCGTTCAGCAGGTGATCCAGATAGGTCGCGATGATGCCGGCATACTTCGGGTCCTCCACTTTCGACACCTCGGGCATCGTTAACCAGGCAGGCTCGATGCCCCAATCGGTGAGCAGCACGGTGATCCCGAGCTGCTGGCAGACGTCCAGATGCCGGTACAGCGCTTTCATCTGGGGATCGTTCCAGTCATACCGGCCGTTCCCCTTGTAGCACCATTGGCTCTGCATCATGATGCGGGCGATGGGCAGCCGCATCCAGGCGATCCGCTTGCGAATGACGGCGAAATCCTGCGCGGTGACTCCGGAGTCGTTGTAGCTATTGGAATCCCACTCGACGCCGAATCCCAGGAAACGGTCGCGGATGATGCGCCCCGGGTCCACCTCGATCAGGATCGTATCGTCCAGCATCTTCGCGATTTCGCTGAACCCCTCCGCCCACGCCCACTCGCTCGCGGTGCGGCCGGCCTTGTTGCGAAGGGCTGTATCCGCCTGCCTGGCCAGCAGCAGCTCGACAATCGCCTTCGACCCGGTCGCGGCGGCGAAGTGCAGCGGGGTGTTGCCGTCCTTGTCTTGCGCATTGATGACGGCGCCTTTTCCAACCAGGAGCGTCGCCACCGCCAGATGCCCCTGGGCGGCCGCCAGGTGGAGCGGCGTCCGGCCGTCGTTATTCGTCAGGTTAAGGTCGGCGCCGCGCTCCAGCAGCAGCGTCACCACGGCGTCCTTCCCCTGCACCGCCGCCCAGTGCAGCGGCGTGCCGCCGAATTGCGGATCGCCGGCATTCAACAACGTCGGATCGGCGTCGAGCAGGCGCGTTACCGCCGCGACATCACCTTCCCGGGCGGCACTGTAAATGGTTTCCGCCTCCGCGCCGGCCACCCGGGAGGAGGAAATGAAGATGAGACCCAGAATGACTACTATGACACGAACGGCAAACGTCCGCATGGATCACCCCCAGGACGCAGAATGAAATGGGCGCCGTGCCTGTTCATTTCCATTTTCAAGCTGCTTTCGCAACTACTGCCTCACACGCCATAGTTTCTGATCCTTCACCGCAAGGTACTCCAATGTACCATCGCTATGAAAGTAGGGACGTTTGCTGATGATCTCGTCGTATGCAGGCCCGGGATGGCCGTCCACGACCATTCGCCATCTTCCCTCGTTTTCCGCCGCGTAGGCTACGTGTTTACCGTCGGCACTAAAGGCGGGGGCGCCTGAACCAATCCCGTCGCAATCCGGTCCCTGCTTGTCATCCACCACCACGTGCCAGCGGTCCCCCTGCTGCGCCATGTATGCAACACGCTTACCATCCCTGTTGAAGACCAGAGTTCCTTTCCCGATGCGGTCATATTCCGGTCCCGGTCTACCATCTATTACGACGAGTCGTTTGTCGCCTTTAACCGCTGCATATCCGACGTGATTGCCGTTGGCGCTGAAGGTCAGAGTGTGCTCAATAATCCCGTCATAGCTCGGGCCCGGCTGGCCGTTTACGACGACAAACGCCTCACCGTCCTGGCCGGCCACGTATGCTACGCGCGCACCATCGACGGTATATGCAAGGGCCTTTCGCCCGATCCCGTCGTATTCTGGACCGGTCTTGCCGTCCACCACGATGAACTCCCGTCCATTCTTCGTCGCTCCATAAATCAGACGCTTGCCGTCTTGCGTGAAGCCGACGGTGCCCTCGATGATGTGGTCATATTCTGGTCCCCGCCGGCCGTCCACCACAACGAATCCCCTGCCATCCTTCTCCGCTGCATACGCGACCCGCCTCCCGTTGGCGCTGAAGACCAGAGTATCCGGCACGATGCCTTCATACTCGAATCCCGCTTGTCCGTCTACGACAACGACCCACTTGTCGCCCTTCTGCGCTGCGTATGCTATTCGCTGGCCATCCGGACTGAGAACAACGCAGCCTATCCCAATCGCGTCGTATTCCGAACCCTTCCGGCCGTCCACCAGGACGAACATCCTGCCTAGGTCCCCCGCCGCATACGCGACATGCCTGCCATCGGCGCTGAAGACCAAGGTGTCCGGTACAAAGCCGTCATGCTTGGCCCCCGCCCGTCCGTCCACAACCGTGTATAACATGTCGTTCTTCCACGCCACATAGCCGAAGCGCTTGCCGTTGGCGCTGAAAACGAGGCTGTCCTTCATGACACCGTCAAGTGCTGTTCCCTCTCGGCCGTCCACCACGACGAGCTTCTTGTTCTCCTGAGAGGTGATGTAAGCCAGGTGCAATCCATCGGCGCTGACCGTGAGTGAATCGCGCTTGTCATGCAAGGGCCCGAGAAGAGCCTCCTCGAGCTTATGGCGCTTCACCACCTTCTCGGAATGACAGCTACGCCACCAGATGCTCCCGGCAGTAAGCATAGCAACGATGAGAATCAGCCCAACTAAGGATGCTCGCTTCATTCTGCTTCCTCCTTTGAACGTCCAGCTTCACCTGAAATGCTCATGATCGAATCCCCTTGTGTTGCGCGTGCCAATGGCGCCTATTTTCTTTATCGTGTTCGCTTTGCCTGTAGCATTCCCCTGCTAACCGGGTTCTTTTTAATAGGCCAGGGGCAGCAGGGCAGCTAAAAGGAAAGCGGAGTCACCCTGGCGAATTTATGCGTTGAGAACCATCGAGCGTGCGGCGAGGGTGTTGGCCCCGCGGCGGAGGGGTATATTCTGTTCCGGCATGTTCTCCCACCGACCCGACAATTTCGAAGCCGGCTATCTCAGCCACCTGGAAGAGCTTCGCACCCGCCTGCTGTATGGCGTGGCGGCGGTGCTGGTGGGGGTCGTCGCCGCGTGGTTCTTCGCCGGACAGGCCTACCGGCTGATCTCGGGGGTGGTCGTCGCCAGCGTCACCGCCCATGGGGGGAAGATCATCACCCTGCACCCCGCGGAGTTCTTCGTCACGCAGATGAAGATTGCCGGGGTGCTGGGGGTGATCCTGGCGTCGCCCTTCGTCTTCTGGCAGGTGTGGGCGTTCATTCAACCGGGACTGACGAAGCGCGAACGACGCATCGCGACGCCGATCATGCCCGGGATCTGCGGGCTCTTTCTCTTCGGCGCGGCGGTGGCCTGGTTGATGATGCCGAACATCATGGCCTTTTTCCTGAGTTACACCCGGACCTTTACCGGGGTCCAGGTGATGGTGAGTTTCGAGCAGTCGATCGACTTTCCGTTGAAGATCATGCTGGCCTTCGGCATCTCGTTCGAACTGCCGATCGTGCTGCTCGGGCTGGTCTGGCTGCGCGTGTTGACCGCGCAGACGCTGCTGGCGCGGTGGCGGCCGGCGGTCGTGGTGCTGGCGGTGATCGCCGGCGTGGTCACGCCCACCGGCGATCCGCTGACGATGCTCTGCATGCTGGTTCCGCTGTTGCTGCTGTATTTCGGCACGGTCTGGGTGGCTTTGCGAATTCAGCACTCGGCGAAGGTAGGAACCGATGATGTGGTCGCTTGACAGGCGTATCTCGATCCTTATCCTGCTGGTGCTGCTCGCCCTCGGCCGCGGGGGCGCGATGACCGTGGCTCAGCGGGATAACGTGCTGCTCATCGACGGCAAGCCCACCGCGCTGACCTTCGCCCGCGGCTGCACCGATCCGGCGCAGGTGCCCGCGTACCGCGCCATGGGGTTCAACACGCTGCTGGTGCGCGCGGACTCGCCGGGCACCATCGCGCTGGAAGACGCGCAGGCGCTGCTCGACGCCGGCGAGAAGGCCGGGCTGTACCTGCTGGTCGAGCTGGCCAACGGGAAATGGTCCGAAGGCGACCTCGCGTCCCCGAGCGATAAGGATTACCTGGAAAACGCCGACTACTTCGTCGATGACGTGGTCAACGATCTGGGGCACTATCCCCATCTCATCGGCTGGATCGTCGGCACGGTCCAGGAAGGGCGGATGGTTACCGACATCATGACCTTCGGCGAGTTCCTGCAGAAGCGCTACGGCACCATCGAGCAGCTCAACACCGCCTGGACGCCGGAGGAGGGGCGGACCTTCCACTCTAAGGTGATGTCATTCAAAGCGCTGACGGAAAAAAACGTCGAGATCATGGCGAAGGGCGCCCCGCCGGCCGCCGCCGCCATCATCCGGCGCCAGCTCGACGACTATCGCGCGCTGCACGCCAGACGGGACGCCGATTTTCAACGCCACCTGCAGCGCTATTACCTCAACGTCAACGACGTGAACGGCAAGTGGAACTTCAAGTTCCCGGACTGGGCGCATATCTCCGTGGACGTGATCGAGCGCCGCGAAAAGGAGCAGCCCGGCTCCTCGCTTCCCTCCCAGCTCGAGCTGGCCCGTTACAAGGCGGAGCTGCGGCGCGACATGCTCGACTGGTGGGCGCAGCAGATTCTCATCCGCGACAAAGACCACCTGGTGTTCGGCGGCGGCATGATGAATTACCGCGCGATGAGCTACCTGCCGCCCTCGCTCAACGGCGTCTTCACGGAATGTTACCCCGGGGTAGCGGAGGTGGACCCGGAAGCGCATAATCCCCACGCCATCGACATCGCCCGCCACGGCAACCGCCGCATCGTGCTGGCCGGCATTTCGGCCCAAAATGCCGAACCCTCCCGGTTCGTCTATTACCTGTACGTGGCGGCGCTGCACGGCGCGACGGGCATCGGCGTGAACGACTGGGACACGGTCAGCCAGTCGGAGGTGTTGAGCGGGCTCCTCGCCAAATCGCTGCGGGACATCGCGGAGCGCAACCTGCTGGGGCGCACGCCGGCGACGCATATCGGCATCGTCTACACGCCATACGCACCGGGCAGGTATACCTCCGGCGGCCGCCCGCTGTACGGCTACCTGCCGCCCTTCATCACCGACGGGCCGGGCACGCTGATCTTCATGCTGCGCAACGGCACCGCCTACGGGCAGATCGATTACCTCTCGCCCGACGACCTGGCGAAGGTGCCGTTGTCCCGCTACAAAGTGCTGATGATGCTCACCGCGCTGGATACCCCGCCCCCCGCGATGGAGGCGCTGCGGCGGTACGTGAGCGACGGCGGCCTGCTGATGGCCGATATCGGCGCCGGCACGCTGCAGGCCACCGGCAACCACGTCTCGCTGCCGCCGGCGCTGATGGAGCTGTTCCGCATGCGCAACTACGACGTCAGGTGCCGGGAAGTGCGCCTGAACCTGGAATCGTACCGGACTACCCCATACTTCCCCCGCGTGGTGGCCGGTCTGCGCACCATCGGGCTGTGGGAAGGCTTCGCCGTCCGCTACGTCGCCCGCTTCGTGCCCATCGAAGGCTCGGACATCCTCTTCTCCCTGGTGCCCAAACGCAGCATGGAACTGCCGAAGCCGCACCCGTACAAGCCGCTGCCGCGGGTGCCGACGCAGGCCGTCTTCATCTCCGGCTACGGCAATGGCCTGTCCATCTTCGCGCCGCTGCCGCTGTACCAATGCTGGCTGCCCGGCAATATCCTGTTCGAGGAATTTCATCGCGACCTTTTCGGCCGCACCGCCGATGTGATGTTCCAGCGCCCGATCGACTTTCTGCCCCCGCGGGCGGCGCTGGCCGTCTACGCCGACGGCAGCGTGGCGATGTGGACGAGGGATGACATCAATCCGGTGGCCTGGGTGCGCAATCCCGACCGGCGCGTCTACCGCCTGCCCGGCGGGCGCTGCGAGATCATGTCCGGCGGCACGCGGTTTTACTGCGGGTCGCCGGGATACCATCTCGCCGAGCCGCTGCCCATCGCCATCGAGCGCATGGACCTGCCGGTGACCGTGAATGTCGTGCAGGCGGACGAGACGGGACTGGTGCTGCAGTTCCGCGCGGAGGATAACCTCGCCGGCGAGCAGATCACCCTCCGGATCGGCGATGGCGCGTACCGCGTCACGCCCGGCTCCGTGCATCGCCTGACCGTGCTGACGGATAACGATGGCGCGATGCAGGGGATCACCGCCGATGCGGACGGCCTGCTGCACATCACCGTGCCGCTCTCGCAGAAACTGACCACCATCACCCTCATCGGCAGGGAACCCGCCCTCGAAACGGTCCCCTCGCTCCCCAACGGCAACGCCGACATCACCATCGACGCCCTCCCCGCCCCCTAACCCGGATTATTCATGAAATGCCTGTAGCCGCATCCCTTTACGGGTGCGCGGAGCTATTCCTCGTCGCGTCCCTGCAGAGGGACGCCCGGCTGCAAAGCCCCGCAGCCCCTAATTCATTCGGCGCGTGAATTAAACCCTTATGCCTTTCTTTCTCATCGTGACACGGCAGCCGCAGTCTCCGCTGCCCCCGCCACCGGCAGCTTCGGATTCAACCACAGCAACGGGATCACCGCCACGATCATGAACAGGCCGCTGAAGAGGAACGGGAAGATCGGGTTCCAGCCGGCCAGAAAGCCCGCGGCGAGGGGACCGGCGATGCCGCCCAGCCCGGTCCATGCCAGCACCTTGCCCACTTCGATGCCCCGATTGCTCAAGAACAGGGGGAATACATACTCGTAGACACCGGTGGCGAGACCGAAGAATACCGCAGTGC
>Ga0315284_10006282_pt1 | contig 16928 bp, 18 predicted proteins | sample YL17G09_16_MG_FD_203696 | JGI IMG/M metagenome (GOLD analysis project Ga0315284, IMG submission 203696) | Sediment microbial communities from Yellowstone Lake, YNP, Wyoming, USA - YL17G09_16 | ecosystem: Environmental > Aquatic > Freshwater > Lake > Sediment | place: USA: Wyoming | collected...
GTTTTATATACGGTATGAGCCGCTTTATATAATTTCATGTATCCATTATAGCAAAGTACGAACGGAAGAAACAGGAAATAGCTCTCATCCCCGCCATTACAGGCGGGGATTTCCTGCTAGATTAAAAGTAAAATATTAATTATCTAAGCAAATGGCAAATGGAATGTATCCCTTTATTTTTAAAAACCAAAGAAAAAACATTTACATTTATTGAACGAAATGATGATTCCATTCTATTATCTTTTTTTACTTAGTGTTTAAATTTCAATAATTTCATCTCATTTCTTTATAGTCAAACTCCATGTATTGGACCATGCACCCCAATTACCGTTGTTATCACCTGCCCTTATTTTCCAGGTGATTGTTTCTTCAATGTCAAGCCCAACAATCGAAACAGTGTGTGGTGCACTATCAATCGCGTCTAGTGCAACTTGTCCTAGAGAATTGTAGAGGATGAATTGATATTTTGTAGCATTACTCACAGGATTCCAAGAGAAAGTGATGCCCCCAGGTGGCAATATTGCTCCATTGGAGGGACTTATAAGTTGAACCTGTCCAAGGGAGGTACCACCCTCTTCAATAGCCCACGCTATAATACTTAATGCAGCAGAATCGCATCCAACAGTAAATCCAGAAATAAGACATGAGCCACCACCTATCGTCATTGAAATTGAATTGTCGATATCATTCGGAGTAAAAGCAGCAATTGTTGAAAATAGTGCTCTACCACATGCAAATAAAGCAACCGGAGTAAGTGCACCTCCACTAAAAACAGTAAGAGCACCAGAGCTATAGCAGCCTACCCAACTAAGACCAACAGCGCCCCATTTTAATGCAAATAATGTATTTTCTGTGCTCCATCTTTGTTTTGAATAAAAAGAATTATACAATTGTTTTAATTCTAATAGATCTGCGGGATCTACATTTATTGTAGTAGCGTTCTGAATAAGACTTTCACTAGAATCGTATATAGAAATATCTACCGTAGAATTTGTATAATTTTCAAAAATTACTTGATTGCCTTCGGAATCTATTAGATAAATTGGAAGACCATCTATTCCTGCTTCGATAGCAAACGAAACTCCTTGTTCAAAGACGTAAATTGCTCCCGTTATATTTGTAGGATTTCCTTCGATATCTTTTTCCCCAAGAATTGCCATTGCATCTTCATTCTCTTTCCCGGCTACGAAAATTAGGTTACTTTTCGGATCTGTAACCCGAACCAAAACTAATTCTGAACTAATAGGAGGAGCCGTTGGGACCCCTCCGCAACCAACCATCGTAGTTATAAAACTTAAGATAAGAAATAAACAGACTACTTTTTTCCACATATTTAAAACCTCTTTTATTTTTATTATTTACTTTATTTATAGATGACAAGAGACGGCTGTTCTCTGTCACAATTAAATGATAAGGTTTTATTAGTCACATAACCTTTAACAGGCTAATTTCTAGAAAATAAATTTTTTTGTCTTTCCTTCATCAAAAATTGACAACTCCACACCAACTAAGAATTCTTTTTTCTTGTCATCTCGAACTATTAATTGTGGCAAAATAGTTACTTCCCTACTAATTATTTTATCAGATTGGCTTGTTAGCCAATCTTTATATTTCTGTGCAAATTTTGGCGTTTTTTCATTAAATATAACTGTTTTATTTTTGAAAACAACGATCCATTCTTCTAGAAACAAAAACGATCCATTTTTCTTCTCATAGGCTCTAATAATTACTTCTCCTTCTGTCGGAGGAAAAGCTGCTATGGCAATTTCTGCCGTAGCACGAGCGTCTTCAATGGCTACCATTCCTTTCATCACCTTGTTTATTGGTGCTGGTGAAAAAAGAACAATTGATGCTTGAAGTTTTTTATCCTTTATGAAATATAGGCGGGTTAGCAAAAAAAATACATTTTCAGTTATAGTCGATGAAGAACGGCCTACTCTAAGAAGTCTCCATTCTTCGCCAGACCAAAACCAAAACACACTTCCCTCTAATAGGGGGAAACTTACTGCCATAGAATAAGCTTCTTTCCAATTCTTATTATCCCAAGGTGGTAATTCTTCATCCCATTTATCCCAACCTCCAAAACTAACTTTCGATAATACAATATCAGTCGCAACAACTAAAATACACACTATCAACAAAATTATTAAAAATCTTTTCATTTTCTTCCCCCCTCTTTCTCTCAATTTTTTTAATTTTCAAGTTACAATATTATATTGTGTGGTTTATTATCAGGACCAAAAGCTTCCCAATATTCAATATCTGTCGAGGATAATTACTTATCCCAATTTTACTAATTACTATTTTTTACTTTTGTACATGCAATATCACTATTGACTATGTGTACGCATAATATTATTAATACAATTAAAAATAGTTTTTCATTTCAATTTAACTACAGTTATAAAAATTATATCTTTATATCTAATAAATTCTAGAGAGGGCCACCTGTTTCAAAAGTTACTCCTTGGTTTTCCAAAAGAGTGAAACTGGCATTTATACAGGTTGTGCCAATTTTAGGAGTAAGCTTCTGTGGTGAGAAATTACCATCATCAGCAGTAGGCTGCTCAAAGCGTGCCTTGGCATAAGGAGTAGAAGCACAACCATTTAGCTGTCCATAATATTCTACCCAGACTACAGAAGAATCATCCAACAATTGCCAAGATCCTGGAACCTTAATTTTGCCGATATAAGTCTCTAGACTTGTAGATGTATCTATGATCCAAGCTCCCCACCATTCATTCCCCTGCGCATCAAGATCGAGTACCCATGTCCGCAGATTATATGTGTGTCCTTCTACCCAATTATATTTTATTCTACAGCTCCAACCTTCACCCTCTCCAGCAAACTCTTCACATGATGCTCCGAAACCCGGTTCTGCTTCTAAGGCTTCCCAGATAGAAAAAATAGCCATCTTACCTATCCATTCCCCTTGCATAAATCCATTTGTTTGTAACCCCATATAACCACCATCTCCATTCTTAAAACCGAATTGATGTGCCCAGTAATAGGCGCTTTGTTCACCAGGTTCCACATCAATGATTAAAAGAACATCAAAATTATAGAAACCGCTAACCGGGAGTTGTGGCCAATCATACCACGTATAAGCCATCCCTCCTGGAGTTATCTGTTCCTGAGGCGGTACTGGAATATATCCGTTTCCGGAGCAACCTGATAAAAGAATTAAAAGAAGAACATATACGAGCAATAAAAAAATATAAATATATTTTTTCAAATTTTATTCCTCCTTTTATTTATTTGCATCAAATTCCACTTTTAAAATTTACTTAAAAATTCTTTTATGTTAGATGTTAAAAATAATAAACTAAAATATTATTTTAATTGTATTATTTTTTAAAATACAAAATCTAGAAATATTCTATAGATACTATTATTGAAAGGTTAATACTTCCTCATCTATCGCAGCCGTCCAAGTATCATCCTCTCCTCCTATTCCTATTTGGAATAGCTCTATATCTGTTATAAAAGTATAATAAACTTCAACTTTCGTCAATATAGCCAATACCTTAAAATTTCCTTGGCTTCCATAATCTTTTGGCATTATAGTTACATTAAATTCATGTATTCCAGAACCTTTATTTACTAGGAAATCTCCATCTTCTATACGCATTTCATAGGCTTCAATATAGCACCCGGAAGGATAACAAACATTATTAAAACCAATTTGTAACACCCCCAGATTACTTGAAACTAAATTATATTCAACAACTACTTTAAAATCAGTATCTACTCCATAAACCAATCCGGAATCAGGAGTCACACTTATGATGTTAATAAAATCTTCTTCAATTGGTGGAGTAATTGGAGTTCCTCCACAGCCTGATAAACATACAATTAAAGACAAAGCTACTGAAATAACCAAAAATAGATTTAATTTTTTCATAAAATCAATACCTCCTCTATTAATTTAAATTTTATATAACTAAACCCGTGGGTATCTTATCACTAAAAAGCTTCCAGCTATTATTAATTTTTTCTGGATTTATGGGGTCAGGTCTTGCATTATCACTTTTCCTATTCCCCTTCGATTTTTTTAATAGCTCTGCTCACTGATGCACGTCAGGAACATCTCTGCCTGACATTTCCCCCAGAGGCGAAATGATAAAGAGCTCCTTTAAATTCTATCCGTCATGGCCTGGTCATGTGGTCAATACAGCATATGCTTTGTTGCATTGCAAGACCTGCCCCCCCTTTACCTTCCTTACAGGGTATTAGTTCCAGCGAGACGAAAGGCTGAGATGTATCCACTTCCTAGCCTTTGACTGATACTGCTTCCTATCAACATGGGTCTTCCTTCCAAATATTACTTCTTGGGTGTGGATGAATGCTTGATCGAGCAAGACCGCAAACACAATGTTGGAGTCCGCTTTCTTGACAACGACGTCTTCCTTCGCCTGACTGCACCAAGCAGTTGCTCGACCAGGCTGCCTAACGTGACAGCTCACCGATAGCCGGATTGGCGATCCGGTGGAGCGACTGGTTAGCTATTCAGTTTCTTTCTTCTCTTTGTATCAAAAGTCAATGCCCGAAACGTACCCTTCGTCGCCTTTATAAAATATTACTAGACTTTATGGACAATGGCCTTTTTAACCATGCTAAAACCTATTCTAAAAATCATTTTTTTATATATTCTAACTTTTGATCTTAAGTATATATCTACTATTAACGCTAATTCTTCAACGAAATCCACTGCTGTTAATAGCCTTTCTTTTATCATATAGTCGTAGCTCTTATGAGTCTCATGAAGGAAAAACTTATGTGCTGATGTAATAACAACAAAAGTATTTGTATTATCAAATAGCACCTTTGCAATTCCAAAACCGTCCTTGGCTACGTCTTCTTCTGCAATTCCCTTAATATCGAGTATTATAATATCAGGTGGATTTTCGAGGAGTATTTTCATTAATTGCTTATCAACTATGAAATATCTTTCTATGCTTTTAAATCCCGCAGAGTTGGCTACTTGAATCATATTGTCTGAAAAATAAGTCTTTTGATCATCCACAATGCAGATTTTAAGATTACCATGCTTCATTAAAAACTTCCCCACCTTAATAAAAATACTACCTTTCATAATAGCGTCCTCTTTTCTAAAATATCTATATTTACAATTATGAAGTATTGTTTTGAAAGAGTATCTGACATGAGTACTTGATTGTGCTGAAGCTCAAGAGGATTAGAATGTTTATGCATTAATCTATTGTAATAATCGATTAGAATCTTTGCCCAATAAAGACCATAGCCCAACCCTTCTGAATTCTTTATTGCCTTTTGCCCTTTCCCAAAAATATCAAAGTCAGAAGAAAATGGTCTAGATTCATTCATAAACATTAAATCAGCGGTGGTATCGTTCTTCATGTTGATTTCAACCCTCAATTCTCTACCAGGAAGTGAGTATTTCCAGGCATTATCTATGAGAATAGAAATAAGGTATTCGTAAATGTCTGGACATATGGGTAGAAACACATTTTCATTGATAGGGGCATTTAGTCTTAAATCAGGGTTTCTACGGGCACTTTTTAGCACTGAATATATCTTGTAGTATTTATTTATTATACTAATCAACTTCCGAGGTTGATCTTCCTGAACCCCTGTTATACTCGGCCTGAATTCATTGACACCAGAGATCATTTGAATAAAAAGATCGATTATTTTAGTAGCCGCCAGCGCTTTATCCGCGGGGTTAGCCAAATCAATACGTCTAAGCGAGAGATTTGGCTCTATGATATTTAGTTCCTCGATAATAACGTTTAGTACAGGATTTAATGCATGTCTCAAATTCTCTGATATATGACGCAGTGGGACTAAAGTTTCTTTACGCAAAATATCTTTATCCAATTTAATAAAAGCCACGTCATATTCACAAAAATATAGCTCCCCAAGTGGATATTTTTCACATGATTTAGTAGAACACCTCAAGCATACAGTTGGCAATGTCATGGTAACCACCTTATTCTTTGGCTAACGCCTGAGGCATAACAAGCGGTAAAAGGTGTAGAGAGCGTAACGAACGAAGCTTTTTACCGTCCTTGTTGATTCTATTGTTAGGTATCGCCGATAGTTCGTATTGTCTTTTCTTTCTTACTTCTAAGCTTCTTTTCTAATTCCTGCATTTGTCGCTCCATAGCCTCTGAGTTCAGCCTATTGTTCCAAATACTAAATAGCTCCATAGTAGCGGGAAAAACTATTACGATTGGAGCTCAACATAACAATGAGAGGTAAGAAGTTTTTGATTGAATTGCAAAAAGTCGTTGATAGTGACCGATAGGCTAATTTTTCGTCTGCAACACCAGACACAAAGAATGCTGAAAAGCCCTCTAATGCATTCATTACATCAAGAAATTCACGTATTATATTTTTTAATTTTTCTATTTCTGCATCATTACTGCAATGCTTGACCTTGATATTGTTATCACCAATAACAACTTCTGATTTTTTGAAGAACTCTATGTTTTCATCTTCAATTTTTTTGTCCAGAGTATTTATGATGGGAATAATTGTTGCTCCATACTCTTTTATTTGTTCGGAAGTCAGCTTTAAAGCGTCTCTCTTAGCCAAAATTCTCGTTGCGTTTCTTTGCACTTCGATCTGATTTTTTGCTAATTTAATTTGTGCCAATGCAATATAGGCTATGACCACTAGTACTGGGCCACTCAAGAAATATAATATTTCTAAATAATCCCTAAATTGTTCCATTGTTTCCTCTTTGATACCTGACATAAGATTAGGTGTACTAATGAAAACAACAAATGTTGCTTTTTATGGCAATCTAATCCTATATGGTTATTTTTAGTTAAGTTGTTACTATTATCGGTGCTTTTTTGTATAAAGCTCTCCAGAGTTCTGTCCGGTAACGGTTCATTTGCCTGAAAGTTTAGATACATTTAGTATCTTGCATCTTCGGCTCCTTAGCTTTTATAATTAAAAGGAAAGGTCTCTCCTGTTACCTTCATACAGAATAAAATATTAAGTTTTTTATTAGGTGATTATGGCAAATTGTTAATTGGATGGTTAATATAGTTAGGATATGTTACTTAGTGAGTCTCTTGGAATAAAGAAAGAGTGTTAATCTTAAGATTGATTTTAGATAATATAGGTACTTGTTTTAATATAATGATATTATCGATATTCTGCTTTGATGTAAAATAATTTTATTCATTTTTTTTAAGGTATTGTTTATTATATACTACAAGTCTATTTAAAAATCCTTCTTTTTTCGTAAAATAATTTATAAATATAAAAAAGCCCTTCAGCAAAAGGCCAAAGGGCTGGAATTAGCAAGCTCCCCCTGTTGGAAACGTTTGGAACTTTTTGCTGCGGGGAAATTATCGAAGAACTGCGAAACATCTATAAATTAAAGGAGTTAATTAGCCCTCCTGTAAGTGCTATAAGTCCGGTTTAACTTCTTATTATGCCTTATTTATCAATAAGTATACTCCCTATCTTATTCTAACCATCATATGCATTAGCGTAGTTTTTTAAGAAGAACAGTATCACATTGTTAGTTCGAAGCTAAATGATTAATAAATTAAAAACTAATGCTATTTTAAATTTATAGCCCATTATTTTATATATAAAAATATTTATATTTAGAACCTAGTTTTTTAGCTATTTCCCAATATTGAGAAACATCTTCTTTTTTCGGATATTTAAAATAAGTAGATAAACACTCTAGGATCATAATCATAAAATGAATACTGGCAATAATACAATTTATTTCACAATACTCTGCTCTCGGTCCCCATTGAAAATCTTTAATGCCCCCTACATCACTATCAAAAATCCAATATCTATTTAGATTGACCGGAGAAGAATGAATACCAAGACTTGCAATCTGGTAAAATGTAGAATAATAATTGGCAACCATCTCCAAATCTTTTCTCTGTTTCATTAGTTGTTCCATTTTTTCTTTAAAGTTAAAAGATTTTGGTTTGCCGTTATTGTTAAATATTTCTTTTATATTATACTTTTTAAGTTTATCAATTATTGATTTTTGTCTTTCATCGAATGATTTTTCTTTAAAATAATTTTCTAAATCTTTATCTGGAAAATATCTTATATTATTTTCCTTTTGTTTATTCATAATCTTATATAACAGTTTGTTTTTTTTATATTCAAATATTTCCGCTTCAGAAAGGTATGTCTTGGCCTTATCTTCGCCTAAACTACAGTAATAAATATTAACCATTTCTTCAAATAGAATCCTACATAAATTTTCTGCATTATTACAAAAACAATGTTTAAATAAAAAATAAATTGATTGAAAAGTGGTTAACGATTTTAAAAAAATAGCGTATATTGTTCCGTCCTGAATATCATTTTTTGCCACTTTAATTATTGTATCAGCTGAGATATTATCATTTTTCTTTATGATTTTAAATTGGATAGCATTTAGGTAGTGGTTAAATTTTTCATAAAAGTCGAAAACATCCTTATACTCTGCCTTTAATTTATTTTCATATTGTTTATTGTCTTTCCCTAGAAAACTATATTCATTAATAGACATTTTATCCCTTCTTAAAATAATAATTTATTTTTTATAGTGTATTTTTCAATCTAACTATCATTTAACGGAGGTAAAACTTTATAGGATATTTGAATTCTATGGTCATATCCAACATGCTTGTGCCAGTTTTTTGTTGAAATTATTTTACACCTTACGCGAAAAATTATCCCTACATTCATTTCTTTTATTTCAATAGATATTTTTGTCTTATTTTTATATTCAATAGCAGGGAAAATGCTATTGATATCCCATTCAATACTATATGAAGAAGTATCGAAAGTTGGATCAATTTCAATTTCTATTCCTAATGTATCTCCAGGTTGTAGATAATTTTTACAATCGTTGTCTAATCGCCAACCGTTTTGGGTTAATTTCTCTAGTTCATTTAAGTGAATTGTATTACCGAAAGAATCAGTAACATTAATTATTCTTGGAACATTATATTCACATTCTTTACCCATTTTAAAATAATACTCCTTTATAGAATCAATAATATCATGACAATAACATATAACTTGTTCGGCTTGTCTATTGGAAATTGGATTTGTATGAGAAAGAGCATTTCTAGGATCTACTAAGCGTTCGAGATAAGTTCGTGCTTCGTTATTCCCATCGGGGAAAGCTTTAGATAATGGATCCTTAAAGAATTCATTATAAAGATCGTCTCTGCAAATTATATATATCAAATCAGATAAGAAAAATGCATCTATACTTCTTGGAAATCTTTCTGTTTCTTTTCTAATTCGGTTATTTACTTCTTGCATAATTTTTCTGCTTATTAAATAATTTTTATTCTCATCTTTATGTTCTAGATAATTATTTCCATATTCCTTGTTTAATAATTCATGGGCTAAACGCCTTAACCAATTTTCCAAATTTTCAATCTCTTTTTTACATATACTTCTTTTTTCTTCTTCCTTCAATTGACTAAACAACATTTACCCACTCCTTTTAAAATATTATTCTAACTAAATTGAACTAAATAATTAAAATATCTGATTAACAATTGTTTCAGGCTCTATTCAATTTATAAAAAAGAAAAGCAATCAAGTGAGATTTCCACAATTAATACCATTTTTATATTCGACTCTTTAGATTAAAAATCCTTCTTTTTTCATAAAATATTTTAAAATAAAAAAGCCCTTCAGCAAAATGCCAAAGGGCTTGAAATTGTAAGGCTCCCCCCCATTGGATATATTCAGAAAATACAAAAAATATTTAAATATGTAAATAAATATAAAGATACAACAACATTGCAAAAATAAAGTCTATCTTGATTAAAAAATACCGTCCGCAATTTCTACTTTATTTAAAGCATGTAGGTTTTGCAAATAATTAAAAATATATTTTCCGTTACTTTCACTAAAACATAAAAGCCCACTAACTTCCGGATAATTCTTAAAAAGATTAATGCCTTTTTCAAAAATACAATCTTTTACTTCATCTATATCCATCGTACTCATAAAATCAATGTACAATGAAATGATATAAGGTATTTTTAATTCACTCGCTAACCTTCTATATTTTTGTATTTTAAGCAAAATAGATTGATGCAATCTATTTAAATTATCTCTATTTTGATCTCTCCAAAAGGAAAACATTTGGGATTTATCTCTATGTACTTGGATTTGTTTTTCTGTTGTTTTGTCTATGTGAAAATTTAATAATTCAAAAATACAATCACTCTTAGAGTTATTTGTTACAACAGACCAGTCAGGTGTTTGGCCATTTATATTAAATTCATATCTTATTTTAAGATTATTGTAACCGAGATATGCTCCTAAAATTAATTCTCTAAATATATGCATTATTTCATCTGAATCATGAGGATTTTCTCGAAATTTTTTAAGGAACTTTTTTTGATCCTCTTTACATATATAATTAAAACAGTGATATATGCATTGATTTATTGAGCGATTACCTGCAATCTTTCCATATTCCTCAAAATCTGAAGAATTATTCATTTTTAAACCTCTTGCCATTATGGCCTTTTAAATAAAATATTTTAGATATTTAATTCTTCTGGATTGTCTTAATTTCTTCCTAAAATATTTTTATCAAATTCTACAAACAATCTATTCTCAAAGGTAATAATTGGTCTTTTTATAATATCAAAATTGTAAAGTGGGTCAGTCCGATCATAATTTATTTTCTTTTTATCAAATATTTTATTTAATTGCTCTGATATTTCTATCAAATTTACCTTTTTTAAAAAAATACAGAATATTTGAATGTTGTTGTATGTAGTAAGGCTAAGTTCGCCTTCAGTTGATTTTAACTGTTCATTAAAATCTTCAAGTATTGGGAAAATATGATCATTAAAACCAATATTATGTTTAGATTCTAAATACAATGCTAATGATATTATTGATAACAAAGAATGTAAAAGCTCTTCTTCATCAAATGTTTTTTTACTTCCATTTAATGAATTAAAATATCTATTTTGAATAAATCTAATAATATTCGACAGAATAACTTTTACTCTTTCTTTATCTTCTTCTTTAGGTATCCTTTTAAAATCAAATAAAATCATTCTTGAAGTAATTTTATTATCAATAAAGGCTAATAACCAGAGGCTTATTTGGTACAAATACAATTGGAAATTATTGGTATTAGTGTTGTCCTTCTCTTCGTTATCTAATATAAATTTTACTACCCTATTTACTTCTTCTATATTATATTTTAAAATATTTTTATCAATATTTGGGGAATACAATGCAATATAGATTAATGAACTAAGACTTCTATCTTTGCTTAAATCTGGATTCCAACCAAACATGGAATCTCCAATGCTTAATGCAGTACCAGCATCTATTGGTATATCTATCATTGCAGTATAGACCTCTAACATTTTTTTATATGGAAAATCATAATTTGGATATATTTTTCGATAACGAAGTAAATTATAATAAATTTCTGCAAGAGATTTTCTTATTGGAACCAGAGTAGTTATATCGTTTAATTTAATACATATTTTTGCAATTTCGCTTAATTGATTTGCTATATCACTTGCTGAATGCCCAGCACCAACAATAGCAAGTTTTCCTCCAATTTCACCAAAATAATTAGCTGCATCATAAGATCTATTCAAATCTATTTTTATGACTGCTTCTCGAATAATTTCGTGAAATATTGAAGATAATGTTGTAACTAAATAATTATGACCACTTTTACTGCCAAGTACTTGCACCGATAATGTACTTAAAGCAATATCCCTAATTGCTTTAAAGATATTCCTATTAAAGTTAATATCATTACATCTTTCAGCATTCTTAATTAAATCTTTGAAAGTTTCAGCAAGAAGAAATAAATAGTGATCATAGAAAGTTTTATAATCTTGCCTAATTTGTAAATATGAAATAGAGATATCCCTTATTGTGTAAATTGTACTATTGAAGATCTCATAATCTGAAGTTTTCATAAGTTTGATCGCCATACTTTTAAGCGGCGCTATTTTTCCATGAACTTTCTCAGCAATATCATCAGGAATTTTCCATTTATCTGTTTTCGGATCTATTTTTTCATGAACCAATAAAACCTGTGTCATTTGTTCACTAATTTGATCGCGTTTCTGTTGCAGGGTTATATCATTTTTCTTCTTTAAACAATACTTTAAAGTGTTAATACAATCTTTCTTTATCTCGGGTAATAAATAATATGTTGGACTCATCATTTTTGTTAGTTTAAAAAACATTAGGAAAATGGAAAGGAAAGACAAAATTAATAATACCGAAGAAAATATTGCATCTATCTTTAGTGTATGTACAAAAAACATACAAATATTAAATAACATTGAGACAAACAGAAACAAAAAACAACTAATTGTATCGTGATCACGTCTAAAATATTTTAATAAAGAAGGCGAATAACTATTTGCACATTGTTGAATTGGTATTAAAATAAGGGTAAAAAAAATCACAATAGCGGTTGCTAAAATAGTAGTGGAAATTTCAAAAATTGGTGAATTATAAGGTATTAGTAATTTGCTAATAAATGAATTCATTCTTTTTACATCTTTTAAAATTAGTATTTTTTAACACTCTATCTGCTTTATACTACAAGTCTAATTAAAAATCCTTCTTTTTTTGAAGAATAACTTATAAAAATAAAAAAGCCATTAAGTAAAATGCCAAAGAGCTAGTTATTATCTGGCTACCTTCTCTCTAACCATATTTATAATATAGTATTATTTTAAAATAAAGTTACTATTGAAGGAAATTAAATCCTAAGGATTTCTTTGTTAATATGGTAAGCATAAAAGAGAATAAGAGTATTTAGTAGATATAAGCAGTATTATAGAGAAAAGAAGGCTATTAACAGTGAGAATAAAGAACTATGAAAAATAATCTTCAATTTGAACATGTTTTTAGCGCCTGTTTTAAATTGGCTGGTATGATTCATCGTATTTTTTAAATACGCCTCGTATACGCAGTATTAGAAGGTCGAAGGGAAAATGATAAAACCCTTATAAATCAACGGTCTTATTGATTTTTTGCAAAATCAACCCGTAAATCATTAAGTGCCTGCTTGATTTCTTTGATTTCAGTGGTAATACTTTTAGAAAATTCCTTTTGATTTTTGATGATTTCATTAATAAAAAACTCTAATTTCCATACTAAATACACTGAAAGCACCAGGGGAAAGCCGTTATTTGCTATTAATTTTAGTACATATTCAATATCCAATTAATTTTTATCCTTCCCAAAAAAGTTTTAATCCAGGCCTAATATCGAGATGTAAGAAATTATTATTTTCATAAAATCCAATCCCATTAAATTCTATTTCCTGAGCATAAATAAGAAGATCAGAAAGTAAAATATCTTTTACCTGAATATCTACCGCCATACCCAGGAGATGATAAGAGCCGGGGACTCCTCCGACTCTTTGATTTTCTTCTTTGCACCGGTAACCAGAATTGATATATATTGGTTTATTTATAATAATTCTCAAATGATTTAGCCTGGTCAAAAGGTCTGGAGATAACATAACTCTGTTACAGCAGGGACATTCAAACTCATATAAAGAAAAATACCTAGCTATCTTGATATAATTTATTTTATCCATTGAGGTTATTTTTTTAATGGTTGTCTGGCATTTCTTATAGAATCCGGCATAGCCTTATATATTATTTCATTAACCTCCGGGACGGTAGCTTTCATAAGATCCTTTACATAGGAAATTTCACCCTCTTTTAATTCAACATTTTGTTTCCCTAATATTTCAATTAATTTCATCCAGGCAATTTTCCATTTTTCGGGACCGTTTCCTATTCCAAGCTCTTGCTCTGCCCAAAGCATAGCCGCAAGAATAGCCTCTTTTATTTTGTCTGCCCGGTCTTGGCCAAATTTATTGATCATAAATTTAGAGAACAAACCAACCAGAAAAACCAGAGTGAAATCTAATAGATATTTAGTGACAAATGCTTCTAACATTTATTTCTCCTTTCTACCTCCCAGGGAAGGTCCGCCTGCCTGCTGCAGACAGGCGGTCCCTTCCGGGGAAGATTATTATAATATATTAAGCTCCTACATCCATAACATCAGTAGACCTATAGTCAAGTATCCGAGCATTGACTTTAGCTACTAAGTCATTACCATCATTATGGAAAATGTTCTTACTAATTATAGTGTCCATAACTCCTTCAATAGCTGCATCCTGTGCCGCAAAGTCGGCATAGTCTTCATCTTCAACGGTCTTAGGATTACTCAAGGTTAAATTTACTGATTTACCGACACTATCTCTAAACTGCATATACAGTCTCTTGTAAGAAGTTAATTCTCCTAAAGTAGTTGGCATTTTTTTCACCTCCTTTTTAGTTAATTACATAATAGGTACTATTCGGTTAGTTGAGACTCTTTTTGGGCTCTGATCTCATCTACAGGATACTTTTGTAAGCCTATTAAAGCAGTAGTGACATCATAGATATCCTGTTCTAGAGCAGTAGCTTTGACCGCATTGAAAGTTTTAGTCTCTATTATTGGTGCCCCGGTTAAAGGATTGGTTCCGGATACCAGTCTTAGTTGCAAAGAAGAGTCTCTGGGAACTACTATTACAGCCATTTAAAATCACCTCCTTTTATTAAATTTTAAATCAAACAAAACTAAGCAGTATATACTATATTTTATCAAACTTGACTAATTTAGTCAAGTTTAGAGCGTTTTAAGCTAATTTAAGCATATATAAGTACATTATTCTTTGTATAGCTTTGAATTACTCATTATTTTATAAAACTAAAAAGGGATCCTTCCCGGCACAAGAAGGACCCCCTTCCTCGCATAAAAAGGCGTAGATCTGCCTATATAGAAAACTATTATTTGTAGAATTAATAAAAAAAGTTTATGATAAGCTAAGAATCTATAAAGATATACCACAAGGAAAACTAGAGGTTAATTTTCGAAACTTCACCTGGAGTCGTGCATAAACGAAATAGGAGAATGTTAATGTTACCTTCTTTTAAACCCAAGACATATCAAGACGTAAAAAAGACTCTTATATGGTATACAATCATCTTACTAAATATTATAGCCATCTTGTTTTATTACCTCATTATTTCTCCTACTCAAAGAAACTTTGTGTCTTCTTTCATGGGCACTATAGAAAAGCCGGTCCCACTCATCGGACCAGGAATGTCACTTACATTTTTTACATTTGTGGCATGGTTGTTAATTTCGATAATCGAGATACATGACAAAGTTTATGATAAGTATTTTGTAAAATGGAGATATTGGTACTCTATTGATTTTATTTTTCCAACACTTTTTAGACCTTTTACTGATAATTTGTCAAATCATTTTTTTGAAGAAGCAAAAAGTCACGTTTACGATTTTATGAAGGTTTTTTACTATTTTGTTGGAGATTATGAAACGAAGATAAATATTAACCTTTCTCTGAGATTTTATGAGAAAGTAACAAAATACTGGATTACTCAAATTAATGAAATATTATTATTTTTTTCGTTTATTGTTATTCTTATCTTGAAATATTTCGGAGATCTCAAAAGTAATATAGCTTTCAATGGTTTGGTATTTATAATAATATTTTACCTCATTAATCGGATTTTTGTTAAAAATACTAAAATACCAGTAAGAAGTGCAACCAATGATGAGATAGAAGATATACACAAAAATCATTTATCTGAACTTGAAGATGAGTTAAAGAATTTGTGTAGGAAATACGGATTAAGTTATGGCCAAAATTAAAATATTGCCTGAATATTCAGCTCAACCTAGTGGTGCAAGAGTTACTCCACTTCTGGAAGTATCAATACAACATGTTCTCTCAAGTGAGAACACAACAGAAATAAACTCACTCAGAGTAGCAGATTATGGATGTGGAAAACTCAGACACTTATGCATTTTTCATAATTATTTTAATTCAATATATCTTGTGGATACTAAATTTCAACTATCTAGAACACTAAAATTATTTGGTAAAAAAACTACAATAACACAATACATTACCACTCTCGAAACATCAAATAACATACGAATTCTTAATGGCTCCGAATTTGAATCTTCTGAATTGGGTTTAAATGCTATCTTTAGTATTGCTGTTCTTGACGTTGTTCTTCCTAACACTAGAACGACCATGATTGAGACCGCGCATAAAAATCTAAAGCCGGGAGGATTTTTCGTAATTATAATGCCTAGAAATGATTCTAGTATTTTAAAGAGATGTTTGCAAAACAATAAGTATTATGATGGATACTTTTTCAATCATCATGGAATTACTACATTTTTCAAAAATTTTCGAGAAACAGAACATTTAGTAAATAAAATTACTAGAAGTGGATTTGTATTAGTAAAAAATTTATCAATATATCGTCATGTATGTTTACTTTTTAGGAAGAAATGAACAAACGGTTGCCTATCTGTTAACCTGCTTTTATGGACTTCCCGGTAAATAGCTTCTGAACATTTCATCTCAACGACCGCCCGCCAAGAGCTTTTTTTTCTAAGGAGTGTAATTGAAAGCTTACTAATACATAACAAGACTCTATCGGACATTCTAAAAAGAAACATATGAGGGTTTATCTTATCCGATAAAGCTTTGTTATGTATAGCAAAAAAAACATTATATTTTTAACCAAACTAAAAGCTTTTTAGCCTGGTTAAAAATATAAAGGCGGGCTTGTATATAATCTTTTCTTTACCTTTGCTTTTCTCGTATTGTGTTTCTTCTCCTCGTGCGAAGTTGTTAAAGAAGAAGTAAAAACACGCTAAGCTTACATTTCGGGCAGTTTTTGCTTCTTCTTTAACAATTACGCACGAATCGCTCGTCTATCTCAAGTTTCTATCGCCAGGCAAAAGAAAAATATTTTTATATAGGGCAAGCTACTACTTGCTAGAGTATAAAAATATTTTTGTATTGCCTGGAAGATAATAAAAGAAAGAAGGATTAT
>Ga0315284_10006283_pt1 | contig 16925 bp, 13 predicted proteins | sample YL17G09_16_MG_FD_203696 | JGI IMG/M metagenome (GOLD analysis project Ga0315284, IMG submission 203696) | Sediment microbial communities from Yellowstone Lake, YNP, Wyoming, USA - YL17G09_16 | ecosystem: Environmental > Aquatic > Freshwater > Lake > Sediment | place: USA: Wyoming | collected...
AAACGACGCGACCCGACCCAGATGAGGTCCTCGAGAGGTACTTCCAAAAGGCGTAAGGAGGAACAGGATGAGGGACACAGAACAGATCTGGAGGGAAATCGACGAGAAGGGCGCGGTCCAGTTTCTGCAGAAACTCCTGCAAACCAGGAGCGCCAATCCTCCAGGGGAGGAGATCGAGGCGGCGAAACTGGTCGCCGATTGGATGAGAAGATGGGGCCTGGAGGCAGAGGTGATCCCCATTCAGGGTCGGAGGGCCAATGCCCTCGGGCGCCTGCCCGGAAAAGGCAAGAAACCTCCCTTGCTCTTTTCCGGCCACTTGGATACGGTTCCTCCGGGGGAGACTCCCTGGAAATATGACCCCTATTCCGGCAAGATCGTGGGAGATAGAATCTATGGACGAGGGGCCTCGGATATGAAGGGGGGCCTCGTCGCCATGATTGCGGCGGCTGGCGCCCTGGCCAAGGCGAAGGTGCCATTAGCCGGAGATCTCCTCATCGGGGCGACCGCGGACGAGGAGGCAGGGACCTTGGGGGCCCGCCACCTGGTGGAGAGCGGGCAGATCAACAAGGTGAGTGGCGTCCTGATCGGAGAACCCTCTGATCTCTCCGTCTATATTGCGGAGAAGGGAGCATTCTGGTTGGAGGTTACCACCCGCGGAAAGACCGCCCACGGGGCCATGCCCGATCTGGGAATCAACGCCATCCTTCAAATGAACAAGGTCCTGACCCGACTGAGCCGCCTTCGCTTCGAATACAAGAGACATCCCCTTCTGGGAAAGCCTACCTTGAACATTGGCACGATCTCCGGCGGGGTGAAGACCAATGTGGTCCCTGACGGATGCAAGATCACGGTAGATATCCGCACCGTTCCGGGCCAGAATCATAGGACTATCCTAAGAAGTGTCGAGGATCTGCTTGGGGAATTGAGGAAGAAGGATGCCACCTTACAGGGAGAGGTGAAGATCATCAGCGATCTCCCGGCCCTGGAGACCTTGCCCCAGGATCCCCTGGTAAAGGTTGCCCTGAAAGCCTCGGAGGCCGTGACCGGCCAGGCCCACAAGCCCCAGGGCGTTATGTATTATACCGATGGTGTAGCCTTTGTGCCCAAATTGAAGATCCCCATGGTCATCTGCGGCCCGGGGAAGGCAGGCCTGGCCCACCAACCGGATGAATATGTGGAGATTCCCAAGGTCCATGCTGCAGCCCGCATTTATGTCCAGATCGCCATGGAGATGTTAGGGAATTGAGGTTTGGACGGAAGGGGGATTCCAGTGGATAGCGAAACGACGGAAAGCGCGAAAGGCTCCCTCCAGCGAACTCCCCTCCATGCGGCTCATCTTGCCTGGGGAGCCCGCATGACCGCCTTTGCCGGCTGGGAGATGCCCGTGCAATATAGCGGGATCCTGCAGGAACATTTGGCGGTACGCACTCGAGGGGGCCTGTTTGATCTCAGCCATATGGGCAGGATTCTGCTCAGGGGCAAGGCGGCCTTGAGCCTCATTCAGAGATTGACCACCAATGACGCCTCGAAATTGGTGGAGGGCCAGGCACAGTATTCGGCCATCTGCTATCCACAGGGCACCTTCGTGGATGATATCCTGGTCTATAAGTTGGCAGAGGGTGAATTCATGATAAGCTCCAATGCCATAAACCGGGAAAAAGATTTTCATTGGCTCCGGGAACATAAAGAGGGAGAGGTAAACGTGGAGGATGAAAGCCAGGATCTCGCTCAATTGGCCCTGCAAGGACCCATGGCGCCGGAGATCCTGGCCACCATCACTCCCCTGGATTTAGCCCGGATCAAGTACTATCGCTTCGGACGCGGGGCAGTGGACGGTATCCAGACGCTCATCTCGCGAACCGGATATACCGGGGAGGATGGTTTTGAGCTCTACTTTTCGGCCCGCGAAGCGGAGCACCTCTGGGAGAAGATCCTGAGCGCGGGGAAGCTCTTGGGCCTCTTGCCTGCGGGATTAGGATCCCGTGATACCCTGAGGCTGGAAGCGGGGATGTGCCTCTGGGGCCAGGACATCGATGATCAGCACACCCCGATCGAGGCGGATCTGGGTTTCATCGTCAAACCGAGCAAGGGGAATTACGTCGGAAGAGAGGTTCACCTGCGGCAGCTGCAGGAGGGGACCGCAGTCAAACTGGGCGGCTTGGAGATGGTGGGACGAGGAGTCCCGCGGCCCCACCATAAGATCTTCAGGGGCGGAAGGCTTATCGGGCAAGTCACGAGTGGCAACTTCGCCCCCTTCCTCAAAAAGTTCATCGGCCTCGCCTATGTCCAGGCTGCTGATTCAGCCGCCGGCACCGAAATCGAGATAGAAATCCGCAACCAACAGATTCCCGCTCGCATCGTCGCCACACCCTTCTACCACAGAAGGAGACCCTAAGAATGCGCTTCATCCCTCACACCCCGGAGGATATTGCCGCCATGTTGAAGGCGATCGGCCTGCCCGATCTGGAGGCCCTCTTCGCGGACGTTCCGGCCGCACTTCGGCTCAAGAGGGAGTTGAATCTTCCCACGGCTGTATCGGAGCCAGAGATCATCTCTCACCTCCAGGCAATGTCGCAGAGGAACGGACATTGCCCTGATTATAGCCTCTTTCTGGGCGCTGGAGCCTATCACCACTTTGTCCCTTCGGTGGTGGAAGAGATCATCAGCCGCGAAGAGTTCTATACGGCCTATACCCCCTATCAGGCGGAGTTGAGCCAGGGCACCTTGCAAGCAACCTTCGAGTACCAGACCCTCATATGCCAGCTCACCGCCATGGAGGTCGCCAATGCTTCCATGTATGATGGGGCCTCCGCAGTAGCCGAGGCAGCCCTCATGTCATCCCGGGTTCTGCAGCGGAAAAGGATCCTCGCCTCTTCCGCCCTCCATCCCGACTATTTGATGGTGTTGCGGACTTATCTAAAAGACCTGGGAATGGAACTGGAACTCATCCCCTGGATAGACGGAGAGGGAACCACCTCGATCCGGGAGGCAGAGCAGCTCCTCGGCCAAAACGTGGCAGCCTTGATCTTACAGTCCCCCAACTTCTTTGGCTGCCTCGAGGAGGGCGACACGTTTGCGAAGATGGCCCACGCCAAAGGAGCCTTCCTCATTGCAGCCGTTGTCGAGCCTACTTCTTTGGGCTTGCTGAAGGCCCCCGGGGAGTGGGGTGCGGATATCGTATCCGGCGAAGGCCAGAGCTTCGGCAATCCCCTCAATTTTGGGGGGCCTTATCTGGGCTTTTTTGCCACCCGGGAGAAGTTCATACGCCAGATGCCCGGCCGCCTGGTGGGCCGCACCATCGATCTGCAGGGAAGACCCGGATTCGTCCTAGCCCTGGCCACCCGAGAGCAGCACATCCGGCGGGAGAAGGCCACCTCCAATATTTGCACCAATGAGGCCCTTTGTGCCCTGGCCGCGACGGTCCACCTTTGCCTGTTAGGGCCTCGAGGTCTCCGTGAGTTGGCGCTTCTAAACCTGCAAAAGTCTGGTTACGCGAAGGAGAAGATCGCCGGACTGTCCGGCTTTCGACTTTCCTTCTCCGCCCCAACTTACAATGAATTTGTGGTGCGAATGCCTGAACCGGTGGAGGAGATTAACCGCAAGCTCAGGGAGCGGGGGATCATCGGCGGCCTGGATCTGGGCCGGTTCTTTCCCGAGATGAGCGATTGCTGTCTCTTCTGCGTAACCGAGATGAATTCCAGAGAAGAGATCGATCGCTTGCTCGAATCTTTAGGGGAACTCACCCAGGGAGGGAATTGATGGCAGGGATCGGAGGCAGCGGTCTGATCTTGGAAGAAGGCCTGATCTTCGAGAAGGGGTCTTCAGGGAGGGTCGGCTATTCCCTCCCTCCCCTGGATGTGCCGGAGAAAGAAATCGATACCCTGATTCCTCCGTCCTTCCAGCGCACGGATCTGTCAGGTCTCCCTGAGGTCTCGGAGATCGAGGTGGTCCGGCATTTCGTTCGCCTCTCCCAGTGGAATTACAGCATCGCCACCGGTCCCTATCCCTTGGGTTCCTGCACCATGAAGTATAACCCTCGGGTAAACGAGCGAGTGGCGAGTCTTCCAGGCTTTGCCCAGATTCATCCTCTCCAGCCGGAAGAGTTGAGCCAGGGGGCTTTATTTCTCATGTACGAGCTGGAGAGATATCTGGCCGAGATCTCGGGCTTGGATCGGGTGAGCCTGCAGCCCGCTGCGGGGGCTCAGGGTGAGTTGACGGGCCTAATGATGATCCGTGCCTACCATACGACCCAGGGCAATCCGCGACGGGTCGTTCTGGTGCCCGATTCTGCCCATGGAACCAATCCATCAAGCTCTGCCCTTTCCGGCTATCAGGTTCAGACCCTTCCCTCCAATGACCGGGGACTGATTGATCCGGACCGGGTGAGGAAACTGATGAACGAAGAGGTTGCGGCCATCATGATCACCAATCCCAATACCCTGGGTCTTTTCGAGGAGGAGATCTGCCGGATCTGTGAGATCGTTCATTCTCACGGGGGACTGGTTTATGGAGACGGGGCCAATCTCAATGCCATCTTAGGTATCGCCCGACCCGGGGATATGGGCTTCGATGTGCTGCATTTGAACCTGCACAAGACCTTCTCTACGCCCCACGGCGGCGGCGGCCCGGGTGCAGGGCCTGTGGCGGTGCGGAATATCCTGGTTCCCTTCCTCCCGGTACCGGTGGTGGAAAAGGAGGGAGAACGCCTTCGGCTGAATTACGATCTTTCCAGATCTATCGGCAAGGTCCGGGCCTTCCACGCCAATTTTGCGGTCCTGGTGCGGGCTTATGCCTACATACGCTCTTTGGGTGCAGCCGGGCTGAAGCGAATTGCCCAGATGGCCACCTTGAATGCCAACTACCTTCGCAGCCAGCTCGAATCCTCCTTCCATATCCCCTTCGATCGGCTCTGTAAGCACGAGTTCGTGGCCACGGATAAGATGCAGCAGGACAAGGGAGTCAAGACCCTCGACATTGCCAAGAGGTTAATGGATAAGGGGTTCCATCCCCCCACCATTTATTTTCCCCTCATCGTCTCCGGCGCGTTGATGATCGAACCTACGGAGAGTGAATCGAAAGAAAGTCTCGACCAGTACATCTCTGCCATGAAAGAAATTGCAGAGGAAGCAGAAAGGGACCCCTCGCAGATCACCTCTGCTCCTCACCTGACCAAGGTATCTCGGCTGGATGAAGTGAGGGCCGCACGCGAACCCATCCTGCGTTGGAAGGGATAGGTCGGTCTTTCAGCCGGAATACCCCTTAAAAGCCCACCCCGTTCCCTTGACACATTCCCCGACCAAGTGGGAATGTCTCCCTTCCCAGCAAATTCGTTTCGTTGGATCGTTTCTCGCCCGATAGTCAATTCGCCTTCGCAATGTTCAGATCCCATCCTGCAGGCATCTGTCCCCCAGAGCCAAGCAAAAGCCGTGGAGTGTGGAAAAGACGGCGGATTGCGATTGACAACTGCGCATCGTTTTGATAATTAAGGCAAGTTAGATCTCCGGATTTCCAAGTCGAGAAAGGAGCCTTCCTTGGGAAAGATCAGGGTAGCCCTCATCGGGATCGGAAATTGCGCCTCCTCATTGGTCCAAGGCTGCCATTTCTATCGGGATGCAAATGAAGGGGAGGAGATCCCTGGGGTAATCCGTCCCCTGCTGGGCGGGTATCGCATTCAGGATGTCGAATTCTGCGTGGCGATCGACATCGACAAGAATAAAGTGGGAAAGGATCTGGGGGAGGCGATCTTTGTTCCTCCGAACAATACGCTAAAATTCTGTTCGGTAGGAGAGGCCGGGGTAACGGTTGCCATGGGAAATCCCCTGGATGGGTTGGGGACATACCTGTCCCAGAAGATCGAGATCGCCCCCGAGGCCCCGGTCGATGTGGCCAAGGTTCTTCGCGACAATCGAGTAGAAGTGGTGGTAAACTTCCTTCCCGTGGGATCGGATAGGGCTACCCAATGGTATGCCAGCCAAGTCCTGGAGGCTGGCTGCGGCTTTGTCAATTGCATCCCGGCCTTCATCGCAAAAGAGAAGGAATGGCGGGAAAAGTTCGAAAAAGCAGTACTTCCCCTCATCGGGGATGACATCAAGTCTCAGTTGGGAGCCACCATCTTGCATCGGAATCTCACCCGTCTCTTTTCCGAGAGGGGGGTCAAGCTGGAACGGACTTCCCAGCTCAATGTCGGTGGGAATATGGATTTCTATAACATGTTGGAGCGCTCCCGTCTGGAATCAAAAAAGATTTCCAAGACGGATGCGGTTGTCTCCCAATTGAATCATTCGCTGGATGCTTCCGATGTCCACATCGGACCCAGCGATTACGTCCCCTGGCTGGAAGATCGGAAATGGGCTTATATCCGGATGGAAGGGCGATCCTTCGGGAATGCTCCGATCCACCTGGAGCTGAAGCTCGAGGTTTGGGATTCGCCCAATGCTGCCGGGATCGTGATCGATGCTCTGCGCTGCTGTAAGATCGGTCTTGATCGGGGGCTCAGGGGGGCCTTACTGGGCCCTTCCGCTTACTTCATGAAATCGCCACCCTTCCAGTATTCCGACTCCCGGGCCCTTTCCATGCTGGAAGACTTCATCCGATCGAACCAACCATAACGGGAAGATGATCTTGTCCCTGGAGCTCACCCCTGCACCCTTTCATTCTACCGCTGCAATCAAAGCGGAAGAGTGGGATCGCCTCCTCCCTCAAATCTACCTGAACACCCCCTTCGCTACATGGGAATGGCATAACCTCTGGTGGAAACATTTTGGGCACGAAGGGGAATGCTCTCTCCTCATCGCCCGCGAGCAGGAAAGGATCATCGGCATTGTCCCTCTCTACCACGAGACGAGCAGCGGGCATCTGAAATTCATCGGAGGGGAGGACCTGTCCGATTTCCTGGATATTTTAGTCGTGAAGGAAAAGGAAGCGCAGGTGTGGCGGCAGGTCCTGGAGTATCTCGAAATCTCCCCTATCCAGGGGCGAGGTCTGGATCTTCATTCTCTTCCCGCAAATTCTCCTACGGTTCAGGTCTTGCCGCTTTTGGCCGAGGAGCGAGGTTATCAGGTCAAGGTGGAGATGGAAGAGGTCTCTCCGGTCCTTTCCCTCCCCAAGAGCTGGGAAGCGTATCTGGCCCTGTTGAACGCGAAGGACCGGCACGAGCTACGGAGGAAGATGCGCCGGGCAGAAGAGGCGTCCCCTCCCCTTCGCTTTCGCCAATGTGCCGAAGATGAGTGTGCTCGGCACGATATCCTCTCCTTCATTTCCCTACACAAGAAAAGCCGGCCCGAAAAGGAGGCTTTCATGGATGAGGAAAGGGAGGCCTTCTTCCGAGATGTCTCCCAAACCTTCGCCAGAAAGGGATGGCTTCGGCTTTACATCCTGGAGCGCGACCAGGAGGCAGTCGCCGCCGTGCTCTGTTTCGATTATGGGGAGAGCCTGTATCTTTACAACTCCGGTTTCGACCCCGAGCTTTCTTCCTTGAGCCCCGGTATCGTCTTGATCGGATATTCCATCCAGGACGCCATTTCGCGAGGTAAAAGGTGGTTTGACTTCATGCGAGGCAATGAAGACTACAAGCACCGCCTGGGGGGGAAGGATACTCCCATCTATCGGATCCTGATAGAAAGGCCGTGAGGAGAACTCCGGGATGCGCTTGGCCATGATCAGCTTCCATACCCCTCCCTCGGCCCCTTTAGGAGAGGGGAAGGCTGGCGGAATGAATGCTTACATCCTCGGCCTCGGGCAGGAACTGGCCCGTCGGGGAATCGAAGTCGATTGCTTTACTCGAATTCAGGATGAGAAGACGCCCACCACCGTCCCCGTTAGCCCAGGGATGCGTATGATCTCCCTTCCCGCGGGCCCGCCCATTCCCTTGTCCCCTCCATCGCTCATCCCGTATCTGGCGGAGTTCCAGATAGGCATGGAGGCCTTCCGGGAGATAGAAGGAAAAGAATACGATCTTCTCCACGCCCACTATTATCTTTCCGGCCGGGTGGGGTTGAGGCTGAGGGAGAACTGGCAGATTCCGCTTCTCTTTATGTTCCACACCATCGCGTTCCTCAAGGATGGAACGGCTCGGCAGGGGGAGGAGAAAGAACCCCTCTCTCGCCATCAGATCGAGAGAGAGATGGCGGATGGCGCAGATCTGATTATTGCCTCGAATCCTCACGAGGAGAATTCCATCCGCAGCTTTTTTCAGGTTCCGGCGGACAGGGTGGCGGTTGTTCCCTGTGGAGTGGATACCGCCCTCTTCCGGCCCCTGGATCAGGAGAAGGCGCGCCGTGAGTTGGGACTGCCTTTCGGAAAGATCCTCCTCTTCGTGGGAAGGATCGAGCCGATCAAAGGAATTGACCTCCTGTTACAGGCAATGGCCGAACTACGCTCTGCGCCCGATCTTCCCTCAGGGCCTTTCCCGAACTTGATCCTCGTCGGAGGCGCGGAGGGGATGGACGCTTTGAAAGCGCTCGCAAAGAGATGGGGACTGGATCCCTGGCTTCTCTTCTTAGGGTCCAAGCCTCATCGGTCGATGCCTCTCTATTATGCGGCCTGCGACGCACTGGTGATACCCTCCCGCTACGAATCATTCGGGATCGTAGCCCTGGAGGCAGCCGCCTGTGGCCGACCGGTAATAGCAACCCGAGCGGGAGGACTTCCCTTTGCAGTCTCCCCTGGTAAGACTTCCTTGATGGTGCCGGAGAATGACCCGGCCAGCTTCGCCCTCGCCATCCGGCGAATATTGACCGCTGAAGGATTGGCAAAGTCCCTGGGCCAGGCAGGCAGGGAGTGGGCCGAGGGCTTCTCCTGGTCGCGGATCTCGGATCGGATCCTCGCTTGCTATGAGAAGGCAATGGCCATTCCGGCTGGAGGAGGAAGGGAGAAGAATGCCTAAAGCAGTAACGGGGGAAAAGAAAAAGGGAAAGGGCCAGGAAGGGCTCCCGGCCAAGGTGATGGTGATTGTAGCCCATCCCGACGATGCGGAATTCGCCTGTGGGGGGACGGTCGCCAAGTGGGGTCGGGAAGGGTCGGGGATCCTTTATCTGGTATGCACGAGCGGGAATAAGGGCTCCAAGGATCTCAACATGACCCCGCACCGGCTGGCGGAGATCCGAGAGCGCGAACAGGAAGCCGCAGCCAAGGTATTGGGGGTAAAAGAGATCGTCTTCCTTCGCCGCAACGATGGGGAATTGGAGCCGAATCTGGCGTCTCGTGCGGAGATAGCCATGCTCATTCGACACTTTCAGCCGAGTACGGTTATCACCCATGACCCCTGGCGACTCTACCAGATTCACCCCGATCATCGAGCGACGGGTTTAACGGTCCTCGACTCCATCGTGGCCGCCCGGGATCACCTCTTTTTCCCGGAATTCATGGCCATCGGCCTCCAAGCACACGTTACCTCCCAGATCCTCCTCTTTTCGACGGACAACCCCGATTTCTTCGTGGATGTGGCAGATACGATTGAATTGAAACTGCGGGCATTGGCCAAACATAAAAGCCAGGTGGGCCGCATTTCCGATTGGAGGGAGCGGGTGAGAAATTGGGCATCCGCCTCGGGGGAAAAAGCGGGACTACCGATGGCAGAGGCCTTCAAGCGGATTCCCCTTTCTTGAGCCGGCCAGGGTGGGCGAGCCAACCGAATTACTGAGCCGCACCTGCACCCTACGGAGATAGCCAGAAAGGAAACAAGTTGCAAACCTTCTTCATCGTCAACCCCCTCTCTCGTTGCGGGGCGACCGCGCGCATCTGGCAGCACGTGGAGAAGCAGGTGCGAGGCTGGGGTTGGGATTACCAGTGGGCCTTCACGGAGGGTCCGGGACATGGGACCTCTCTCGCTGCCTCGGCGCTGGAGGATGGATGCCAGATGGTCGTCGCCGTGGGAGGAGATGGGACTCTCCACGAGGTGATCAACGGCTTCTTTCGCAATGGAAAGAAGATCCGAGCGGATGCCCTGTTGGGCTTACTGCCCTCCGGGACGGGAACCGACTTTGCCAAGACGATAGGGGTACCTCTCTTGATGGAAAAGGCGGCACGGCAGCTGCTCCATGGAAACCCGCATCCAGTCGACCTGGGATGGATAACTTGCGAAGACCTTCAGGGGAGGCGCATCCAGCGGCTCTTTGCCAACATTGCCGAGGGAGGACTCGGGGGTGAGGTGGTACGGCGCGTGAATTCCCGCAAGAAGCGAGGGGGAACGGTCCCCTTCCTGGCAGGGGCGATCCGGAGCCTCTTCGGTTATCAGCCTCAGCCGGTTCGGGTCCAGATCGACGACCGGACAGAAAGAAAGATCGAGGCGCTGTTCGTAATTGTTGCCAACGGCAAATTCTACGGGGGAGGCATGAAGATCGCCCCCCAGGCGGAGCCTGACGATGGCCTCTTTGACGTCGTACTGATCCGGGATCTTTCGGCCTTCAAGGTGCTGCGAAATATCTATCGCATTTATACGGGTTCCCACATCCAGCTGCCGGAGGTGGAGGTCTTGCGAGGAAAGAAGGTCCGGCTCGAATCGGAAGGAGAGCTCCTGCTGGAGGCCGATGGGGAGCTATTGGGCAAGACCCCAGCGGAATTCGAGATTTGGCCTCACGCAATCCAGGTAAGATGTTAACCCAGAAGATCCATCAAGCAACCCGGGCCGTCGTCGACCTTTCCGCCATCGTTCATAACCTCGGTCTGGTTCGAAAGCTGGTGGGACCGAAGGTAAAGATCTGCGCCGCCGTCAAAGCCGATGCCTATGGGCACGGAATCGTGAAAGTTTCGCGGATAGTCCAGGCCGCCGGGGCCGAGTGGTTGGGAGTCGGCTCAACCTGGGAGGGCAAGCGGCTGCGGGAGGCGGGCATCGAAGGGCCCATTCTGGTCCTGGGGCCCACCCCTCCCCGGGAATCGCCCCTGATCGTAGCGCAGGGCCTTTCTCAGGTCATAACCTTCCGCGAGTTGGCGGAAGCTTTATCCAGAGAGGCTCAGCGACGGGGTCGGGAAGTCGGGATTCATCTGAAGGTGGACAGCGGAATGGGCCGACTGGGCATAAAGCCGGAGGAGGCCCTCGAATTCTGCGAGAACCTGAGGAAATTGCCGGGGCTGCGTTTTGAAGGTCTGATGACCCATTTCGCCCTGGCCCATTCCAAGGAGAAGAGCTTTACCCTAAAGCAATTGGAGGCCTTCCAGGAAATCTCTCAGGTCCTGGAGGCGAGAGGGTTTCACTTTTCCTTCCGGCATGCAGCCAACAGCGCCGCCATCATCGATCTGCCGGAGGCCCACCTGGACATGGTTCGACCCGGAATCATGATCTATGGGCACTTTCCCTTCTCAGAGATCTCTTCCCACCTTCCTTTGCGCCCCGCCCTCACCTTCCGCACGGAAATCGGCCATTTGAAGTCCTTGCAGCCCGGAGAGAGTGTCAGCTACGGGCGGTCATTCATCGCCTCACGGGAGACCCAGGTCGCCATCCTCCCCGTAGGGTATGCCGACGGGTACGACCGTAGATTATCCAACCGGGCGCAAGTGCTCGTTCAGGGAAGGCCCGCCCCGGTGATCGGGATCATCTGCATGGACATGACGGCGGTGGACGTGACGGATATCCCGGGGGCAAAGGTCGGGGATGAGGTGATCCTCCTGGGCCGCCAGGGAAAAGAGGAGATCCTCGCCGAGCAGATCGCCACCTGGCTGGATACCATTTCCTACGAGGTACTCACCCGCATCGGAAGCCGGGTCGAAAGGGTATATCTCCCAGGAGAAGAATGAGAGCAAGCAGGGCGTTGAAAGACGACCTCCTCCCGCTTCAGCAAGCCGTTTCCCAGGTGATGGAGATCGAAGAATCGAGTTGGGGGGAGGGGTTCGTGGAACTGGCGGGCAGATTCTACCCCTTCCTGCCCCGACCCCTCCTCGTCCTTCGAGACAGGCTGACTCCCTTCAGCTACCCCTACCATCTTCGGCGGGATGGGGACCGGGTCATCCTGCGCCTCTGGGAGGAGAGGCGAACCCGGGAAAGGCCGGCCTGGCTTCTGAACCTTTTCCTCTTTATACTGACCCTCATCAGCACCCTTTGCGCGGGGTCCCTTCAGGAGGGGGGGAATCCTTTCCGTCATCTTCATGACCTGCGTCGCGGGATCCCTTTTTCCTTCACCCTGATGGCCATCCTCGGGGTCCATGAACTCGGGCATTATTTCGTCTCCCGCCGGCGGCACATCCGGGTGACCCTGCCCTATTTCATACCCGCTCCCTCGATTCTCGGCACCTTCGGCGCCTTCATCAAAATGAAATCCCCGGTCCCAGACAAACGGACGCTCCTGGACATTGGGGTCGCCGGTCCTCTGGCCGGATTCGTGGTAGCCCTTCCGGCCTTGATCACCGGCCTCTTCCTGTCGCGCATAACCCCCTCTACCCAGGCAGAGGGCCTGGTCCTGGGTGACTCCCTCCTATTAAAACTCCTCAGCTTCCTGATCAAAGGGTCGATCCCGGCCAATTATGACCTCCTCTTGCACCCGGTGGCATTCGCGGGCTGGATCGGAACCCTGGTTACCGCCCTCAATCTGCTGCCCCTGGGGCAATTGGACGGCGGCCACGTCGCTTATGCCCTCTTAGGGAAAAGACAGCACTGGCTGGCCCGGGTCATTTTCCTCGGCCTCATGATCTTGGGCTTTTTCTGGCAGGGATGGCTCTTCTGGGCCTTATTGATCCTGATCATGGGCATGCGACATCCGGCCCCGCTGGACGACTGGACCCCTTTGGATGGGAGGAGAAAGGCCCTGGGCCTGCTTACCTTCCTGATCCTGGTGGTCTGTTTCATTCCCGTTCCCTTCCAATTTCGGGGGCCTTAATGGCCAAGGGAAGCACCAACGGCCTTGCCGGCCTCCCTCCTTTGCTCAGGAAAAAGCCGTTGCCCCCATTCCTTGATTCTGTTACCGTGTTTCGCAATCGAACTCACCCGGCTCCCATTCTTGATTGGGGGAGGGCTGTGAAGGAAATAAGTCGATCTGCTCTCTCTGGGATTGGCAGTTAAATTCTTGGATTAAGGAACGATGAAAGACTTACCGGAAGCCCTGCAACTGGAAGCCGCCGACCTGCCGCCCAAGAGGCATCGAGCCAAACGGTCCAAGAAGCCAGAAGAAAAGATGCCCTCCTCCTACCTGGAAGGCGTGGTGGAGAGGATCGTCTTCTGCAATGAAGAGAACGGGTATGCGGTCATTCGGCTGCAGGCTCAGGGGAGAAAGGACTGGGTCACGGTGGTCGGCAATCTCCCTTCAGTCAATACCGGAGAGACCTTGCGGCTATCCGGACAATGGGCCTTTCATCCCCAATTTGGGGAGCAATTCAAAGCCGAGGCCTATCAGCCGGTCATCCCCGCCACCCTGAACGGCATCGAGAAATACCTGGGCTCGGGTCTGATCAAGGGGATCGGGCCAGTCATGGCCTCTCGCATCGTGCGAACCTTCGGTCTCAAGACATTGGAGGTGATCGATTCCGAACCCAACAAGCTCTTAGAGGTGGAGGGGATCGGAAAGACCCGGCTGGACTGGATTCTCGTCGCCTGGCAAACCCAGAAGGAGATCCGGGAGGTGATGCTCTTCCTCCAGGGCCAGGGGGTCAGCCCGGCTTATTCGGCAAAGATCTACAAATATTATGGCCAGGATTCGATCAGCCTCTTGCAGAAGGACCCTTATCGTCTGGCCGAGGACATTCAAGGGATCGGATTCAGGACGGCAGACAAGATCGCCCAGCAAATCGGCATCGAACCCAACTCCCCGATTCGCGCCCAGGCCGGCCTCCTTTATACCCTTCGGGAGCTGGCGGATGAGGGGCATGTCTATTTCCCCGGGCAGGAGCTGTTAGGGCGGGCGGAGAAGGAGCTGAAGATCCCGCGAGAGTTCCTGGAGCCGGCGCTGGCAACGCTGAAAGAAGAGAAAAAGGTAATCGCAAACCAGGGGAGAGAGGGAGAGGACGTCTATCTGCCTCCCTTCTTCCGGGCCGAAGAGGGAGTAGCCAAAAGGCTATCTTCCTTTCTGCGGGAAAAGCGGAGGAAAGCGGAGGACGTCCTCTCTCCGGATTTTTTGTGTCAATTGGAAGGAAAGATGGGGATCTCCTTTGCGGAGAGACAAAGGGAGGCCATCCAGCTGGCCCTGCAAGAGCGCATTCTGGTCATCACCGGCGGGCCGGGAACGGGCAAGACGACTATCGTCAAGGGGATCGTTGCTGCCGGTGATGCCCTGGGGATCAAGACCTGCCTGGCGGCTCCCACGGGCAGGGCGGCCAAGCGCCTTTCGGAGGCGACCGACCGGGAGGCGAAGACGATCCACCGCCTCTTGGAATTCTCCCCGGCCAAGGGGACCTTCGTGCGGGACCAGGAGAATCCCCTTCGTGCGGATCTGGTGGTCATCGACGAGACCTCCATGGTGGACTTGATTCTCATGAACAACTTGCTCAAGGCCATCCCTCCCCATGCCTCCCTCGTCCTCGTGGGGGATGTCCACCAGCTCCCCTCGGTAGGGGCGGGAAATGTCTTATCGGATATCATTCAATCGAAGGCGATCCGTGTGGTGGAGCTCAATGAGATCTTCCGCCAGGCCCAGCAAAGCCTCATCACGCTCAATGCCCATCGTATCCAGCAGGGGAGCTTCCCCATCATTCCCAAGGGGAGGGAGGAGCACGCAGACTTCTATTTCATCGAGAAGGAGGAACCCCAGGAGATCCTGGAACTGATCCAAGAGCTTTGCATGAGGAGGATCCCCGAGCACTTCGGGTTTCATCCCCGAGACGACATCCAGGTCCTCTCTCCCATGTACAAGGGCTTGATCGGCGCGGCCAACCTCAATGCCACCTTGCAGGCAACGCTCAATCCGAATGGATCGGAAATCGGCTCCGGAAGCCGCATCTTCCGCGTCAAGGACAAGGTGATGCAGCTGCGGAATAACTATACCAAAGAGGTCTTCAACGGGGATATCGGATGGATCGAAACGATCGACAAAGAGGAGGGAGAGGTGCTGGTCCGCTACGACGAAAGGAGCGTGGCCTACGATTTCAGTGAATTGGATGAACTCACCCTGGCTTACGCCATCTCGGTGCACAAATCCCAGGGGAGCGAGTATCCGGCAGTCGTCATGCCCCTCCTGATGCAGCATTACGTGCTCTTGCAGCGGAACCTCCTTTACACCGCGATTACCCGGGCCAAGAAGTTAGTGGTCATTCTCGGCACCAAGAAGGCCCTGGGCATGGCCATCCGGAACGACAGAGTGCAGAGGCGCTTCTCCAGGCTGGCGGAACGAGTGAGGGAGTATTGCGGGGTGGAAGGAGCATAGCGCAGAGCGGATGGCGCAGAGCGGATGGCGCATAGCGCGGGAGACTACTATGCCCCAGCTTCCGTATCCATTGATAATTGGAGTCACCAAGGAACCGGATTCTTCTGGTTCTACTGCCCCGATCTGGAGGATTTCACGGGAATAGGAGATTAGCTCAAATCGGAGGAGATACGATGCCAACTAGCTGGCAAGAGGGCCTTTTCGCATATCGATACCCCTTCGACCTCAGCGAGTTTGCGGATTCTCGCAACTACCCGGGTTGGTTCACGTGCAGGTCCGATTCAGGGGACCGCACTGCGACAATGGAGTTCGAAGCTCATTTCCGAAATCACGCGGCTGAATTCATAGAGCCCTGGCTTGAGGTGGTATTCTGGAAAATTTACAGTCAGCCCACAGGCCGCGGAGATAGATCAACGAAGCGAGTAGCTGACTTCTTTGAGAAAGAATGTATCTCGCCAAAGGCCTTATGGCAGGCGTGCAATTGCTATATTGAGCACCCAAGAAAGGAGAATTTCAACGCATTCCGTCAACTCCTCGGACTATCCTCGCAGTCGATTGCTCTTGCAGCCACATTTGCATCATTTGCCAGACCCGACCTCTTCCCCATGATGGATACCCGAATTGCGAAATGGGTTGGGGAATTTATGTCCTTGCATAATGCTGCGGATCCTTCCGCCCCCCAACTCATAAGGCCGAAATTCCTGGATACTAAACAGAGTGTGCTTGTCATGAATGACTTCGAGTTCATGCAGGTATGGGCTCATTGGTGCAGACACCAGGCACGAAAGCTTACTGCGCGTACTACTTTCATTTGGAGAGCACGCGACGTAGAGATGGCGGTCTTCCACGCATGGGGTGGGCGCCACGATCGTCATCCAAGATTGACGCTGAATCCATTGAGGCTTGCTCCGAGATAGCACATTCGCGCCAGCCTCATAAAGGATACCAGGAGTGGCTCCCGCGCTCTCGCGCTAACTCGAGGGGCTTTTCATCTCTTTCACAAAGGAGAAACCAACTATGAACTTAGACTGGAAAGTAGTTGCCAACGAGCCCTGGATCTGGATCTCCGGGGCCATTATGGCGGTGATTGCGCTATACCAGTGCACATTCTTTATGATACGTGCCCTGCGGATCATGTACCGTTCCGGCTTTCAACGGAGTGAAATTGGCGGCATCGTGCGGGGCGCAGTCATCACTTCTTTCGGTCCGGTGATGGCCGAGCTCTTCGTCATGATTGCCCTGGTGGTGGCCTTAAGCCCGGGCTTGGCCTGGCAGCGGGAAGGCGCGGCGGTAGGGTCCGTCGTCACCGAGCTGGTACAGGCATCCAATGCGGCGGCTGGAGCGGGACAGGAGTTTGGGGGCAAGAACTTCAACATGGTAGGCTTTGCCAACGTGATCTTCGTCATGAACGTTTCTTGCATCGGATGGTTGCTGGTTGCCGGTCTTTTCACCCGATATTTAGGCAAAGCGCGCCAAAAGATTGCTGGCGGCGATAGCCACTGGCTCGCTATCCTGACTATCTGCGCCACGCTGGGAGTCTTCGGCTACTGGACTTCCACCAATCTGGTCAAGTTGGCGAATCCGAATGGTGTGGGGTTCGGCGTGGCCACCGTTGCAGGTGGCGTACTCTCCATGCTCTTCTTC
>Ga0315284_10006284_pt1 | contig 16924 bp, 13 predicted proteins | sample YL17G09_16_MG_FD_203696 | JGI IMG/M metagenome (GOLD analysis project Ga0315284, IMG submission 203696) | Sediment microbial communities from Yellowstone Lake, YNP, Wyoming, USA - YL17G09_16 | ecosystem: Environmental > Aquatic > Freshwater > Lake > Sediment | place: USA: Wyoming | collected...
CGGGTCGTGTGGACCAAACGTACCACCAGCAGCGGCAAGCGATGGCTGCAGGCGGGTATCGAGTTTGCCGACATGGATGGGGAAGTTCGGGTGGCTCTGGCGCGGCTGCTGTAGCCTCATTGCGGGGCTGGCGTCCGATCGTGCGAATCGGCGAGGATCCCTGTGGGACGACGGCGCGCAGAGCATCTCCTTTGAGACGGGGAGGCTCCTGCTCAGTACCCCTCAAGGTTGGCAATCTTGATGATCTTCCGCACATTCTTGCGGTCGTTTCGGGCAACGGCCTTGACGGGCGGCAAGGGTGGCGTATTGGTGGGACACGCCGAACCCATGCACACTGCCAGCGCGCCGGCACATGCGCAGAGGCGCCACAGGGTTCGGGCGAACTGTCGGGGCTACGGCGGAGGGAGTTGAGACGGCTGCTCTCTCAGGTACGACTCCAGAATCAGGCACGCGGCAAGCTTGTCGGCGTTCTGCTTGTCCCGGCGAGTCTTCTTTTTGCGGAATCGGAGCAGTTCGGCTGCCCGGTGCGAAGAGTACGACTCGTCAACAAAATGAACCGGCAAGCCGGTCTTCCCGGCAAGCCCTGCCGCAAACTCCCTCACCTCCAGCGACATCGCTGTTTCTCTATCATTGTAGTCCAGTGGGAGCCCGAGGACAAGTGCGTTGGGGGAATGCTGCAGCACGAGTGCGTGGATGGCGGCAATCGGGTCGGCCACCCGGGTACGATCGACGATGCCGATACTGCGAACCGCAACCCCGGTGGCGTCGGTGCAGGCTATGCCGATGCGACGGGTGCCGTAGTCAACGCCGAGCAGCTTCATCTTTTTGTCGCGACCATTCCATGAGCACTCCCAGTGTACCGGAGTTCATGGTGTGCCCGGGTGATTTTCTGCCGGCAGCGAAGCGAAATCGCCCCGACTTGAGGTTGAGAATGGAGTAGACGCCCGCAAGCCCGGTGGCGACCTTTGTTGACGCATGCACAATCTGGCCGTTTTCGAAGAATATCATACCAAAGGGGCCCGCCGCTCCCTCGACCAGCAGGCACCCCGCCTTGCGTCCCATCTCGACAAACTGGAAGACTTCGGAGAGGCTCTCCTCGCTGATGTCGCCCTCCAGTGCGTGGTCTTCGACGCTCTTGCGTACGATCTTGACTGTCTGCGTGATAACGGAAGCCGGAAGAAACCTGAGCACATCGCGCTCGGTAAGAGTGACACCGAGGTAGAAGGCTGCGGTCAGGCCCGCACACTTCTTCGTTGCCGAGGCTTCGGGAACGTTGTAGAAGATGACGGGCGTAGTGGCAGCGCCCATGTTAACCACTATACGTTCCACCGCCGTGGAAATGTCGGGAGCAAACTCCCAATCAACACAGATGACGTCGGGGGGGTAGTGGGAGAGAATATTGCGGGCAACCATGATGTCTTTGGCCGTGGTGACCCGGAAACCGATTTCCGAGAAGCACTTGTCAAGAGTCATGCCCTGCTCGGCCAGCGAGTGCTCGACCTTCTTTGCCGATGTGGCGATGATCAGGCAGTTTTTGCTCTGCGACGTTGCCTTGGTTGATGCAGACAAACGCGCCACCTTGCGGACGAGCATGAACCCCCCGAAGAGCACGCCACCGACCGTTCCCAGTAGTACCAGCGCGAACACGGCCAGGATGATGATGCTGATAATGGGAATGTTCTGAGCGAGCTGTCCGCGCGCCTGCTCCCACACGCGGGTGTTGCGCCGTTCCACCCACCCGAGCGTGTCGCCGAACTCGATCTGGTTCCACACGGTGCCCTCTCCCAGCAACAGGTATCGTCCACCTTTGCGGGCCATGCCCAGAATCGGAGCCGAGGGATCCAGGTAGGCCAGGACACGCGTCATGTCGGTGGTGATTTCCACGTACTTGATGGGTAGCGAAGAGGTGTCGGACGAGTCGACGGTCTCCTCTTCGGGTTCCGCCCCTCCCAGAATGCTCATGGCGGGCATCTTTTTGAGGATGTCGATTGAGATGGCCAGCGCCGACTTCGGCTCCTGCGGGGGACGCTGTCTCGCTCGCTGCCGTACTTCTGCCGAGGGATCTGGGGCGACTTGCTCAGGCGCCGGCTGCTCGGCGACCTCAGAAGCTGTCGAGTCCACCGCAGGCTCCTGGGCAGGTGCGGGCTGCTCAGGAGCGGGGGGAGGTGCAGACTGACCTGCGGGCGTCTGGGCAACTGGAGCCCCGGCCGCCGACCTCGCTACATCGGTCGCCCGCACCCAGCCCATGGTATTCTGGAAGTTGATGCCCGACCAGGTGCTGCCGTCGATGAGCAGAGCATAGGGCGGACCCTTGATGGCGAATCCGAGAATCGAGGAATTGGGGTCGGGGGCCTTGTGAACCTTGACAGGAGCGCCTTGGACCGCGACGTATCCGCGGACGGGGAATGAGACAATTGACGGGGCCCCCTGCGAGGGATTCGCCCCGGAGAGCTCGGCAGCGGCCGTGACACTCCAGACGGGGCAGAGCGCGAGAGCAAGAGAACGGTTCATCCCCGGTGCCGCGTGCAGAGAGCCTGCAACAACGGCAACCAGCGATGCGGCGGCGGCGGCCCTGTTGACGAAACGAATGAACGGTGTCGCTCCGTGCATTGTGTATCCGCGAAGGGGAAGCCCTACAGCTCTGCTGTCTTCTGGCGCTGGATGAAGTAGAATGCGCCTCCAAGCGTAACGACCAGAACTATAACCAGCAGGACGAGCGACCCAACCGGCAGGCCGCGCGGGCCGTCGACGATTTTGCCGGAGCGTCGCTCAAGCCAGCCAACCTTCTGAGCAACCTTGATCTGATACCACGACGTGCCGGGGTACACGAGCTCGTAGCGGTCACCCTTCTTGGCCTGATCGAGGATCTTGGACTTCGGATCGAGAAACTCGTACACACTCGCGTAGTCTTCGGTGACCTCAACATACTGACCCGCCGCAAACGCCACCGGAGCGCAGCACATTACCGCCACCGCGAACCACAGCACAAGACCGCGTTTCATGCATTCCTCCTTGTCTGACAGAATGCCGCCTACTCCGTGAGTACCGAGCGGACAATTCCTGTGAATATTGGGTTCTCTGAGGGATCAGTGAATTCCAGCTTCATCTTAAGATAGCAAATTTCAGCGGCGTCCACAACATTATTTTTCGAAGTGAGGCGAATTGCATCTTTTTCGGTGGTGAGTATCACCGAGCCAACGGGGCTTGCTGCGCGTCTCAGGTCACCTTCTGTAAACGCATGGTGGTCGGGCAACGCGTGTGTGGCGAGTATGCCGATACCCGCGTGCTCTACCATGAGGTGGAACCGCTCGGGGCGTGCTATGCCGGTGAGCACGACCGCTTTGTCGCAGGGCCGGTGGCTTGACTCGCTTCCGGTGCGCAGATTGACCCACGAGTCGGGCTTCTGGACAAGGGCGAGGACCGGCTTTCCCCCGATCATGTCGCGGACTCTCTGCGCCGACGCCTGCAGCACCGACTCCTCGCCCTGTGCTCCGATCAGGCAGACGAGTCCCGCCCGCCCGATCGCGGAGATTGGCTCCCGCAGGTATCCCTCGGGGAATGGGTGGTCGTCGAATGGGCGGGCCGGCAGGCAGACAATGTCCAGGTCGCGGCGCAGTCGACGATGCCCAAACCCGTCGTCAAGCACGAATGCCGCGTGTTGTGGAAGGTGGGGCAGCAGAGATCGGGCGCCGTGAACGCGATCGGGATCGACTGCAAGCCACGCCTCGGGCATGCGCGATCGCAGGAGTGCGGGCTCATCGCCGATCGCGTCCCATGGTACGTTCTCTCCCGGCTCTGCCACTACGGGATGCTCCCCGGTGCGGCCATACCCTCGGCTGAGAAAGGCCACCACCCATCCGTGCTCCTGCACCGCACGACCAACCATGAGCGCCACGGGAGTCTTCCCCACGCCGCCGGCATGCACCGATCCCACGCTTATCACCGGAAGCGCCATTCGGGCCGAGAGCGCACCGAGTCGATCGTATGCGGCGTTGCGCGCACGAACTGCTGTTCCATACGCGGTGGAGAGTGCTCGCGGGAGAATGCCGGATCCCAGTGGCCTGCTCAACATGAAAAGCTGTCTCCTGCCCACGTTGCTGTCACTACGCGCGGTCGACCGGCCAAATCTCGGATCATATTGACATTGCACCACTTGTGCGATGTAAAGACGTCTGGAACGCTGTGCCCCTGCTCCGAGCCGATCTCGCAGTATACCCGTCCGCCCGACTTCAGCACTGCCGGGGCTCGCTGCGCGATGGTGCGGTAGAACCGCAACCCGTCGGGCCCACCGTCAAGCGCAACATGCGGCTCGAAGTCCCGCACCTGCGGATCGAGATCTGCCAGCTCTTTCCAGGTCACGTACGGAGGGTTGCTCACCACAAAGTCGAGGAGCTGCCCGGCCTTGAGTGCCTCGAACATATCCGCGCACATCAGGGAGGTGAACGTGGGGCAGTTCTCTTGCGCAACTGTCAATGCGTCAATCGAAATGTCGATACCAATGCCGCGCCACGTTGGTCGCACGCCCAGAAGTACCGACAGGATGCAGCCCGATCCGGTTCCCAGGTCGCAGAAACGCTCGGGGCCGTCGGTCTCTCCTGCGACAATAGTCTCGATGAGGACCTCGGTGTCGGGGCGCGGAATCAGCACGTCGGGGGTGACTGCGATGCTCCGTGAGTGAAAATAGGCAGCGCCCAGAATGTATGCGAGTGGCTCGCCAACGAGTCGTCGCCCGGTCATCCCCTCGATTGCACTGGAGAGTGCGGGCATCAGCAGCGTTGAGCCGGCCAGAATCAGGTCGGACCGGCTGCATCCCAGTGCCTGCTGGAGCATCTGCTCTGCCTCGTGGCGCGCACCGTCGCCGGCAACGGGCGCCAATCGGGCGCACACCTGGCGGAGAGCTTCGGCTACGGTCACGGGGCGCTCCTTGCGGGCGGTTGCGCTTCAGGCCGTGGGATGGGTATCGATGGTACGAATGCGTTCGGCAATGTCCGCCTCGACAAGCGCGTCGAGGAGTTGCCGCAGCTCGCCGTTCATCACTGCGTCGAGTTTGTGTATCGAGAAGTTAATGCGGTGGTCGGTGACGCGGTTCTGCGGGAAATTGTAGGTGCGGATCTTCTCGCTGCGGTCGCCGCTGCCCACCATGCTGCGGCGCGTCTCCGACTCTTTGGTGTCTTTCTCCTGCAGCCGCAACTCGTACAGCCGCGACTGGAGTACCTTCATGGCCTTGGCTTTGTTCTTGTGCTGCGACTTTTCATCTTGACATGTGGCAACAAGACCCGTGGGCAGGTGCACGATGCGTACTGCCGATTCCGTCTTGTTCACGTGCTGCCCGCCCTTGCCGCCGGCGCGAAACACGTCGATGCGCAGATCTTCCGGGTCGATGGACGCTTCGACCTCGTCTGCCTCGGGCAGTACCACCACCGACGCGGCCGAGGTGTGGATGCGGCCTTGCGCTTCGGTGAGGGGTACACGTTGGACGCGATGCACGCCCGACTCGAACTTGAGAGTACCGTAGGCGCCATCCCCTTCGACGGAGAAGACGATTTCTTTCAGACTGTCAAGATCGCCATAGCTGGAATCGAGCACTTCGGTCTTCCAGCCCTTGTTGGCGATGAAGTGCATGTACATGCGATAGAGATCGGCGCCAAAGATGCCCGCCTCCACGCCTCCGGTTCCCGCCCGGATTTCCATGATGGCATTCTTCGCATCCTCGGGGTTTTTGGGTACCAGCATGCGCCGGATCAGCAGCTCCTGCGCGGGCAGACTCGCCTCGGCCGGCTTGAGTTCCTCAAGAGCAAGCTCGATGAGATCCTGATCCTGGCCCGAGTGAATGATGTGGCGCGCCTCGGCTATCTGTTGCAGCGTCTGCACATAGTGAGAAAGCGCCGGAAGGTCCTTGCTCAGAGTGTTGTATTCGCGTCCGAGCTTCTCCATCTGCGATGGATCGCCCGCAACGCCCTGCGATGACATGAGAGACTCCAGCTCGCGATGCCGCTGGATCAGTGCCTTGACTTTCTCGATCACAGCACCGCCTCCAAGGCTTGCTTGGCCACCAGCAGTTGCGATTCGTCGGGTGGGCGGGTGGTGATACGCTGCAGCCACAGGCCCGGCTGGATCAGCCATCGAACTGGCGGGATGTGTTGGTATCGGTCGGAGAGCTTCAACACTTCGTACGACACGCCCGACACCAGGGGAATGAGAGCCAGGTGTACTCCAAGACGCAGCATCAGCGGATAGGAATGGAACACCCAGCGCATGAAGACCGCATCGATGCAGGAGAAGAGCAGAATGCAGACCAGCGACACCAGAATGACGAAGCTGGTTCCGCACCGGGGATGGAATGTGGTGTACGACGACATGTTCTGGGTGGTGAGAGCTTTGCCGTCTTCGAAGGTGAAGATTGCCTTGTGCTCGGCGCCGTGGTACTCGAAGAGGCGCCGAACGTCTTTCATCAGGCTGATGAGCAGCAGGTATCCCAGAAACAGCGATACCCGGATGATTCCGGCAAACAGGTTGAATGCGAGCGCCGACTTCTCAAAGCCCAGGAGCGTGAGAATCAACATGGGCAGGTACATGAACAGGCCCAGCGAGAGCAGCAGTGCCCCAACCATGGTGAGCCCCGAAAGTGCCGAGTCTTTGAAGGTCTTTGGCGCGCTTTGAGACTTCTCGTCGCCATAGGCAAGCTCGGCTGACCTGTTGAGTGCCCGGTAGCCCAGTGCGAGAGTTTCCCACAGATTGACCGCGCCGCGCATGACCGGCCACCCAAGCCACTTAGTGCGCTGAGAGGCGGAGACGAAATCCTCCTTCTCAACAGCAACAGATCCGTCTTGTCTGCGCACTGCCCAGGAGACCTTGGTCTTGCTGCGCATCATGACCCCTTCGATCACAGCCTGACCGCCAACGGTGGGCTTTTGCGTCTTGACAGCGTTGGCAACGAGATTGGCTGCGAGGGTCGGGATCTCCGACGCTATCCTGAATTGTCGGACAATGTGTTCGAGCACTGGGTCTCCCATGTCTGGACAGAAAAAAGGCGGATTGGGAGCACGCTCCCTCTCCGCCCGAATTGGCAGAACAACTACCTACGCTTGTGCGGGAGCGGGCTCCGGAGCCTTCTCTGCGGTCTTGCCGTAGCGCTTGAGGAAGCGTTCGACGCGTCCTGCGCTATCGATGAGCTTTTGCTTGCCGGTATAGAACGGATGACACTCGCTGCAGATATCGAGATGCGCATCGCCGCACGTGGCATGCGTTTCGATGACATTTCCGCATGAGCAAGTGAACTTCACGTACCTGTAGTTGGGGTGGATCTTCTCTTTCACGCGATAGCCTCCGCGAACAGTTTGGTGCTGGGTACTCCGCAATCCTGCCTTGAGCCGAGTCCAGTAATATAAGAAATGGTGGGCGCCAAGGCAACGGCATTGCAGGCGGCGGCGCGTCCATGGTATGATGGGGCTCGGGTTTGGGCGGGGACCGAGGAGTCTCGGACGCCCGATGTCACGCATGCCGAATGGACCGTTTCCCCGTGCTCCGTCACCATCTGATCGCCCCAGTGTTGCTCGCCTCCACCGACCATTCGTCGCTGGTGTGGCGCATCGGCGATGCCACCGCACGCGCTGTGCCATGGCTGTGCGGCGGAACAACCGGCCCCGACCACGCTGACCACGGGTGGCTCGCACTTTTGTGGCTGGCATCGCTTGCATTGCTTGTCGCGGTGGGTGCGCTCGTATGGATCGTCTCGCGATACCATCGGCGCCTGCGCAGAGAGGTAGCGCTGAGAACTCGCGAACTCGCCGAGAAGAACGCCACGCTGCTCAAGGAAATCAACGAGAGGATCACCCTCGAACAAACCTTGGTAACAAGTCGGGCCGAGCAGAAGTCGTCGGCCGAGGCCCTCCACGACAGTCAGATTCTCAACGAACAGATCATGCAGGCTGCTCCGGGCATCGTGTACATCTACGATGTTCCCGGCCATGCTGTGCTGTACAGCAGCCGGCACTTCGCCGAAGCCCTTGGCTATGCCTCCGACGAGATTGCGGCGATGGGTGACGCCTACATGCAAAGACTGCTCCATCCCTCGGATGTAGCGTGCCTGCCCGAGCTCACGCGCAGGCGCGCTGCCGCGTTGGACGGCGAGGTGGCAGTCTCGGAGTTCCGGATGCTTGACAAGAGCGGGGCCTGGCGGTGGTTCATCCGTCGCGAGACCGTGCTGAAGCGCGGTAGCGACGGCTCGGTGAGCCAGCTCGTAGGCACTGTCAACGACATTACCGATCGCACCCGTACCCGCGACCTGCTGCAGGCAGAGGAGGCTCGCGACCGCGCGCTGCTTGCACTCAGCCAGAAACACGACGCATCTATCAACGAGATTCTCGACGCCGCACTCGACGCTGCGCTTCTGGTGACCGGAAGCGCGATCGGCTACATCTACTTCTATAACGAAGAAACACAGCTCTTCACCCTGTACAGTTGGTCGAAGAGCGCGATGTCCGAGTGTACAGTGATGGAGAAGCAGTCGACCTATGCACTTGACAAGACCGGTCTGTGGGGTGAGGCCGTTCGCCGGCGTGCACCCATCATCGCCAATGACTATGCTGCGCCGAGTCCGCACAAACGCGGCATTCCCACGGGGCATGTTCCCCTCAAACGGTTTCTCACAATTCCCGTTTTCAACAAGAATGCCATTGTCGCGGTATTCGGGGTTGCCAACAAGCACGACCCCTACGACGACGCAGATGTCCGTCACCTTGCCGTGCTCGCCGACGGGGTGTGGCGGATACGCAACCGCCTCGAATCCGAAGCCCAGATCCGGTCGCTGAACGAGAGGCTGGAGCAGAAGGTTGAGGAGCGCACGGCGCAACTACGCAAGACTCACGAGGAACTCGAGCGATTCTTTGCGGTCACCGTCGACCTGCTCTGCATCGCCAATACCGATGGTGTTCTCCTCCGTGTCAACCAGGCGTGGGTACGGGCTCTGGGCTACAAGACCAGCGAGCTTGAGGGACGCAAGTTTCTCGACCTTGTGCATCCCGATGACCTGGACGCGACCCTCAACGCGGTTTCGCAACTGGTTTCCGGCAAAGACGTGGTTGGCTTCACCAACCGGTACCGCGCCTCCGACGGCTCCTATCGCATGATCGAATGGCGCTCCACCGCGGTCGGTTCGCTGATCTACGCGTCGGCGCAAGACGTTACCGAGCGCAAGCGCTCGGAGGCCGCCCTGAGGGACCTGACAGAGCGATTCATCCTGGCAACGACATCGGCCAGAGTCGGCGTGTGGGACTGGGATCTGATCACCAACAGGCTTGTGTGGACCGACCGGATGTACCAGTTGTACGGGCTCAGCGCCGAGCAGTTGGCGGGCAGCGCGGCCGGGTGGCGCCGCACCATGCACCCCGACGATGCACCCCGCGTCGATCGCGACATAGAGGACGCCGTTGCTGGCCGGCGATCGTTCGAAAGTGAGTTCCGCGTGGTGTGGCCGGATGGCGCCACGCGGCACCTCAAGGCGTACGCCAACGTGTACCGCGACGCAGCGGGCGCGGCCGTACGCATGATCGGCACAAACTGGGATATCACCGCTGAGCGAGAGGTCCAGCGCGATCTCACCGCAGCCATGCAGGAAGCCGAGAGGGCCAATCGCGCCAAGAGCGAATTCCTCGCCAATATGAGTCACGAGATCAGAACGCCGCTCAATGCGGTGATCGGATACAGTGATCTTCTCGGATCTCTCCTGACCGACACCACGCACCGAGGCTATACCACCTCGATTGCGGCGGCGGGCAAGAGCCTTCTGCGGCTGATCAATGATATTCTTGACATGTCAAAGATCGAAGCCGGCCGCATGGACGTGCGCCTCGCGCCGGTTGACGTGAAGGCACTATTTGTCGAGGTCGAGCAGATCTTCGCCATGAAGTCGCGGGAGAAAGGCCTGGTGTTTCGGATTGACATGCACTGCGATGTGCCGACACGGATGCTTCTTGACGAGGCCCGTGTCCGCCAGATACTGCTTAATCTGGTGGGCAATGCCGTCAAGTTCACCGACAGGGGCCGTGTGTCGGTGTCGGTGGGCTGGCAGCCCGAGGCGGGGCGGGCAACCACGGGCGAGCTGATCATCACAGTCGAGGACACCGGCATCGGCATATCCGAGGCAGATCAGTCGGTCATCTTTGAGCCGTTCAAACAGGTGGCAGGGCAAAGCGCCCGCTTCGGGGGAACCGGCCTGGGGCTGTCGATCAGCAAGAAACTGGTTGAGATGATGGACGGCGACATCTCGGTGAGCAGCACGCCGGGAGTCGGCAGCGTCTTCACCGCGCGGCTGCGTGGAGTCGTCACCTCCCGGTCTGATGTGAGCGCGGAGACGTCGGCGCCGCCGGCTGCTGCAGCGTTCGAGCCGGCCACGGTGCTTGTTGTCGACGATATCGAGTCGAACCGGCGCATGCTCAACGCCATGCTGAAGCATGCGGGACTCTGGACCCTGGAGGCCTGCGATGGGAGCGAAGCCGTGCGGCTGGCAGGGGAGCACCACCCGAATCTGATCATCATGGATGTGCGCATGCCCGTGATGGACGGCATTACCGCAACCCGCATGCTTAAGTCTTCGCCGGCCACCGAAGCCATCCCCGTGGTCGTTATCACCGCATCTGTCAAGATCGATGCTGGCGCCGGCGGCGAACTGCACGGCGTGGGATTCGCCGGCCATCTTACCAAGCCCGTCACGCGCGCGGCGCTTTTCTCCGAACTGGGGCGTCACCTGAGGAGGCGCGCGGAGCATCCGACACCCGAGCGTGGGACCGGCGATGTCGGGACGCCGATCGCGATGGCCGACTTGCCGCCGGGGGCTCAGGACGCGGTCGCGGCAGAGATCCTTCCTGCGGCAAGACACCTCTCCGGTGCAGTCAAGATGGACGATGCGCGTGCACTGGGACGGCGCATTGCGGAACTGGGTGCGCTGCACGGCAGTTCGCCGCTCACGTCGGTTGGGCGTGCGCTGCTGCACGGTGCAGAGACTTTCGACGTATCGGCGATCAGACGCGCCCTGAACCGTCTACTCGGCACTCCATCTTCACTCGAACACGCAGGAGACGCATGATGGGCAATTCCGCACGTCCAGTGATTCTGGTGGTTGACGACAATGTCGAGAACCTCAAGGTGATCGCCAGCACGCTCGACCGCTATGGCTTCTCTGCGGCCGTTGCCATGAACGCCGACGAGTGCTTCAGCTTTCTATCGCGCGAGAAGCCCGAACTCATTCTCATGGATGTCATGATGCCGGGTACCGACGGTTTTGACTTGTGCGCGCAGCTCAAAAGGAGCCCTGCCTACAAGGAGATTCCCGTTATCTTTCTCACTGCGCGTGCAGACTCCGAGGATGCCGTGCGCGGCCTGCAGGCAGGGGCGGTGGACTACGTCGTCAAGCCATTCAATCCGGCCGAACTGCTTGCCCGGGTGCGCACTCATGTGGAACTCAAACACGCGCGGGAGGAAATCAAGACGCTGCGCGGAGTGCTGCCGGTGTGCGCCAACTGCAAGAGCATCCGCGACGAGGACGGTGTGTGGCTTTCGTTTGAGAAGTACCTGCACAGGCATACCGAAGCGGAACTGTCGCACGGCATGTGCCCTGTCTGCGTCCGAAAGCTGTATCCGGCCATTGCCGACAAGGTGCTGGGAGTCGCAGGCCGAAACCGGGGGACTTGACAAAGAACGTCGAGCCCGCACCTTGACCCTCCCCTGGCACACCAGTATAATGGAGAGCAGTTGACACCGCCCGGGACCACGCACCTTCACCGAGGCTGTCCGACGCCATGAATGAAGGCATCCGAAAGATCGACATAGCGCAACTCCAGCCGGGGATGTACCTGGAGGATGTCTTCAACGACCGCGGGGTGTTTCTCCTCTCGGCCAACACCCTCATTTCCAGCGCCGCGCAGGTTGACAGACTCAAGGCGCAGGGCGTCAAGAATGTGCACATCAATTTCACGAAGGGCCAAGACGTTCCGAGCGCGGCCCCGTCTGCCGTCCGGCCCCAGCCCGTCGCACAGGTATCGGAGGTAGCCTACTACCAGGAACTGCCGCGGGCCCGCGAGATTCGCGAGATGGCGCACGATACGGCGCGGACCATGCTCTCCTCGGCCCGCAGTGGCAGAGCCTTTGAGATGGACACTGTTCGCGTGTCGTCGGAGGAAGTGGTGAACAGCATTCTGCGCAACCCCGACGCGCTGGTCAGCCTCTGCCAGATCAAGGGCTACGATGAGTACACCTATGTTCACTCTGTCAATGTATGCGTCCTCATGACCTCTCTGGCGCACGGTCTCGGCTACCGTGGCGACAAACTGAAGGCCGCCAGCATGGGCGGGCTCCTGCACGATGTGGGCAAGATGCGCGTTCCCGAAAGCATCCTTAACAAGCCGGGCAAGTACGCCGACTGGGAATTTGAGGCCATGAAGAAGCATCCGCTCCATGGCGCCGACATCGTGAAGGACATGGACGTCCCCGAACTCTCCCGCCTCACCATCCTGCAGCACCACGAGCGCTACAATGGTCAGGGCTACCCGTACGGACTCCGCGGTGACAAGATCGATGAGGTGGGCGTCATCGCAGCCGTGGCTGACGTCTACGATGCACTGACCTCCGACCGCGTGTACCGTGCAGCCTGGACGCCCCAGAAGGCCATCGCGACCATCTTCCAGGGCTGTGACGAGGAGTACTCGCGCCACATCGCTCAGCAGTTCACCAAGCACATGGGCATCTACCCGGTGGGGAGCTTCGTCAAACTGGAATCGGGCGAAATGGGCGTTGTCACCCGTGTTGAGGCCGGTAAGCTGCTCTGCCCGACCGTGTTGGTGCTCTTCAACCGCGCAGGCTCCCGGCTCGCCGAGGCGGTCGAGTATGATTTGTCAAAGAAACAGCACGGCCCTGAGGGCGCATCTTTCAAGATCGAGCTTTCGCTGAATCCTAAGGCGTATCGCATTGATGTGAGCAAGTTCCTGGACAAGAAGACCATCCACTGAGAAGCGCGCCCGACAGCTCGGGCAGCAATCGCTGTGCAGGGGGCGCCACCGAGACACTCCGACGGCAGAAACGGGGCATTCATGCAGGGAAAACACTGCAAACTCTACGACGAAACTCTCGTGCACAACATTATGGTCTCCACGGCGCTCTCCACGTTTGAGTACGTGAAGCAGAAGAGGGAGATCGACCTGGAGGAGATCTGCGAATTCGTTGAGCAGAACGCCCCCCACATCATCCAGAGCACCATCGACGAGATGAACGATGCCGAAGGCGACCTGGACGAGGGCGATGTACACAGAGACGGAGAGGGGAACCGGTGAGACGGTTACCACCGCTGCTCGAGCCTGATGCCGATTCCTGCTGACTCATCGGAGACCCCAACCGCGCACGTCCACGGGCCCAACACCCGACAGCCAAGCCCCGAAGTTTGCACTCCGACCGCATGGGAATGCATTTTTACCCCGCGCCGAAGTGGTGAAATTGGTAGACGCAGAGGACTCAAAATCCTCCGTCCGCAAGGACATCCCGGTTCGATTCCGGGCTTCGGCACCATCCAAAGGGGTTCTCTCGCAAAGAGGGAGCCCCTTCGTATTTCTGCTATGAAGACCGCTTGACACCTGCAAGAGTGACGATTCCGCTTGTGTAAATAGCTGGTCGATTTCTTCAGGTAGGTAATTTTTTCCACGTTTGCCCTGAGTGTCCACCTTTTACCCCCCAATTGTGGACACTTCCTGGACATTTGAACATCAACCGGACCACGAGCGCACACACTGGACCGTCGACGGCGCACGGCAAGGCCGCAGGATCGCGGCACTGTTCCGACATGCAGAGACAAGGCGCGCGTCGGGATCGTGAATCCTGCGTGTCGGCAGCGCGTCATTCCAAACAACCAAGGGATCTTCCGATGACATCGCAACCATTGCTTGACTTCGAGAGGGCGATGTACTGCGAGCGGGACAAGCCGGACTGCGGGGCGTGCAGCTTGGTCATGGACGGGCGGGATTGTGCAGGCGTTGACGTGGACCCCGCCCGGCAACGACAGCCAACACGAGACGCAGAGATTGCGCGGCTCGTGTGGCGAGGACGGCACGAGCGGAACTGTCGGCGCGCCGTCGAAGCGGGCCGATAGACTTCCTCAGTCCATATACCGTAGTCCGCAGCTTCAAGAGCTGGGCCAGTCACCAAGGCACAGACACCACCCCATCCCGCGCGCCGCAGTCCTGCAGGCTCTGGTGCGGTCGTTTTAGCCATTCCGCAGGAACCAGCGGGGTTATTCTGGGGGCGTTGACCCGCAATCGTCTGCATGATATGATTTTCATGGCACCGTTGAGCGCAAGGTGACCATGCCGAAATACCTGAAGATCCACAGATCGGACCATTGCAGTAGACGCCAACAAGAACGTAGTATTGATACCTGCTTCGTGAGAACGACCATCGAAAAGCCAGATGGGGAGCTGCCCGCGCGTAGCGGTCGGCGGAAGTTCTGGAAACGAATCGACGGCACTAAGTACATTGTGGATCTCCGGGAGATCAAGAATGGCCATGAAGCAACCATCATCACAACATATCACGATTGAGGTCACCCGAGCAGGGGGCGCTATCGAGGCCATCTACTTGAGACTCCGGGATTCTCCGGTATCCCGATCCAAGGAACTGACCCCCAAGGGCGAGGTCGTGGCTGACTACGACACTACCGGGCACCTTGTCGGCGTTGAGATGCTTGACCCCGCAAATGTCCTGCTCACACGCATCCCCCTGTTCAAGAAGTCACCCGAGCTTCGCAAGATCGACTTCACCGCATTGCAGCACGTCTTCGCGTAGGCGCGGGAGATTGCCGAGGCGATTCCCTGTCTGTCGACGTAGTCGATTTTGACAGGGTCTTCGCAAGCCTCTGCGATTGCGTTCAGTTGACTGCGGCACTGTGCCGCACCATTGACAAGCTGCACCGGCGAATTGGGACGGCCGGCTTCGATCCCACGGCCGGCCCCGAATCCGCGAAACGGCCTCGGCTGAGAGTACCTCCGAAGTACCCCGCTTTACCCCGTATTTCTACCCAAAACCGGACACTTGACCGGACACCTTTTCCGGCGCGCATGATCAACAGATGCGGACAGCGTACCGTGCGGATCGGGGGCTTGATGGGCGTGGGTGGATCCGGTGGGCTTGACAATACAAACAATGGCGACGTTGCGGAGTGGAAAACCCGCGGAGATGCATTGAGCCCGTCAAGGGATCGTGCGAATTTTCGGGGAATTGCGGGCCGCCGTGGACCGACAACCAGACTACTCACTCTCAAATCCGTGGCTGGTGAATTTCAGCGTTCTGCTGTTCTCAGTCACGGTCCGAACAACATTGTCCGCCGCGCCCGAGGGTATGCTCGCCTCAATTTCGAGGGTCACCCGTACCTCAGCGCCAATGAGGCCTGAGAGGTGTGCAACAACCTCGTCGGCAATCCGACTCGCGTCACGGCCAACACGGGCAGGATCCAGGGCGACCGTGCCGTGGTAGCGTCGCGGCTTTGTCTCAGGAGCCGGGGCGTCATCGGCATGGCTACCGGCGTGCTTTGCTGTTGGCGGCGCGCCAGGTGTACTCGACCCTGCGGTTCCCGAATGCTGGTCGACGGTGGTTGCCTGCTCGGCGTCAAGCTGCTTGGTTGCAGCTTCCGGCTTAACCAGCAGACCAGGAGCGTCGGCGTCGGGGAGCGTGATGGCCAGCTTGACCCGCAAGCCACGATAGCGCCCTGTCGCGTCGTCGAAGCTATCCGCGAAGGCGAAGGAGTCGGCCACCCAGGTAGCGAGAGAGAGGCCATCGCGTATCGCGGTGAGAAGTACGGTGGAGTCGGCAATTCGTGGGAGATAGAGGTATTTGGCGTAGTCCTCGGCGAGCTGCTTAATTGACACATGAGCGCCCCGCCAGAGCGGCACGCGGTCGAGTTCCATGCGGAGAAGCGTCGGGGCGTAACCAGTGAGAAGGAGTTCGTCCGTACGAAGCTTCTTGCTGGCGCGTACAGCGAGCCCGCCCTGACCTGTGAGCTTCACTGCCTGCCAAGTTATGGACGCCTGCGGTGCTGTCTGCGTAGGCACCAGAAGCCAGGAGAAGGCCTCGGGCAATCGGCTGTTCACGGAATTGTCGGCAGCGGCCTTCTGGTTCTCGGCCTGTTTGACTTGTTGGGGTGTGAGATCGAGCTGAACCTTCTCCTCAAGAATCGACTCCCACGCGAGGAACTTTCGGGCAGCCTCATCCAGATCCTGTAACCGGACTTTGTCTGCTGCGGCAAACACCAGAGCGTTCCGGTAGAGACGTGGTGTATTGCCTCGCGTCTCCAAGATAGATTTGGCGGCCTTCTCAGCCGCGTTGCCTTGTTCCTTTGAATACGGGCAATCTATGCCGAGAACCACCAGACGTGCTTCCATGTCGTCGGGCACATCCTGGCCCGATTGTGGCATCGCGTGGATGCGGTTGAAGTCGCCCGTTGAGCGGAGATCCTCGCGTAATCTCTTGTCAAGCTCAAGCAGTACCTTGTCGGGGTCACGCTTGAGCTGTTCGGCGCGGTCGTCTGCGAGCTTCGTTACCGTCGGTTGAGTCGCGTACCACGCTCGCGAGCTATCGTGATACAGGTAGGTCGCCGCCGCCGCCAGCCGCCGAAGTGCGTCGCCGAATACTGCCGGTGACTCACCGGGCATGACGCAACCAAGCTTCACACGTTGGTCGTCTATACCGCGGTGCGCTGCTGACGACGTCGGAGCCGACCCAAGATAGATCGTCCGCGCTACACGCCTCGTGGCATGCAGCTTACCCAGGTTGGGTATCTCGGCGTCAATTCTCTGAGGTAGAGAGCCTGGCCCGTCGACGTCTTTTTCGATGATGGGAACCCAGTTATCTGAGAGATACCGCGTGAGTTCGCTTTGGACGCGGGGGTCAT
>Ga0315284_10006285_pt1 | contig 16922 bp, 14 predicted proteins | sample YL17G09_16_MG_FD_203696 | JGI IMG/M metagenome (GOLD analysis project Ga0315284, IMG submission 203696) | Sediment microbial communities from Yellowstone Lake, YNP, Wyoming, USA - YL17G09_16 | ecosystem: Environmental > Aquatic > Freshwater > Lake > Sediment | place: USA: Wyoming | collected...
GACCTTGTCGATAAAAAATAAATAACCGCTCAGATCACCAAAGATCAAAACTACTGCGTTAAATTTTCGGCGGGTTAAAAAATTGGTCGACTATGGTTTTAGCGCAATAAATGCTCAGTTTGAGGCCCGTTAAAATGCGTCAAGCAAAATGAACAGTAACTTGCAGGTGTCCGCAAAAGACCTGACGAGAGTGATTGTGTCTAATCCGCTGCCGCGCGGCAGCAAAGGCTGGCATGGTGAGTGTGGTGCCTAGGGTGAGGTCGAGGTCTTAAACTTATTTGCAGAAGAAGGTGTGGCGGAAAACAAGCGGTGACGCAACTCGTGTATGGCCACTCTTATGCGCTGATTTCACTGGGTTTATGCTCACGCTCTAAAGTTTTGCCCAAATTCAGCCGATAAGAGCTTTCTAGTGCAACATGATCGATTTAGACAACGCACCCTGAAACTTTGTCTATTAACTTAGAGGAATGAGAAACCATGTCGAATTCAATCTTTGCTATGACTATTTTGAATCGTCCCGTTTTCGTTTCGATCTTGGCTTTAACGCTAGCAGCATGCAGCACCAAGCAAGTGGACAGCCGGAATAGTGGCGCAGGTTTTGCTGCAGAAAATAATCAGGCGAAGGCCGGCGAAAATGAAAAAGTCTCTCAATCTGAAACAAAAATTAAGTCACAGACATCATTCCTGGCACTAACACTGCCAGACTCTATGCCGGCGGAAGTGACGACTGTGCAGATCACTCTGGCGAAAGTAGAAGAGCCAGGCGCAATGACAGCTAGTAACATGGATGCTAGAGCATTAATGCTAACTGGGCGGGGTGCAGCAAAGGCTGGTAAAGCGAGAAAAAAATGTGGAACCTTGGTCGAGACTCAACGCCCGAAAGAGCCAACACCTAGCAGCACTCCAAATGTAGTCGTGGATCCAAAACCTACGCAACCGCTGCCGATTGCTATTCCATCGTCACGCCCGGTACCAACTCTGGGGGACGTTCGTCCAGCGGCTCCAAGTCCGGTAATTGATGCCATATTCATTCTCAAATGCGAGCCAGGTAGCCCGATGACGATTTGTGGTGGAGGCTCCTCGCACTTAGGCCGTCCGGAAGTGATGCCTGGTCATCATGGTGGTGGTGTAAGTTCACTAGATAATTACTACGGCTCGTCAGGTGGTTGGGATTCGGCACTGGCCACCACTGATATTTGGGGCTCAACGAGCAGCTCTACGACCTACTCGTTCCCCGTCACCGACAAAGAAATTAAGATCGACGACCTTGACGTAGGCACCTATCAAATCATGATCGACCTTACTGACAGCGATACCGGTAAAGTGGTTGAACATGGCGAAGGTATTGTCATCGTAGAGGCAGGCAAGCAAGCCGTTGCCCACATCAAGATGAGCCCTGTGCCCGAGACTACCGGTAGTCTTTTAATTATTCTAGACCGTGACCCAGTAGCTGTTGCCACCGCGAAATAAGCAAACTTTATAAATCTGTAATACATCATCGGCCCTGCGCTTACTTGCGTAGGGCCGCTGAGCGTTTTGTTGCTGTCTCAACAGCACTGATCAACATTGCTCGTAGGCCACGATCCTCTAGCTCATGTATGGCACTAATAGTGGTCCCACCTGGGGTGGTGACTTGGTCGCGTAAGATAGCCGGGTGCAGCCCAGTTTCTTTGACCAACAAAGCTGATCCCAAAACCGTCTGGGTTGCCAGGCGTGCCGCAAGAACGCGAGGAATGCCCATTTTGACACCGCCGTCAGTGAGGGCCTCAATTACCATGTAGAGATATGCTGGTCCACTTCCTGACAGGCCAGTGACGGCGTCGAGTAGGGATTCTTTGATCCAGTCCGCCTCACCTATAGCGCGGAATATGCGCTCAGCAAGCATCTTTTGTTGATCAGTGCATGCTTCGTTTGCACTCATAGCAGTCGCTGCGGCGCGAACGGTCGCAGCTATATTAGGCATCGCCCGTACGACAGCACCTTTAAAATTTAAGGCGTCTTCTACGGCTGAAATCGGTGTTCCAGCCAAAATACTAATCACCAGCGTGGAGTCTAGTATCTTGCCGGACAGAGGTGATGTAACAGTGCTAAGATCCTGTGGCTTAACGCAGAAAATCACGGCTGAAATGTGAGCGAGCTCAGCGGCGGGATCGGTCACTGCTCGGATTTTATGTTTGTCCGCTAGCTCAGCCACTCTGTCGCTATGGATATCGTGAATCGCTACACGAAAGCCGCTACCACTCAGACCCTTGGCTAATGCCGCGCCCATGTTACCTGCGCCGATGATTAGTACGGATGCTTCCAGAGCGGTGTCTTTGATTGCCATATATTCGACCTGTGCAAGACTGATTAAGTCGTGAAATCTTACTAACTAAAAAAAACATATCACGACAAAGCGCCACAGGTCATCTGACGCGGCATTGCGGGGTTATGTTAAGCTACAGCTTTGGTAGTGGTTTCTGGCTCGATGCCGAAACGTTGTTCCAATTCTTTAAGGCAGCCTTCCCAGACGTTCAGATCTAGGTTTTCCATCTGCACAATCTGAATGCCAAGGCGTGTTCCGTGACCGCCGGCTTCACCAGTAGCTTCTCTTCGGACTACCTTACCCAAGCAATTTACAGGCTTTCCGAGGTGTTCACCGGCGGGATCGATGGTCATCTCGATCAGCGTGTTCACAATAAACGGAACACGGCTTTCGCGTTCCCACACGAGAAGGATTCCAGATCGTGAGACGTCTTCCGTATACAAACTATAATCTGTGTTGGTGCCAATGGTTTTAGATTGCACCATTAAGTCGATGTTTACGCGAGGAGCGCGAATCCAAGCTGGATTGGCACGAAGGTTGCGGTTGCTCTGACGCATCGTTGACTCCTTGGGATTCCCTTAACGGCATGCGGCAGCTCACTAAAAGCATGCCAACTCCTTCCCGCTTATCGGGCGGCCACCGATTTTCTTTAGCAAGATAAAAAATAATAGTTAAATTAGTTACTTATGGCTAAAGTTGTAGACGCCGTCCCAATTTGGAATGTGAGCTGTTTTCTCTTGTTCGGCGATTCGGGCTAGGTACAAGTGGGCTGGTCCATCGTCAGGTCGGATGGTCAACACATTCATGAAATGCTTTTTGGCCACAGCCCAAGTCTGGTGGCGATAGGCAATGCGGCCTTCTTCGAATTCGCCGATCAGAGTCTTGATAGCCATTTCGTTCGGTAGTATGTCCGGCCGCAAGAGTTCGAATACTTTTACTGATTCTAACTTACCTTTGACTCGGATATCATCAAGGTCGCGGACCAAGAAGTTGTTTGCCGATAGCTGCCTCCTAGTGAACTCGCTAATCATGATCTTAATGCCGTACTCTTTGGTCAATCCCTCTAAGCGAGCTCCGAGATTCACCGCATCGCCCATGACCGTGTAGCAAAATCGTTCATGCGAGCCCATGTTGCCAACTGACATCAGGCCCGTATTTAGTCCGATACCAATATCGATGGTCGGCATGCCTTTGTTTTTTAAATCAACCTTCAGTTTGTCGAGGGCGTAAAGCATCTGAAGAGCCGATTTTGCTGCGATGTCAGCGTGACCTAGCACAGGCAGTGGCGCTCCCCAAAATGCCATCACCGCGTCACCTATGTATTTATCTAGGACTCCTCCTGAGCGGAGAATAATGGATGTCATCGGAGTGAAATAATCGTTCATCAATTCGCAAAGTTTTTCCGGCGTCAGGCTTTCTGAGATCGTAGTAAAACTACGGACGTCGGAGAAAAAGACGGTTAGCTCTTTTTTCTCGCCACCGAGTTTTAGTGCGTCGGGATCATTAAGCACTTTGCCAATCACGTCTGGGCTAAGATAGAGCCCAAAAGCATTTTTCACCTTTTTCTTCTCACGTTCCTCAGTCAGGTACTTGTATAGCGTTGTGGAAATAAAAAGACTGCTGATCTGGAGCACCGGCATGCCCATGTATACCCATTCACCGCGATTGAACCAAAAATATTTATCGAAGTAGTAGTAGCCGATCAAAAAGATTAGGACGCTGAGGCCCGAAATGGCGGCGCTCCCGAAAATCATTAGAGGCGTAAAGAGCAGAAAGATGCCAAGCATCAATAGGAACTCTGTTTTATAGATGGAGTCTGTGCGACGCATGAATTGTTTAGAGATGATGTTGTCGGCCACAGCCGCATGTTGTTCGACCCCGTCAAATCCAGCTTCAAATGGATTTGCGCGAAGATCGTTGATGCCAAGTGCGGTAGGCCCCAGCAAGAGGCTCATGCCTTTCAGGCGCTGCTTTTGATCCTCGTCCAGCGTCATATCGTAGATATCAGCTAGACTAAAGTGTTCAATCGACTGGCGCGGTCCAAGGTGATTGATTAACAATCGACCGCGACCTTTCATATCAAGTGGTATTTTTATCAAATCTGTATCGTCATTGGGATTGACCAGAGAGATGTCCGATACCCCGAATTGATTGAAAAACACTACTGGTTCTCGCCCAAGCACCGCTGCAGCTAACTTTAGGCTCAGCGACGGCATAAGATGATTATCAACACTACGAACGAGCTGTGCCCATCTATAAATCCCGTCAGCACTCAGCTCGTTATTAAAGAATGCAAAATGTTTACCAGCTTCAGCAACTGCCGGGATGTTAGGGATCAATCCATAAGCGCGGATGTCTGGGTAGTCGTCTAACTCTAAGCCATCCGGTATGACCACGGCTTGAATCGCGGAATCCAGCATGGCCGGAAGTCCCTTGAAAGGATCTTTACCTAACTGCGTAGCTTCGTGGCGTGATCCATAAAATGCGTAGCCTAGGATCACCTTGTCTGTTCGACTAATGGCGAACCTTAACGACTGATCGCCTGGGCTGGATTGCATGATTTTGTTGATTTGACTAAGTTCGCCGGTCGCCTGCGACCAGTTAGCCCCGTCTAAAGTGGATAGGCGTTTAACGTGGTCGGAAATATCCTCGAGCAAGGCCCGCTCTGGTTCGCTCCAAACTAAGTCTAGCCCCACCCAGTTGACACCAAGCGTCTGCAGGTTTTCAAAGAGTCGGGCATAGTGTTTTCTGGCGAACGGCCAACGGCCAAGTTTTTGTAGGGACTTTTCATCAATTGCGAGAATGCCAATTTTGCCAGTGGGTTTTCTCGCACCTCGGAGGCGAAATCGCCAATCAAGCAGGCGGTTTTCAAGGACCGAGATCACGCTGCCGCTGGTTGGCCTAGTGTATTCGTCCCAAAGCAAGGCAGCGCAGCCAAGAGTTATCAAAGTGCAGATAGCGGCCAGGACAGCTCGTCCACGATGCTTTTTCAGCCATGTCCTCAGGATCTTAACCATAAACGGCCTCCAGCAGTCGGACCGCAGGGTTACATGGGGAGTGCCCCCATAGCTGATCGGTTGCACGACTGGGTAACCTGAGTTAAAAATAAAGAGGCTAAGCAGAAATCTTGATGAGGGGTGCATGCGAGAGACAACTTCGCAGAGTTCACTCGATTCTGGCAAAAATCCTCAAAGCAATCACGACAGCCAGCAGGACCAGGGGCTTGCGTCTTCCGCTGCAGATGATGGGATGCCAATCGAGGACTACGCTGAAAAGTTCCTTCTCAGTGAAACTGAGATCTGGAGGCGTATTCGCCATGGTGAGCTACTAGGGCGCACTCATCAGGGGCGGCTACTGATTTATGCCCCTTCGAGCATCGAGGCGACCTTGGCCGACCTGCCACCCTTGCCAGGCCAGACCCCAAGTCCAACTCGTGTTGGTGCAACGCAGGAGCGTTCGGGCGCAGATTTTCTTGGCTTATCTGGCGAGCGTAGTAGCTCTCCAGAGTTGGCGCTGCTACTGGATCACCTCAGCCTTGCGAAAGAAGAAAACCGCGAAATTCTGCGTCTCACCGATCAATCGATGAAACGCGTATGTGAAATGTCTGATGCTTTGATTCAGATGAAGGACGCGGTCATTGTGTCGAAGGATACTGAGTTACTTGCTGTGCGCCAGCAGCGCGATACTGAAGTTGCTAGCCTGGAAGCAAAGCTTGCCGCCAGTGACATGGAGATCCGTAGACTGAGGCAGCAGAGTGAGGATCTAGAGATGCTAGCGCGCACTATGGCCCAGCAGGCCATGCACCATGAGTGACAGCCGAATCCTTAACATTCGTGGCTGGTTGGTAGCGGCCTTATTACTTTTGCCTGTCATGGCAAAGGCGGAAGAGATTCCTGGGGGCTCCTTCGGAGCCGTGAGGCCTCTTGGCATGGGCGGCGCATTTACCGCTGTGGCTAATGATGAAAGCTCCATCTGGACCAATCCTGCTGGGATTGGTCGCTCGCGCAAGGCTCGGACCCGTGGCGTGTTAAATGTGACTAAGCTGCCCAATCTCATCGTCGGGGCTAACTCCAACACTCAGCAATTTTATCAGGCTTTTAGTAGCTCCCAGGACAAGAGTATCGCGAGTGTTTTGAGTACGGCCAAGAATATCGCTGATAAGCCGCTTTGGGCGCGAGCCTCCATGTTTCCCGTAACGCTTTTTGATTTTGGCCGCGATGCCCCGGCTGCTTTCGGTGTTTACACTAACACCGTAGTTTCGGCGTTAATCGAGTCAGATACACCGACGGTAGCCAGCGTTAATGCAATTTCAGACATTGGGGCTGTTCTTACTTTTGGTTGGACGGATCCGTCCAATCGTCTAAATGCGGCATTTCAAGTTCGCCCTATCGCCCGCTATGCCTACGAGAATCGAATTCCATCAGCTAACCTGGTGGACAAGACCGCGATGAGCGCTTATCTCCGCAAGGATTCAAATAAATCAGAGGGCATAGGACTAGATGCCGGTTTCCTTTACACGATAGCGGACTTCTGGTTCCCGACTGTCGGTGTTGCGGTCATGAATTTGCCTACCGGATGTAAAAAAGATTATCTAAATCCTTATAGTCAAACCCGCCAAAACGTATGTGGAAACAAATTCCAAGGAAGTTTTGGTAACGAGGATGCGCTTTCCGTGGTGGATCCGACAGATGTGCGAGTTGGCCTTTCGATCACGCCGCGCATCACGCATTCGGTCAATTTGCGGTTTGCCTTGGACGCACATAATTTGCCTCTCGGTTATGGGAGTGCTTCGTACGGATTAAAAAATATTCCCTTTAGCGCGCTCATTCACGGTGGGCTTGAGCTCTTTGTTGGCAATCCGCTGATTTTGCCAGAGTATGCTGTGCGCGTGGGGGTGAACCAAGGCTTTGTGACCTCAGGTTTCAACTTTAATTTTGGTCTGTTAGACGTCGACTTCGCTACTTATGGTGTCGATGTTTCCTCGACATCAAAGGCGATTGAGGATAGGCGGTTTTTAGCGTCCCTATCTTTGAACTTCTAGTCTCTGATCCGGCCCATGATATGATGAGACATGATGTTGCACATGAGGTGAGGCATGGTGAAGGTTGCTGCGCGCGACAACTCCGGTGGACGGCGAGCTATTGCTGGCCGCGTTGTGATCACTGGTGTTTTATTGATCAGTTGGGCGTGTGCCGCCCAGCGTTCTCGTGACGAAAAGCTCGATGATTTGGCTATCGGCGCCCCTAAGGCTGGCAGTAAATCTTTGCCCACGCTTACCCCTCAGGAAACGAAGCCGGCTGTGACTTTGGCTGCGCCATCGACGACCCAATTGCCGAACACCGAGGATCAGCTTGCGTTTGTTAGGCGCAACTCTGGCACCGACACCCCGTTTACGGATGCAGATCGTCAACTCGTCAATCAATTGCCGCTGAGTCCAGTGCCGGGCTCAGTCACCGAGGCCGCGGTTGTGCTTGGCTTGACCAAGATGGTTCTGCACCCCAGGCACCAGAACCAAGTCACGTTTCAAGAGTCAGATATCGAAAAGGTACCGGTAGCTGCTGAGCCTAAAAGCCTTACTCCGCAAATCTCACTGGAGGGACTTTGTAGCGAGCGCGGTGTGATGTTGGCTGCAGCGATCAGGGACAATCCTCTGCTAGGCTCGATGCCTGTTGCACAACAAATTATCTCAGCGCTTAATGCGAGCCCGCATAGTCCAGAATTTGAAGCCGCAATCACCGCGGCTTTACGTCAGCATATGGTGGGTTGGCAACAGCTGTCAGTCGTGCTGCCAGCGCCGGCGGTATCGACGCCGACGGGCATAGCCGGACCACCCGGATCGGCCCAGGTATCGGGCCCTCCAGCTACCGGAGCCATTCCAGGCGCAGCCAGTGGAGCCGAAGTAGTGCCTGTGCTTGGCACTGTGCCGCAAGTGCTAAACTCAAGTGATAATGCTCTAGCAGAGGCTCAGGCTATGGCTGATCGCGGGGACTTCCGGGCAGCCGTGCAGCGTGCGGGCGGAATTCCAAGCAGCAGTGGGGTACACGCGAAGGCCCAGGACAAGATTAAAGAGTTCAGCAATCTGGGTGTCCAGGACCTGCGTCGTAAGGCTGCGGCAGCGTTTCAGACCGCAATGCCAATTAGCGATCCAAAGACCCGAGCTGAATATCTGAAACAGGCCAAAGCGTTTCTGGAAGATGCTATCAAAAATTTCCCTGACGCATCGCAGCTCCCGACTGTTCGGGAGAATCTGCGCGTGATCTCTAGGGATTTAGAGAAGCTGACGGGCTGAGTTAGTCACTCGGCCGCCTCAGCATCGGCTCCGTCTGCTTCAGGCGTTACGCCGTTGCGGCCGCGGCTGGTTGCGATCGCTGTGCCAAACTCCAGACCATCGAGGGACACCTTGGTGGCACCAGGGTGTTTTTCTTCGAGGTAGGACACCGCCTCTTCTGGGGTGATGAAGATCGGCCAGCGACGCATGAAGTCGTAAGCTTCGAGGATCTTGCGTGGCTTCTCCATGACGCCGGCAAATAGGAAGGGGATTCGCATGCGTTTTGACAGCTGCATCACCTCTTCCAAAAACGCCGGGCAGATTTCCTTCTCGTCCTGAAGGTCGAGAAGGACATAGCGAACCTCGGTGTTCATTAGCCAGTTATGGATTGCCACCGCAAATTCACCGCAGTTGCCGCTTACAGTTTTACTGGAGCCGCTGGAGCTATTGAGGTTGAAAACAACGGCTCCGCCGAGGTTTTCTGGAACGAGATCCATGGGTTCGCCTTCAACGAGGGGGAAATTACTGGTCCAGGCACAACCTGGCCATCAAACTTCTTCCGATATCTGACCATTATTAAACCTGGCCGCCTAGCGTCAACCAATTTTCGGTCTTAGACGATCAAAACTGCAATTCTCATCCACCCAGCGGTGGACCAAGGCTCTTTTTACGTTTTTAAGTTGATATTCTTTGAACGTTTCCTTGACCTTAGGCAAAAGCTCAGCCACCAGGCTTCGGGCCGCTGCTTCGGTGGCCGCGCGGTACTTTGATGGCTTCATAGCCATGGGCACCAAGGACTCGCCGATAATTGATAGCAAACGGGCATCTTGGTCCGGCGATAGCACGTCCTGAGTTACGAGATCTTGAGCAGACATTTGCGTCTGGAGTTGGATCCTCAATTGCCATTCAATACGCCGGGTGTCACCGGGGTCCGGGATCTGAGTTACCTCTACGGATTGATTCCAAAGCCAGCCGTCACCGTCATAAGCACTATCATATTGGTTTTCACTGAGCCACCTATCAACATCCCGCAGCGCAGCTGCTTGTGAAGAAATCACCAGGCTACTGACGAATTTATCTTTGTCGGCGCTATACATGGGCATAAACTACGCCTTTGACGACAGAGGATTTGAAATGTGGGTGAACGTCTCTTGAGTGTATTCAGTCGCAGCAAAAAAGCGAACATCTATTGTCAACTAATCAGAAGAGTTGCGGTATTTGCTGTATTTTTAGAGTTGGTTAATAGTTGCGCCTACCGTTTCACCAACCAGCATTTGCGGCCGCCCGCTGGAGTGCATTCGGTGGCTGTAGAAGCGGTCTTTGACACTAGTCGGGAAGTGTTGCCTCACGAGATGCTTTGGCAAAGCTTGCAGCGGGCTTTTGCTGCCGATGGTCATTGGCATTTAGTGGGTCAGAGTCAGGCCGATGCACTGATAAGAGCCCACATCAGAGAAGCGAGCGTAGCTGCAGTAGGTAGCAATTTAGATAACGATCTAAACAGTCAGGGCGTTGTCAAAATCAAAGATCCTGAGCCTTTCAGCGGCGGCCCGCCGCCGCTGCCTAGTGACTTTCGTCAATTGACTCAGGCGGGTAAATTTCGTGATCAAGGCAGTTTAACTACCGTAGTTGAAATAGAGGCGTGGAATCTGAATACCAGGCAACTGATAAGTCGCAGAGTTTATCCAGTGACGACGGGATTTCGAGCCCTACACGCAGCCAGCGGCATCACGACTACCTTTAATGACCACTTGCGATATGAAGAGGCCAGCCGGGAAGCCTTCAAACATATGTCGGATAACATAGCTAAAGACTTCGTTAACGGGATCTTTGTTCGCTGATCAACATTGCCGACGAGATATCTCTACTCTGGCCACATGTGCAGGACACCACGCATTTCGCGGTTTACAGCGTTCATGTATTCCCGAACAGCTGGTGCTTCAGGGTCGACAGGATCGCGGAAATAGCTTGGTGTATTCTGGCGCACGCGTAGCATTTTGGTCTGCCAGATATTGTCTGATTGTAAGGCTAAGTCCACGCAGTAGTAATCACGCAAGGTCCTGTCTTCGATGTAGTTTTGAATGCTTTTAAGCTGATGATCCATATAGACACGTTTGCCGGCAAGATCTCGGGTAAATCCTCGGACAGAGTAATCAATGACGACCACATCGGCATCAAACCGTTGGAACATATAATTTAAGGCTTTTAGTGGTGAGATTTCTCCACAAGTCGAGATATCAATATCAATCCGAAACGAACAAATTGTGCCTCCGCCGTGAAAATCGGGATAGGTATGGGCACAAATATGACTCTTATCGAGGTGTAGCGATGCTCCCTGCCATTGGCCTTGAGGAAGTAATCCGCCACCTTTGGTGTCGCTCATAAGCACCATGGAGCTTGCGCCCCAGGGTTCGTAGTTCTGATCTGAGATTGCTAGCACCTGAGCCTCGATGATGGCGCAGATACCAGTCAGGATATTGGTTATCTTTTTGGCGTTAAAGCGTTCGGTAATATACGCAATATAGGACTGCCGCTCGGACTCATTTCTGGCGACACAAAAGTCATAAAGATTGAAGCTCAGTGCTTTCGTGAGGTTGTTGAATCCTGCCAGTTTTAGCGGCTCATGAGGTGCAATGCGCTGCATGCAGAATCCTTTGCTTACAGGGTTCGCTCGCTACTCGTTTGTTGAACGACGCTGCCTGACATGTCGGGCAGTGGACGCTCCTGACCCATAAAGATAACTGATAAACGCAGGACGTAATTAGCTTGGCTCTCTAAGACACTATAATCCTTTTCGCGAGCAAACTGGAGCCCCCAGCATGCAGAAGGTGACGCATATTTGACGCCGAAGGCAGTGCGGAGGGTGGTTGTGTAGTCGGTGGGGCGGCCATCGATTTTTTGCCTGCCCATGCGGATGAAGCCAGTGAAGTGGGGGATAATCCCTGTATCTACGGCTAAAGACTCAATATTTGTTCGTTGAAAAATGCTGCTATTAGATTGATAGCTCTTCGTTAGGGTATAGCCGACGGTTGCAGTTGTACGCATAAACGAGGGTGAGGTTAGATAAATAGATTCAGTGAGGGGGGCGTGGCGATAAATGTTGTAAATGGTGCCTAAGTTTAGCGACCAGCCTTCATGATTCATTCCTAAGCTGGCGTTGATCGGCTTCCACGGCTCAACCAATACAGTGGGCGAGGCTCCAGTCGGGAGCTGCGCATTTTGCTCTTTGAGCTGCTCACGAAGTTTAGCATCGCGGAAATCGTAGGCGATATCCGCGTGCAGTCTTAAGGGCGTAGCCGTGTCTTTTGTGACTAATTGGAAGCGATCAATAAACCAACGCTGAGTGTTTTCATCATACATGGAAGAGACGTTACTGACCGGTCTCTCGAGAGCATAAGCTAGTTCACGCTGGGCTCTTTCGCGTAGAGTCTCATTTGTTGGTACCGTCGCTTGTAAATAGTTGCCCGCAATCTTCTGCCAGCCCTCTGACTGGATGTTCCAGGTCTGGTCTGTGCTTAGAGTCATTCGTTGATATGGATTTAGGCGCTCCTCGTCTGGAACATCGCTATCGACGTCGGCAAAGGCAGGCACGGGGTTTTTTGCGTCAGTCGCAAAATAAGTCCGGTAGTTAGCGGCAGCGTTCGCATAAGGACCCTGTTTTACTGCCACTGGGCGGCTAGCGATCCGCAGTCTCCAGTCCATGGAGTGGTGAATATACTGCTCGGGTGCCGGATCTCCAGGAAGGGGGCACTGCAGAGGGAGAGGCTTCTTGTCTTTTGTTGCGGCCTCGCACTCGTTACTTCGGAGCCATTGCGGGGCATGGCCTCTGCCATCAATCGGCAGTCGGAACTCAAATCCAGTCACCCAAGAGCCAATACGGCTGTGATTCGGGGAAAGTGCTTTATGCTCGATAAAACGCTGCTCAAATTCAGTGAAATGATTTAGTTGCACAATCGAGTCTGTAACCAGCGGCGACACCGTCGCCAGTTGCACGCGCCGCCAGCTACCGCCACCGAGATTTTCGGCTATTTGATCGGGTTTGGGAGTATCCAGCAATTTATCGTCGGCCGTCGCCTGTGAAATCTGCATGGCCTCGCCGAGCAACTGAGCATAGATTGGCACTAATGAGTTGGCGGGAGTTAGCTGAAAGTAGCGAGACTGAACCTTAAGATCCATGGGGATTTGTTGTCCCTCATAGCGTTGGTTGGTGAGGAAATTATCACCGTACAGACTGCCGATTCCGGCGTAAAATTCACGGCCGTCCAGGTGCAGCTGAGCGTGTGCGGGCGCAAAGGACTTAGCTGCTAGACCACCGTTCAAGGCACGTTCGAAATTGTCTGGAAGGAAGAGTTCTTCAGTATAGCGGTGATCCGAATTGACCTCGCCGTTGCTGACAAAAGACAGACGCGGCGCCAGATATGTCACTCCACGCCAGCTGGTCAGGCCGCGCCACGAATTTCTCGGAGTGGCCATGTAGTTATCGATTTGCTTTGAAATACTCCCGTACTTATTTCCTTTAAAGCCGCCTTGCTCCCAATATGCGCGATCGCGCAAGGACTGTCGGGTAAGGTCAAAAGGTGTCAGTTCGTCACTTAAGGGCGGCAAAGTGACGTTGTCGCGATAGGCCGAGTTACCGCTCCTATACATGTCGCCGAGAGTCTCTCGCGTGCCAATTTGATCCATCCATAGGCTGTCGCGAATACCCTCAATTTTCAGATTCCAACCAGAGTCAATTCGCTGTTGGACACGGTATTCAAGGCCTAGGCGGGTGCCACGGTTTTGAAAGAAATCAGTGGTGGCGGTGACGTCTTTGTCTGGACCAAGGTCAAAAAAGATCGGCTGAGTATATGTGGTGCCAGTGACCTGTTGAAACCCAGTGACTGGCATCAGAAACCCGGACTGCCGTTTTTCTTTTAGTGGTAACTTCATGTAGGGCAGGTAAAGGACGGGAATACCCTTAATTTCAAGCACAGCATTTTTCAGGTCAGCATATCCGCCGATTTGGGCGTCTACCTGATCGGCTCGAAATGCCCAGGCTGGACGTTCGTCACGCTCACATAAACAAGGAGTGAACAGGGCGTTGCGTGCGGCATAGTCGTTGCCGTCAACTCGGGTGATGGAGTCGCCCTCGATGTGTAAATAGGCGGTAAATGTTGCTAAGCCTTTGGTCGAGGCATCACTTTTCTTGTGTTCCCAGAATTGGCGCCGGCGTTTGATTAGGTCCCGTCTGTCAGCTGGTATCGCCGCCAGTCCGGGGCTCGCCCATTTTTCTATTAGGTTGCGCTGCTCCAGGAGTAGGGCATAACGGCCGATGAGGTCTTCGTTTGGCTCCCCGATGCGCGCCACTTCTCGGCGAATCGCGGCTAAACGCTGATCAACCTCCGCGATTTTTTGCTGCCTCGACTGCGCGAATGCGACCTCAGTGGGCCCGAAGCCGAAAACTTTTTGAGTAATGCGCTCAATCTCTACGGCATCATTAGCCAGCATCACGGCATTTGAGATCAAAAAGTCATTCGTGGCGAGATTGTAGGTAATCGTATCGCCAATGAAGAGGGAATTGCGATTTAGTAAGATTACGGAACCTTCAGCATTGGCCACGTTGCTCGTGCGATCCAGAGTGATTTTGTCGGCACCAATCAGTGTGCCGGCACCAATCATGACGACGTCGCCTTCAAAAATTTGTCGGTTCATGTCACGGTTGAATGACGTTGTCCGACCGTCGAAAAAAAGTTGTTGTCCGAGATCTTTCGGTGATGCGGGAGTGTTGACCTCAGTCTCTGCGGCTAGGGCATGTGGATATAGCCCGCCGCAGGCCAGGCAATAAATCGCCAAGACCATGCGGATCCAGCTATATATTCCGGTCCTTACAGCTTGCTTCATCGACTGATGTTACACCGCCCGGAGTTACGAAGCCACTATTTGGACCGAACTTTTCGACGCCAAGTCCTAGAGCATTATTGAGAGTAATTCGTACTCTAGTCGAGAGCGATCCCGAGCGCTGCGGTCACCTCGCCGACCGCATGTACTGAGCCGCAGATGACCGTAGGATGGGCGGTGACAGGAACTGCCCATGCCTCGGCGAAGCTGCCTAGGAACGGCAGATCGCGGTGACGAGTGGCAAGCCTCGCGGGGGTCCAACTCCGCTCGCCGGTGTTGGTGAATAGGGTGAGCGGTGCTAGGACCTGGCGTAAAACATCCAACACTTCGTCGCAGTCCTTGTCTGCTAAGATCGACACTAGGCCAGGGAGCGTTTTATTTTGCTCCAAAAGACCTGATGCTCGGATACCGGCAACCAGAGCCTCAGCTCCGGGGATATTGTGGCAAACATCCAGCAACACGCGTCGTGGTCCATGATCATGAGTGGGTACACTGGTGATTTCAAAGCGTCCTCGCATGCAGCATGGGACGCGGACGATACCAGCATCGATAGCTGCAATCGCATCAGCCAATGCTGTATTGGCGTCGGTGATGCCAAGTCTTTGACGAACCTTAAGCGTTGCATCGGATTGCAGCAGCCAGACCATCGCAGCACACGCTTTGGCGAAGTTGTCGCGCATGAAGGGGGGCCACTGGCGAGCTACCGTGGGCCAAGGGTGATGGGCTGCTTTACATCCGGGAAGTAGGAAGGTGAGACCATCTTCGTTCGATGTGAAGTGCCGCCCCTGTTCCCAGAGGTGAGCCCGCTGGCGAGTGGCTTCCTGACGCAGAGTTTTAATGGCAGAAATATCTCCAGCGTTTTCCCCGCCCCAGATCACGGGACATCCTGGACGCATGATCCCGGCTTTTTCGCTGGCAATCGCCTCTGTGGTCGTACCTAGCCACTGTTGATGATCCAAGCCAATACTGGTGATGATGGAGAGGCAAGGCCTTGTCACGTTGGTTGAATCCCAGCGTCCACCGAGGCCGACCTCCAAAATATTTAGGTCTGTATTGGCTCTTAAAAAGACACGCAGTGCTAATAAAGTATTAATTTCAAAGAAAGACAGCGGTTCGTATATGGCTGGCGGTAAGTCTTGCTCTAATTTGTGCAGATCGCTGACCAGCAGCTTATTATCGACTCGCGTTTGACTAGTTTGAATACGTTCAGTGAAGTGCTGCAGGTGAGGAGATGTAAATAGGCCTGTCTGCCAGCCCAAAGCAGTCATTAACTGCCAGAGAAAGCCGCTGGTAGTGCCTTTGCCGTTAGTCCCGCCGACTAGCACAGTGGGCGTTGCGAGCAGCGCCTCGCTATCAAGTGCCGCCAACGCCGCCTCGATCCGGCTAAGCCCAGGCTTAATCACCTGAGGCCTACGAGCAAATAACGCGGCTAACTCTGGAGCCTCTGAGGCGATTAGGCCAAAATCACGAGTCATAATTACGGCTCAAAAATGACGTTTTATAGCGGCATAAGCATGCCAAGTATCTTGGTCACTTGTGGTCGCAGCGACTCCCGATCACAGATCATGTCCAACATGCCATGCTCAAGTAGGTACTCAGAGCGCTGAAAGCCCTCGGGCAGTTTTTCCCGAATGGTCTGTTGGATCACTCGTGGTCCGGCAAAGCCGATGAGTGCTCCAGGTTCCCCAATATTGACGTCACCGAGAGTTGCAAAACTAGCGGCTACACCACCTGTAGTCGGGTGTGTTAACACCGAGATGAAGGGAACGCGTGCTTCGCGTAGTTTGGCTAGGGCTGCGCAAGTCTTTGCCATCTGCATCAGGCTTAAAATGCCCTCCTGCATCCGAGCGCCGCCTGAAGACGAAAAGATAATGGCGGGTTCTCGTTGAGCCGCGGCACGGAGATATAGGCGCGCGATTTTTTCCCCAACGACGGAGCCCATGCTGCCGCCCATAAATTGAAAGTCGAATACACCCAATTGAACGGACCTGCCACTCAGTCGACCGCGTCCAGCGAAAAAGGCATCAAACTGGCCAGTGCGCTTGTAGGTCTCGGCAAGCCTAACACTGTATGCCTTGTTGTCGGAGAATTTCAGCGGATCGGTGGAGCACAGCTCAGCGTCCATCTCCTCAAAGCTATCAGGGTCGAGGAAGTGCTGAATCCGCTCCACTGCCGGCAAGGAAAAGTGGTGGCCGCATTTTGTACAGACATTCTGATTCAGACTGAAGTCACGCTTGAGAATGATCTCGCTGCAATTTGTACAGCGCTCCCAAAGCCCGTCTGGTGTGTCGGTACGCTGTCCTTTGGTGAGAGGTGCCTTTTCTCGGTTTAACCAAGCCACGAGCAGATCCCCTAAACGGTGTCAAAATTCTCCCTGAGCCTAACGCAAAGTGCCAGATATCGCAAGAGAAGAGGCTCCTTTTGTAGCTCAGCAAAAAAGCATTTTCCCCAAAAATAACAATATTTTCCGGTTGC
>Ga0315284_10006286_pt1 | contig 16920 bp, 16 predicted proteins | sample YL17G09_16_MG_FD_203696 | JGI IMG/M metagenome (GOLD analysis project Ga0315284, IMG submission 203696) | Sediment microbial communities from Yellowstone Lake, YNP, Wyoming, USA - YL17G09_16 | ecosystem: Environmental > Aquatic > Freshwater > Lake > Sediment | place: USA: Wyoming | collected...
CGGCGGCCGCGGGGAGGTGCGCCGCATTGGGTGCAGAACAGTACGAGGCTTCACCTTCCCGGAGGTCCCAGATTGAGTGAGCAACAGAGTCCCCTGCAGCAGGGCCTGACCCTGCTCAAGTCCGGCAATGCCGCCGGCGCCCTCGCCCCCCTGGCGGCGGCGCTGAAGGCCGATCCCGGCTCGTTCCCCGCCTCCCTGGCCCTGGGCCTGGCGCTGGCCCAGTGCCAGCGCTTCGACCAGGCCGCGGCGGCCCTCACCCGGGCCGCGGGGCTTAACCCAGCCCACGCCATGTGCCAGTACAACCTGGGCATCGTGCAGGAAAAGCGCGGGCACCCCGAGCAGGCCCGCGCCGCCTATGCCGCCGCCTTGCGCGCCGATCCCAACCTGGAGCGGGCCCGCCAGGCCCTCTCCCGGCTCGCCTCGCCCGCCCCTGCTGCCCCGCCGCCCCCGGCTGCCCCACCGCCTCCTGCTCCGGTCGCCCCCGCTCCGCCGGCGGCCGAGCAGACGGTAGTCCTGGAACGGCCCGCACCGCCCCCCGCCGCGGCCGCGCCCATGCGCTCCCTGGACGACGACGACTTCCAGCTCGTCACCCCCCTGGGCGGCCCCGCCCCCACCCCCGAACAGCGCGTACAGCCCCCTGGCACCGCCACCCCGCCTAAGGACGCACAGCCCCCCCAGGAATCCACCAAGGAAGTGGGCCGCATCGAGACCCTGCAAAGCCAGGGCGGCATGGGCACCATGGAGTACTGGGACCTGGTGGGCACCGCAGACAAGGTGTACTTCGTGCGCATCGCGAGCGGCATCCCCATGCTCGCCGGGATCGTCGCCGGGGTGACGCTGGTGGAGATGGCGATCTACAGCATGCACCTGCCCGCGGCCATGGCCTATGACACCGGGCGCAACTATACCCTGGGCGCGGTGGCCGGAATCTTCATCTTCGTGGTCATCCAGGCGGTGATCATGCACCTGATGGCTACCGGCAAGCGGGCCATGCTCTCCAAGCTGCCCCCGGCCAAGGCCTGCGAGGATAGCGGCGGCTTCTCCATGGACTGGAACGAGCTGCGCAGTCACCGCCTGGTGAAGGGCAAGCTCACCATCTACACCACCAAGCTCAAAAAGACCTTTGCCCTGGGCCGGCGCATGGCGGACCTGGACAAGCTGATACGCGCCCACGGCAGGAGCAAGGGCCTGGGGGTAATGTAAGCGGCCCACCGCCCCGGCTGTGCCTCCCCGCCTCGATTTGCTATAATGCCAGCGCCCGCACGGGCCAATCCAACAAGGAGCCGGTTCTGTTGAAGAAGGGCGTTATCTTTAGTGCCATGCGGCCCTCCGGGCGCCTGCACCTGGGCAACTACGAAGGAGCACTCCGCACTTGGGTCAAGCTCCAGCACGAATACGACATGTACTGCGGGGTGGTGGACCTGCATGCCCTCACCACCGAGTGCGGCAGCGACACCGAAGTGGCACATAACTCCCTGGAGCTGGCTCGGGACTATATCGCCGCCGGCATCGACCCCCAGCAGGCCCACCTGCTCATCCAGTCCCACGTCCCCCAGCACTCCCAGCTTCACCTGCTGCTCTCCATGACCACCCCGCTCTCCTGGCTGGAGCGGGTGCCCACCTACAAGGAAAAGCTGGATAGCATCAGTGAGCCCCCCTGCTACGGGTTGCTGGGCTACCCGGTGCTGATGGCGGCCGACATCATGCTCTACCGGTCCACCGCCGTCCCCGTGGGCCAGGACCAGCTCCCCCACCTGGAGCTCACCCGGGAGATCATCCGCCGCTTCCATGCCCTCTACGGGGTGGAGCTCTTCCCCGAGCCCCAGGCCATCCTGGTGGAGGCCGCCGCCCTGCTCCCCGGCCTGGACGGCCGCAAAATGAGCAAGAGCTACGGCAATACTATCGCCATCACGGAGGAGCCGGAGGCCATCACGCAGAAGATCAAGTCCATGTTCACCGATCCCTTGCGGGCTTTCCGCAAGGATCCAGGGCATCCGGACACCTGCCCCGTGTTCGCCTATCACGGGCTGTACAGCCCGCAGGAAAAGGAGCAGCTGGCCGCCGACTGCCGGGGCGCCCTGCTCGGCTGCGTGGACTGCAAGCGCCGGCTGGCCGAGGCGGTGGTGAAGGAGCTGGAGCCCATCCGGGAGCGCCGCCGGGAGCTCGATGCCCGGCCCGGACTGATCGAGGAGATTCTCGCCACCGGCGAGGCCCATGCCCGCCAGGTGGCCGGCGATACCCTCGCCCAGGTGCACGCCGCCATGCGGCTGCCCTAACTAGCCTGTCGTTGCCGCATACTACGCCGCAGGGGTGACAGCAGTGATCGCAGCACCGCCGACCGCCGCCGGCCGGCAGGTGGATGGCCGCCAGTTCATCGGGTGGCCGGTCAGCCTGCCCTCGTTTGCCGGGCCGCTGGACCTGTTGCTGTACCTGGTGGACCGGGAACAGGTCAGCATCTACGACATCCCCATCGCCCAGATCACCAGCCAGTACCTACAGTATCTGCACCTGGTCGAGGACCTGCAGCCGGAGCGGGCCGGGGAGTTCCTGGTCATGGCCGCCACCCTGCTCGAGATCAAAGCGCGCATGCTGTTGCCCCGGCCGCCAGCCCCCGCGCCCGACCAGGAGCCGGAGGATCCCCGTGCCGCCCTGGTCCAGCAGCTGCTCGAGTACCGCCGCTTCAAGGAGGCCGCCAGCTCCCTGCAGGAGCGGCTGCAGCTCGCCCAGGCGCTCTTCACCCGGCCGGTCCCGCTAGCCGACCCCGGGACCGCACTGGCAGATGAGGTCTCGGCCTATGACCTGTATGCCGCCCTGCAGTCGGTGTTCGCCCGGGCCGAGCAGGGGCCGCCGGCACCCATCACCCGGCCGCCCCTCACCCTTAAGCTGAAGATGGCCCAGCTGCTCGCCCGGCTGACCCGGGCCGGGAGCGAGGGCATCGTCTTCGGGCAGCTCTTTGAACTGCCGCTGTGGCGCCTGGAGGTGGTGGTCACCTTCCTGGCCCTGCTCGAGCTGGTGCGCCTGGGCCGCGCCCGGGTCCGCCAGCGCAAGCTTTTCGGGGAGATCATCTTTATTGGCAGCGCCAGCTGAGCAGCCGGCCCTGGGCCGGGAATACGCCACCCGCATCCCCGAGCTGCTGCGCGCCCTGGAGTGCCTGCTCTTCGTGGCCGGGGGGCCGGTCACCCTGGAGCAGCTCGCCCAGGCCCTGCAGGTGGCCCCTGAGACCATCCCCGAGCTGGGCGGACTGCTCGCCCAGGAGTATGCCAGCCACGGCCTGCAGGTGCTGCCGGTGGCCGGCGGCTACCAGTTGTGCACTCGCCCCGAATATGCCCAGGCCGTCAGCCGCCTCCACCAGCCCCGCCCGGTCCGCCTCTCCCGGGCGGCCCTGGAAACCCTGGCCATCATCGCCTACCGCCAGCCCGTCACCCGCCCCGAGATCGAGGCCATCCGGGGCGTGGCCGTGGACGGGGTGGTGGAAACCTTACTCCAGTACGAGCTCGTCCGGGAGCTGGGCCGCCGCTCCACCCCCGGCCGCCCCATGACCTATGGCACCACCGACAAGTTCCTGTCCCAGTTCGGGCTCTTCAGCGTGCAGGAGCTCCCCGACCTGCCCGACCCCGAGCCCCCCTCCCCGGAGCCGGCGGGTGCGGGCGGCTAGGCTGCTCGCCGCCCTGCTGGCGGCCGCGCTCGCCCTCCCCCTGGCCGCCGGAGAGAAGTCGGCTCCCCCGGTCCAGGCCAGTGCCGTCATCCTGCAGGACGCGGCCACCGGCAAGGTGCTCTATCAGCGCCATGCCGACCAGCGCCGGCCCATGGCCAGCACCACCAAGGTGATGACCGCCCTCCTGGTGATCGAGAGCGGCCGGCTGGCCGAGACGGTTACCGTGAGCGAGAGGGCGGCCAACACCACCCAGTCCTCGCTCTGGCTGCGCCCGGGCGAGCACATGAGCGTCGAGGACCTGCTCACCGCCCTGCTGGTCAAGTCCGCCAACGACGCCGCCACCGCCCTCGCCGAGCACCTGGCCGGCACCGAAGAGGCCTTCGTCGTGCTCATGAACATGCGGGCCCGGGAGCTGGGCGCGCAGAGCACCCATTTCTGCAATCCCCACGGCCTCTACCAGCCGGACCATTACACCACTGCCCGCGACCTGGCCCTCATCACCCGCGAGGCGCTCAAGCATCCCCTCTTCCGCCGCCTCGTCGCCACCCGCGCCACCACCGTCCCCTTCGAAGGCAAGCCCTGGCGCCGGGCCGTCCACAGCAAGAACCGGCTGCTCGCCGACTTCCCGGGGGGCGACGGAGTGAAAACTGGGTACGTCAAGGAATCCGGCCAGTGCCTGGTGGCCTCCGCCACCCGCAGCCGCTGGCAGCTGGTCGCCGTGCTGCTGGACAGCCCCGACCTCTGGACGGAGGCCAAGGGGCTGCTGGAGTGGGGCTTCGCTTGCTTCCAGCCCGTGGTCTTCGCCCGCCCGGGCCAGCTCGCCTACCGGCTGCCCGTGCGCGGCGCCCGCACCAGGACCTTGCCCGTCGCCGTCAAAGACATCCTGCAGGAGGTCATCCCGCGTGCCGCCGCCGCCCGGGGGCTCGCCGTCCGCTGCCGGCTCGACCGGCAGTGGGCGCCGTTCCGCCGGGGCGAGCGGGTGGGCCGCTGCACGCTGCTCGCCGGCGGCCGGCCGCTGCGCTCGGTCCCGCTCTACGCCGCCGCGGACCTGGGCCGCTCCCCCCTCGCCGCCGCCTGGCATTGGGGGCAGCGGGTCGCCCTGGCCCTGCTGCTGGCGGCGCTGGGCATCCGCACTTATGCTAAGACTGCAAAGAATGCTCGCCAGGGCCGGCGTCGCCGCCAGGCGCGATTCCGAGCGCCTGATCCTGGAGGGCCGGGTAAAGGTTAACGGCGAGACGGTCACGCACCTGGGCACCAGCGTGGACCCGGCGCGGGATCGCGTGGAGGTGGACGGCCGCCCCGTCGCCTTGCCCCAGCTCGTCTACCTGGCCGCGCACAAGCCCGTCGGCTACCTCAGCTCCGCCCAGGACGAGCGCGGCCGCCCCTCCGTGCTCCGCCTGGCTCCCCCCATCCCCGGCCTGCACCCGGTCGGGCGGCTGGACGTGGACACCACCGGCCTGCTCCTGCTCACCAACGACGGGGACTTTACCTACCTGGTCACCCACCCCCGGCATGAGCTGGAGAAGTTCTACCGGGCCACCGTCGCCCGGCGGCCTACCGCCGCCGCCCTCCAGCGGCTGCGCACCGGCGTGGAGCTGGAGGAGGGGATGACCGCGCCGGCCCGGGCGCGGCTGGTGTCGGCCGGGGAGCCCGCGGTGCTGGAGCTGGCCATCCACGAGGGGCGCAAGCGCCAGGTGCGGCGGATGCTGCAGGCGGTGGGGTACCCGGTGCTCGCCCTGCGCCGGGTGGCGGTGGGACCGGTGCGCCTGGGCCGGCTGGCCCCGGGCCAGGTCCGCCCGCTCACGCCCTCCGAGCTGGCAGCCATGCGCGCCCAGGCCGGCGGTGTAGAATGGGGCGGAAGCGGGAAAGATAGCGGGGATGGCTAGACGGGCAGGTCGCTGCCCCTAGGCGCTGCGGGTTACCTTGCCGGCCTTCAGGCACTTCGTGCACACGCTCATGGTCACCGGCCGCCCGGAGACGCTGGCCCGCACTTTCTGCAGGTTGGGCAGCCACCGGCGCTTGCTCCGGATGTGGGAGTGGCTGATACTGGATCCGGTCTGCGGGCCCTTGCCACAGATTTCACAGCGGTTGGCCATCTGGAATTCTCCTATCGCCTCAAGCCGGGGTTAGCGGCAAACGGCCAATATGATAGCATAACGGGTGGGGGTTGGCAAGGGCGACGCCCCACCCCCATGGCGGGATCGCATGATCGTTGGTGACCTGGTCAGAGAAACGAAGCCACTGCTGCCGGATGACGGCGTGGGCAAGGCCGTCGCCCTGCTGCGCCAGGCGCCCGCCAGCGCCCTCCCCGTGGTGAGCGAAGGCATTGTGATAGGCATCGTCTCCGAGGCCGACCTCACCCGCTTCCTGCAGGAACAGCCCGGCCTCGACCCGGAAAAGCTCGGCGCCACCCCCGTGGCCAGCCTCATGCGCACCCCCGTGCTCTGCCTCGCCGCCCCCGATACCCTGGACCAGGCCGCCCAGGCCTTCGCCCGCCACTCCCTCAAGGCTGCCCCCGTGGTCAGCCCGGACGGGCAGTACCAGGGCATGGTCACCCGGGCCGACCTGTTGGCCGCCCTCTTCGGCACCGTGGCCCCGCCCCGCATCGGCGGGCTGGCCACTCCCCTGGGCGTCTACCTCACCACCGGAGCCCACCGCGGCGGTGCCGGCACCCCGGGACTGGTGCTCGCCGGGGTCGCCCTCACCATCATCTACTTCGTCTCCCGCATGGCCACCAACGGCCTCGCCTGGCTGCTGGAGCGCTACACCGACCTCCCCCTCTTCACCGCCAAGCTCGCCGCCGATCACGGCACCGAGATGGGCCTGTTCGCCCCCATGTACCAGTGGGTGCTCGCCCTCATGGGCCTGGAGCTGCTCGGCTTCTTCCTGCTGCTGCGGCTCTCTCCCATCAGCGGCACCCATGCCGCCGAGCACCAGACCGTGCACGCCATCGAGCAGGGGGAAGCGCTCACCCTGGAGCGGGTGGCCCGCATGCCCCGCGTCCATCCCCGCTGCGGCACCAACCTCATGGCCCTGGTGTTCGTGCTCATGATCGCTACCACCGCCTTCATGTCCCTCCATCAGCGCATGGCCGCCCAGAGCGGCCCCGGTGGGGTGATGCTGGGCATCCTGGTCATCTTCTTCGCCGTCTCCTTCATCTGGCGCCGGCTGGGGGCCGGGCTGCAGCAGTTCGTCACCACCAAGCAGGCAACTCCTGCCCAGCTGGCGAACGGTATCTCCGCCGGTGAGCAGCTCCTGGCCCGCTACCGGGCCCACCCCTCGCTCCCGGTGACGCCGTGGCGGCGGCTGCTGAACATGGGCATCATCCAGATCGCCCTCGGATTCGTGGCCGCCACCTATGCCCTGACCTGGCTCTCGGGCTGGCTGGGGCTCGGGTTCTAACAACGGAGGTGCCAAGTGAAGAGATCGTGGCTGTGGTGGGTGCTCCTGGTCGTGCTGCTGGCCGTCATCGGCCGCGCCTGCGCCCAGGAAACCCCCAAAGACGACGCTTTCAGCCGCCTGCAGTTTGATCGCCTGGCGGCCAAGCACGCCGACGTGCTCAAGTATGCCGCCGCCCTGCAGGGCAAGCCCACCGCGCTCAAGGGCCTGCAGGACCTGCGGGCGGTCATCCACACCCACTCCTTCCTCAGCCACGACAGCCGCGGCACCCTGGAGCAGATGACCGCCGCCGCCAAGGCCACCGGCACCCAGGTGGTGATGCTCTCCGACCACACCTCCAAAGAGCATGACTACTATCGCGAAGGCTTCAAGGGGATGCACGATGGCGTGCTCTTTATCCCCGGCGCGGAGACCCGCGGCTTTCTGGTCTACCCCCGCTCGCCCCTCGACCCGGCCGCCCCACCTACCGCCCAGGCGCTCATCGATGCCGTGCTCAAGACCGGCGGGGTGATCTTCGCCTCCCACATCGAGGGATGGCCGGAAAACGCCTGGTCGGTGACCAACCTTACCGGCACCGAGGCCTATAACACCCACTTCGAGCTCAAGCGCCGCCCCGAGTTCGCCGACCTGGACCGCAACCCGGTCAAGCTCCTGACCCTCATCAAGGCCGTGGAGAAGTACCCCCGGGAGGGCTTCGGCGCCCTCCAGAGCTACATGAAGGAATACCTCGCCCTGGTGGACCGGGAAACCCAGATGCGCCGGCTTACCCTGGTCTCCGCCAACGACTCCCATGCCAATACCGGCATCACCATCAAGGGCGGCGAGAATGGCAAGGTGGTGATCACCGATCCCCTGGGGGAGAAGCTCACCGAGACCGACGCCGCCATGGTGCGTATGCTCGGCATCTCCCTCCCCGAAAACCTCCAGCCCGGCCAGGTGGGCTTCACCTTCCTGCTCGATACCTACGAGCGCAGCTTCGGCTACACCAGCACCCACCTCCTGGCCAAGGGGCTGGACGAAGACTCCGTCTTCGCCGCCCTCAAGGCCGGCCATACCTACCTCGCCTTCGACTGGATTGCCGAGCCCCGCGGCTTCTCCTTCGCGCTCTGGGATCCCGCCAACCCCAACCAGCCGCCGGCGGCCATCATGGGCGGCCAGTACCCCTTCCGGGCCGGCCTCAACTTGCAGGCCGCCGTCCCCCTCCCCGCCCGGCTGCGGCTCTTCCGCAACGGCCAGCCCGTCCCCCTCCCGGAGCCGGAGGCGCTCAAGTCACAGCTCAAATTCCCGCTTGCCGAGCGCGGCGTCTACCGCCTGGAGGCCTGGCTGCCCCTGGGCGATGAGGTGCTGCCCTGGATCCTGAGCGCCCCCATCTACGTTCAGTAGGACTCCCGATGGCTGCGTAGGCGAGCCCCCGCGGGCTCCCGAAAGGAGTGCATGGTGCGCAAGACCTGGTGGCTCCCCCTGCTGGCGCTCGCCGCCGCCCTGCCGGCCCTGGCCGCCCAGACCAGCATGTTCGACCGCCTGGCGCTGGACCGCCTGGCGGCCAAGCACGCGGACGTGGTCCGCTACGCTGCGGCCCGCAAGTCGCTCCCTCCCCCCCAGGGCCTGCAGGACCTGCGGGCAATCATCCACGTCCATTCCTTCCTCAGCCACGACTCCCGGGGCACCAAGCAGCAGATCGCAGCCGCCGCCAAGGCCTCCGGCACCCGGGTGGTGATGCTCTCCGACCACGTCTCCAAGGAGCACGACTACTACCGCGACGGCTTCCAGGGCACCTATGAGGGGGTGCTCTTCATCCCTGGTGCGGAAACCCGCGGCTTCCTGCTCTACCCCCAGGCGCCGCTGGATCCCACCCAGCCCGCCAGCCAGCAGGCTCTGCTCGACGCCGTGCTCGCCACCGGTGGGGTGGCCTTCGCCTCCCATGTGGAAGGCTGGCCCACCAGCGACTGGCCGCTGGTCGGCCTTACCGGCATGGAGCTCTACAACCACCACTACGACCGGGTGGACCGGGCCGAGATGCGGGAGCTGGAGGACGCGATGACCGAGCGCCCGGTCGCCACCCCGGACGCCACCGCCAAGATGGTGCTGCTGGCCAAGGCCCTGCGCCAGTACCCGCAGGAAACCTTCGCCTTCGTGCAGGACGTCGCCACTCCCTACCTGGCCGCCTTCGACCGGGAAAGCCAGCGCCACCGCCTCACCGCCATCTCCGCCAACGACACCCATGCCCACTGGGGAGTGGTGGTGAAGGCCGGCCCCAACGGCACGCTCATCTCCCAGGGTCCCCTGGGCGACCCCATGGCCGCCCTGGACCCCGCCCAGCTGGGCGACCTGCTGCCGGCAGCGCCCACCCCCGGCCAGACTGTGTTCGAGCTGCTGCTGGACAGCTATGAGCGCAGCTTCCGCCATACCAGCACCCACCTGCTCGCCCCTGCCCTGGACCCGGAGCACGTGCTCCAGGCGTTGCGCATGGGCCATGCCTACGTCGCCTTCGACTGGATCGCCGACCCCCGCGGCTTCTCCTTCCAGGCCCAGGGGGCCGGCCACCCGGTGCTGATGGGAGACGAAGTGGCCCTGCGCTCCGGCCTTACCCTCACCGCCGCCCTCCCGCTGCCCGCCCAGCTCCGGTTGCTGCGCAACGGCGCCCCCGTGCCCCTGCCTGCCGCGCCCTCGGCCCGGCTCTCGCACCGGGTCACCCAGCCCGGCGTCTACCGGCTGGAGGCTCATCTCTCGGTCGGCGGGGAGATGTTCCCCTGGATCTACAGCAATCCCATCTACGTCAGGTAGGTGACCATGCGCACGCTGCTCGCGGCATCGCTGCTCGCCCTGCTCGCCGCTTGGCCGGCCGCGGCCGAGGCGCCCCGGGTGCAGGTGGGCACCTACAGCATGGGCGTGGAGAAGGTGGCCCGGGTCCGTGACCTGGAGCGCCCGCCCGCCTCCCAAAACCGCACCGCCCTGGTCATCTTCGTGGAGGCCCAGGGCGCGGAGGAGCTCAAGCGCGTGGTGGAGGTGTGCCGGGACCCCGCCGCCGTGGATAACACCAACACCCGGCTCGCCTTCCTCCAGGTCACCCCCGCCTCCCCCTCCGCCCAGGGGCGCAAGTCCCGCCGCTACCTGGAGGTGGTGTTCTCCGGTACCCGCCTGGGCGCCACCCAGCTCAAGCAGTTCGAGGGTACCCTGGTCTGCTTCGCCTCCAGCCGGGCCTGCCAGTGGCAGGTGTCCGCCCAGCCCGGGGAGACCGACGAATCCGCCGGGGCCACCCTGCTCCTGGATTCGCTGGGCCCTGGCCAGGACGACGCGGGCAATGACTGCCTGCTGGTGCGCCTGCAGCTCGAGTTCGGGCCCGGTTCCGGCCCCGCCTCCGCCCAGGAGTGGCGGGGTGGCCGGCTCACCTTGGTGGACGGGGTGGGCAACCCCCTCGCCCCCCTCTCCACCGCCCTCCAGTACCGCTACGACGCCGCCAAGCGCCTGGTGGCTATCAACCTCACCGGCTACTTCGAGCTCAACGAGCAGTCCCGGGACGCTGCCCTCGTCCGTTACGAGGCCGAGCGCCTGAGCGGACTGAAGGCCCTGCCCTACCGCTTTACCAACCTCCCCCTGCCCTAGCCGCCCGTTCCGCCCGTCACCTCCGCCAGCGCCTTCCCGATCCCCTCCGCCAGCAGCCGGCCGCCGCGGCCGTTGAGGTGCACCGCGTCTACGAAGTACTCCCGCCGGGCGGGGACGCATGGGGGTAGGCAGTATGCGCCCGTCTCCCGGGCCACGGCCTGCATCTCCCGCCGGTAGGGCCGCACCTGGCGCCCGCGCATGTCACCCGCGGGGACCATCACCGGCAGCGGGGCCACCAGCACTACCCGGCCCACCCCCGCCAGCCGCACCAGCGCCAGCAGGTGGCGTCGATATTCGGCGATGGGTACCCCGGTCAGCCCGTCGCTGGTGCCCGTGCATATGACTACCGCCTGGTACCCGGCCGACCCCCGGCCCAGTTGCTCCAGCACCTCCCGGCTCGCCGCCCCCGGCCGCACCCGGCAGGTGAACCGGTACTGGGGCAGATAGTGTGTCCAATGGGGGTGCTGGCCCACCCCGGCCGCGATGGAATCCCCTACCACCAGCACCCGCGCCGGCCCCGCCGACCCCCGCCCGGGCCGGCCTGCCACCGCCAACAGCCCCACCGCTGCCAGCGCGGCCAGGGCCAATCCCAGCCGCCAGTGCCTGAGTGCCCGTCCCATTTCCGGCCGCCTCTTACCCCGCCCCCGCCCGCGCTCCTGCTCCCAGGCCTACCCCCCTGACGCAAAAAAGGCGGGGCCCCGCAGGGCCCCGCCCGTGCTGCTTGGTGACTGTGAAGTCGGCAGTCACCTCATCGCGCTGCTAAACTTCACAGCCACCTCGTTGGTTGTTTGTCATATCCACACCACCTCCTTTCATTGCCCCCAGCATAGGGCCGGCGCCCGCCAGTTGTCAAGCGCGGCTTGACCTCTGGGGGGCGGGCCGGCGTAGGCGCCCGCAAAAGGTAGGAGGTGGGCTGCTCGTATCCCCTCCTGCTGCCTACCTGTTCGACAGCAGGGCTTGGAACTCGCCAGGATCACTGGAGGCCGCCGCGGCCAGCTCCGGGGCCACCAGCCGCTTCAGCACCAGGTCCCGCAGCGCCTGGTCCAGGGTCTGCATCCCGTACTTCCCCCCGGATTGTAGCACCGCCGTCATCTGGTGTGTCTTCCCCTCCCGGATCAGGTTGCGAATGGCCGGCGTGCCGATCAGAATCTCCATCGCCGCCACCCGCCCCCCGCCCCCCAGGGTGGGCAGCAGGCACTGGCAGATGATGGCCTCGATCACCGTGGAGAGCTGCAGGCGGATCTGCGTTTGCTGGTGCGGCGGGAAAACGTCAATGATCCGGTCCACCGTCTGCGCCGCACTGGTGGTGTGCAGGGTCGCGAACACCAGGTGCCCCGTCTCCGCCGCCGTCACCGCCGCCGCAATCGTCTCCAGGTCCCGCATCTCCCCGATCAGGATTACGTCCGGGTCCTGGCGCAGCACGTGGCGCAGCGCGGCGTTGAAGCTCTTGGTGTCGCTCCCCACCTCCCGCTGGATCACCACCGACCTGTTATTGCGGTGCAGGAACTCGATGGGGTCCTCCACCGTCACTACGTGCGCCGCCCGGCTCAGGTTGATCTCGTTGACCATCGCCGCCAGGGTGGTGGACTTCCCGCTCCCCGTCGGCCCCGTGACCAGAATCAGCCCCCGCGGCCGCGCCACCAGCGTGGAGAACACCGGCGGCATCCGCAGCTCCTCCAGCGTGGGCGGACTCATGGGCACCGCCCGGAACACCGCCCCCAGCGTCCCCCGCTGCCGGTGCATGTTCACCCGGAACCGGGACAGCCCGGGCACGCCATAGGCGAAGTCCAGCTCGTAGCTGTCCTCGTACTCGGCGATGCGGTCGTCGGTGAGAATGGCGTACACCAGCTCCTGCATCTTGGTGGGGGTCAGCCGCTCGTACTCGGTGGGCTCCATCTCCCCATGCACCCGGATCACCGGCGGGCTCCCCACGCACAGGTGCAGGTCGGAGGCCTTGCGCTCCATCATCAGGTGCAGCAGGTCGTCAACGTGCAACACCTCGTTGCTCTTGGCCGCGGCGGGCGCCTGCACCGGCGCTGCGGCCGGCTGCTCGCCGCCGGCCTCTTCCTTCAGCCGGCCGTGCAGCCGGGCCAGCGCCAGCTTCAGGTCCCGCTCTACCGCCACCATCGGCTCCACGACCAGCCCCGCCTTCGCCGCCAGCAGCTCGATCGCCACCGGGTCCAGCGGGTTGACCATCGCCGCGTAGACCACCCCCTCCGTGCGGGCCAGGGGGAGGCAGCGGGCGGCCAGCGCCAGGCTCTCCGGGAGCAGCGCCACCGCCTCCAGCTCCACCGGGTAGCTGGAAAGGTCCACCTTCTGGAAGCCCATGCGGGCGGCCAGCAGGTCCGCCAGCTCGCCGGGCGTGAGCGCCCCCATCTCCACCAGCAGATCGCCCAGCCAGCGGTTAGTCTGGCCGGCGCGCCCCACGGCCTCCCGCAGCTGCGGCCCGGGCACGGTCTCGCTGCCGGCCAGCATGCGCGCGAAGGCGTCCATCTCGGGCCCCGGCCCCTGCTCGGGCAGGTCGCGGCGATCTTCCAGGTATACCGGCACAGGGGATTCCTCGCTAGTACGTAGTGTCGAACAGGCCCAGGCGCAGTGCTTCCTCGGCCGTAGTGGTGCCGGTGCGCACCTTGTCCAGCAGGTTCACCAGCATGGTGCGCATGCCGCAGGCGATCGCCGCCCCGCGGATGGTGTCGCTGGACTCGCGCGCCAGCACCAGTTCCCGAATCTCATCATTCACCAGCAGCAGCTCATACACCGAGCTCCGCCCCTGGTAACCCGTCCGGTTGCAGTGCCGGCACCCCTTGCCCTGCCAAAGCACCGGCTTCCCCTCCGGGCCCGGCTGCGCCCCCATCAGGTGGGCCAGCTCGTCCGTCGGGGTGTAGGCTTCCTTGCACTTGGAGCAGATGCTCCGCACCAGCCGCTGCCCCAGCACCGCCAGCACCGAGTCCGCCACCAGGAAGGGCTCCACCTCCATGTCCAGCAACCGGGTGAGGGCCCCGGCGGCATCGTTCGTGTGGAAGGTGGAGAACACCCGGTGCCCGGTGAGCGCCGATTGCACCGCCAGCTTGGCCGTCTCCACGTCCCGAATCTCCCCCACCATGATCACGTCCGGGTCGTGGCGCACGATGTGCCGCAGCGCGGTGGAAAAAGTGTAGCCGATCTTGTGCTTGGTCTGAATCTGGTTGATCCCGTCAATCTCGTATTCAACCGGGTCCTCCACCGTGATGATCCGGGGCGGCGGAGCCTCGCTCTTGATCTCATTCAGGGCGGCGTACAGCGTGGTGGACTTGCCGCTCCCGGTGGGGCCGGTCACCAGCACCATCCCAAACGGCCGGGTGAACACCTGGCGGAAGGCCTGCAGGTCCTTTCCCTCGAACCCCAGCGTCTCCAGCGTGCGCAGGGCCGCCGTCTTCTCCAGAATGCGGATGGCCACGCTCTCCCCATGCACCGTGGGGATGGTGGAGATGCGCAGGTCACAAAGGCGCCCGTCAAAGTTGACCCGCGCCCGCCCGTCCTGCGGCAGCCGGTGCTCGGTGATGTCCATGTCCGCCAGCACCTTGATCCGCGCCACCACCATCGGCTGCAGTTCCCGGGCAAACACCAGGTGCTGGTGCAGGGCACCGTCAATGCGGAAGGTGACCTCCACCCGCTGTCGCCCCGGTACCACGTGCACGTCGCTCGAGCGCCGGTGCGCCGCGGTGGTCAGGAAATGGCGCACAAACCCGGTCACCGACTCCTCGGAAGCGTAAAGGTCCCCCTCCTCCTCCCCCTCCGCGCCGTTCTGCTCCACCCGCTCCGCAATGCGGTCAATCATCTCGCTCAGGTTGCGCTGCCCGGCATAGTAGGTGCCGATCCCGGCCGCGATGCTCTGCGGGTGGGCCACTACCTCCCGTATCGCATAGCTCACCGAGCTGCGCAGCCGGTCCAGCCCGTTGATGTCCAGCGGGTCCGAAATGGCGACCGTCAGCACCCCGTCTTCCAGCTTGACTGGCAGCACCTGGTGCTTGCGCGCCAGCTCCTCGTTCAGCACGCTCACTGCTGCCGGCTCGATGGTCACATCGTCCAGGTTGACAAACGGCATGTTGAACTGCTGCGCCAGGGCCCGGGAAAGCATGGTCTGGCTGATGAACCCCAGCTCCACCAGGATCTCGCCCAGCTTGCGCCCGCGCTGCTCCCGCTGCGCCTTCAGCGCCTGCTGCAGCTGGCCCTCAGTGATCAGCTCGGTAGCCAGCAGGATGCTGCCCAGTCGCTTGTTGAGCACTGTCTTCTGGTGCTCTTTGCGCTCCCCCTCGCCGTTGGTCGCCGCGTCCAGAGGCGGGGACTCGATCAACTTCCCACCTCCGTTACTGGAGTCGTTGCCAGGATAGCTGCTGCAGTTGGACGAAACCTTCGTTGTCCCCCGGCAGGGGAAGGTCTTTCCAGACGTCGCTGTAGGTCACCGTGATGCTGCCGTTAGTGGTCACCACGTCGGCAATGATCGCTCCCCGGATGTCGGCGTTACCGGAAATGGTCACCCCTGCATCGGTCACGTTGTGGGCGTAGATCAGCCCGTCCACCCGGGGATTCCCCGCCAGCTTCACCGACGTGGGACTCATCAGCACCAGCGTGTCCCCCGCCGAGTTGCTCGCCAGCACGTTCCCGGTGACCGAGATCGACCCGGCCGCTACAATCAACCCGCGCCCCGTGTAGTTGCCGGAGAGCTTCACGTCGCCGGTGACATAGGTGATCCCGTCCAGGTTGAAGTTGTCTTTCACCGTGTAGTTGCCGTTGATCACCTGGGTGGCATGCGTGCGGTACCAGTTCAGGTCAATGATGGGCATGGGGATCGGGGAGATGTGCTCGTACACGTTCGAGCTGGGGATGTTGGTCGGGTACCAGTTGGTGGTCCCGGTGGTGTAGATATGCCCCGTGCTCGGCATGGTGAAGGAGGTGCCGTTGAACCGGATGTTCCCTCCCGCGTAAATGTCCCCGCCCTCGCCATTCGCATCCGGGTTCACCGTCCCTGACCCGTTCAGGGTCAGCGGGTTGTCCGAGAAGATCGCCCCCCGAAATACCCGGTTGATGTCCACGTCATTCAGGCCCCTGGCCACCACCCGTACCGTGGCCCGCACGTGGCGGCGGGTGATGCCCGTGGAGAGCACGACCACCGTGTCCGCGATCCCGTTATACTCCGGCTGCACCGAGTACTGCAGGTTCCCCGAGGCCAGCTCCACCGAGACCTCGAACGGCACCGTGCGCCGGCTCTCGTACAGCTCCGCCAGCGCCAGGTCCACCCCACATTCCGCCAGCGACAGGGCGATCTTGTCCTGCCGGTCTTTGTTCGCCAGGTAAAGCGCGTTGATGGAGCGGCTCGTGAAAGCCACCCCCAGGATCATCAGCACTACCAGCGCCAGCATCGCCAGCAGGAAAATCGAGCCGGACTCCTCGCCCAGCTTGCGCCTGATCTTCTTCACTTGTTTTCTCCCCGGGGGACAGGCCCGGTTACAGATTGCGCAACGCGATCTCGGAACGCGCAGTGCGCGTGGCCTCCTTGGCCTCCTGCCGAATGCGCACGGTAATGGTCACTTCCACCGCCTCCCGCAGCACCTCGTTCGGCCAGTACACGAACATGGGCTTGGCCCCGCCGTACGCCGCCGAGTAGGGGTTGTCTATCACCTCGGTGGCGATGCAGGTGGTCCGCCCCTGGGTCCCGTCCGCATGTACCACCATCCGCCACATGCGGTCTCCGCTGGCGCTCATGCTCCCCTCGGCCGTGCCCCGGTAGTAATGCACGGTGTCGCCGGCCACCAGCCCCAGGGCTCCCGTGGCGTCCTCCGCCAGCTCGTAGTCATGGCGCTGGGTGCCCGCGTTCCACACCCGGTTGGGCAGGGTGAGTATGATGTGCGTGTCGGCGTTGACCCCCACCCCCGGGGTCACCAGCATCCCTGCCCGCACGTCCGGTATCATCCGCTGCAGCGCGCCGGAGGCCATGCGCTGCGCCGCCTGGTCCACCGCCCCGATGCGGTAGGTGCGGCTGGCCGCGATGAACACCGAGGTCACCGATAGGGTGATGGTCGCCAGGATCACCACCGTCACCAGCACCTCGGGCAGGGTGAAGCCGTGTCGTTTCCGTAGCTTGCTCATGCTAGCCCCCTAGGTCGGCCGGTTGGCCAGCAGGATCACCTCGGTCACCGAGCCCCGGGCCAGCCGCGCCCCCTGCCAGGACAGCGTCACCGTCACTTGCTTCAGCGAGGGGTAGATGCCGGTGCCCGGGTTGTAGT
>Ga0315284_10006287_pt1 | contig 16918 bp, 20 predicted proteins | sample YL17G09_16_MG_FD_203696 | JGI IMG/M metagenome (GOLD analysis project Ga0315284, IMG submission 203696) | Sediment microbial communities from Yellowstone Lake, YNP, Wyoming, USA - YL17G09_16 | ecosystem: Environmental > Aquatic > Freshwater > Lake > Sediment | place: USA: Wyoming | collected...
TATAGGAGTAGGACTAGCACAAGCACCAAGAGTATCGGACCCATTATTTACATGGCCACTGTGGCCATTTATTTCACCTTGGTTGCTGGTACAAATTGTGTGAGGATTATGATTAACATTATGGCAAAAACAGACCTCTGTGGTTGCTGAAACTGAAGTTAGTGATTTACCTAGCAGAAAAGCAGAAATCACGAAGATGGCGGTTAGGACTAGAACGGATGCCTTGCCTGCATTTATTTTTTGCTTTTTCATCTAAATCTCAGGCAGTTGGAACATTCTAACAACAATAACAAACTTGTCAATACCTAAAACTTTACAGATACTTCTTACCTACAAAGACACCAGATACCGCACCCAGCGTATCAAAAACAACATCACGAATTTTAGGTTCTCTCCCGGGAGTAAAGCTTTGGTGAACCTCATCCGTTGCTCCATAAACAACTGCTATTAAAATAGAGATAAGAGCCGCATTTAATTTCTCAACCCCGCTTCCGCGTAGCGCCCTGTAAAGTAGCACTGCAAAAACCCCATATTCGACAATGTGGGCAGTTTTTTTAATTATGAAATCCTTCCAATAAATTTCAGTGGTCGGGGTAACGGTGAGTGAAGAGAACAAAAATATGACCAATGCCCAAATAACAGGAGGAACCCAAAGGCTAAGATGAAACAGGAGCTTTCTTCGCACGAATTAAATTATACACAGCAAAACCAATCATTAAAACTCCCCCACCGATAAATATAACAGGCAGAACAGGAATCTTCTTCTTAGATGAGCTTTCCGTAATCGGAGACGGAGTCGGTGTTTCAGGCAAAGGAGTTGCCTCTTCTCCCAAAACTTCCGGTTCGGGAGTTGGCGTCTTTGTTGGTTTTGGAGTTGGACTTTTTGTAGGGGTAGGTGTTGGTGTTTTTGTCGGTGTAGTTGTCGCAGTGCTTGTTGCCGTCGCTGTGGCAGTAGCTGTCGCAGTCGGGGTTGGCGTCACCGCCATAACCGAAATCGTAGAAACTAAAGAATCGTAATTCGGATCGGTATTTACTTTCCGAATTCTGATTTTGAATTCTTTCGTCCCTGTTGTCGTTTCCGGATCGAATCGTGCTTTGATACTGACAGAAGCGCTCCCTTCCAAACTTGAAGTAAACTCAGGCATACTTGACCAGGCAGCATTCTGCTGGAGCCAGCTTGAATTCCAAGTATCTACTTCATTAAAGCTCTCTCCCCCAAGGGCTTTAGAATAGTAACTGACATTAGGTTCAAGACCAGATGTTTCAAAGAGAACCGTAAATTCTTCGCCCGCAATTGCTGAAGAAGGTAAAGAGGTAATACTCACGGCAAGTGCGGCTAAAACCACCTTTGGAAGAAGCAGTAAAAATAAACTAATAATTAACGTGGAGATAGTACGCATCATAGCTGTCATCTTGCTTGATATGAACATATTTCAGAGTTCCTCCGCCACAGGCAATTGATCCCAAATATAATGCCCCGGGTCTTACTGCTTTAACCGTATAATCCGATGTGTTCACCATATCAAGGCCGGTATGGGGACCTCCGCCATAATAATGAAGTGCTACAGCATAATAGGTCATGCCGTAGCCTTGGGTAATCCTGACCGGATCGTTTATCGGCCAGGGCCAGCTTCCCGTAAAAGAAAATTGGCCATCGGGGGAATTGTCCCAAGTCACACTTTTACTAGACAGAAAACTTGTAGGATCTTGATGGGTTTTATCCTTTACCACCTCAAAATGCAAATGGCCCCCCGATGAACAAGCGGAAGAACTCGGTATCACAGAAGCAATTCTTGCCCCTTCGGAGACCTTGCCGGCTTCTGTCTCCTTTCCTTGCCCGGCAATAATGGATTGAATTGCTTCAATCTCGGCTCGGGCTTTAGCTAAAAGATCCTGATACTTTTTTTCATCATTACGGGTGATGGCAAGAAGCTTTGCCTTGGCAGCTTTTTGAGAATTAAGAGTTGCCTTCTGATCCTTAAGTTCCTGCTGAAGTTCTTCCTGATCTTCCTTCTCGCCGATATAAGTATCTTGAGCTTTTTGCAGACGGTTGAAAAGATTTCTGTCTGCTTCTTGGATTTTTTGTAAATAATGGAATCTGGCAACCGCATCGTTTATATCCGGTGCCGAGAGAAGAAAAATAAAGTTGGTCTCAAATCTTGAAAGTTTATATGTTTCTACCGCTCTTGACCCGAAAGCTTTTCCCAAACTTTCCAGTGAATCTCCAAGCTGGTCAATCCTTCCGCCCAAAAGCAAAATTTTTTCTTCCGTTTGAGAAATTTTGAGAGTAGTCAGCTTTATCTGGGCATCAAACTGGGCAATTTGATTTGAAAGAGTTTTTGCTTGGGTTGTAAGTTTGGATAACTCCTGCTCGTACTGCTGAATTTCCTTTTGCAGCTCCTCAACGGTCTTCCCCGACACTAAACTTAAAGAAAGGACAAAAACTAAAGTTGCGATAACTAACTTTTTGAAAAACATCATCGGGCTTTTTTGGCACGGGATAAGGCCAGAGCGCTCCCCGAATAAGCCAAAATAAAGCCAAAGACAAGTTCAACGCCTAGAATTATCCCGAAAATCTGAAGAAGATCCAAACTGTTCCTGGGCAAAACCGGAATTTCCCCAAAATACGACAAAACTCCGGGAGCAGAATAGAGTACGGAAATGAAGGCAACAACCCACCCTATAAATACTCCGCAGACAGTATAGATCAAAGCCTCGATCACAATCGGGCTTCTGATAAACTTCTTGGTTGCTCCGATAAGATTCAGAATCTCAACCTCTTCCCGCCTGGCAGTCATTCTCATGCTGATGGTGAAAAGAATTACCATGAAAGAGGCCAGTGCCAGAATTCCGGTAAATACTGCCCCTCCCACACGGATATAAGTTGTTACTGTTCGAAGCCTTCCCACAACATTCTTTAAATCGCTCTCTCCCCCCAAAGCCGCTGTAAAACCAACCGAATCAACAACCGGATCGGATTTGACTTCATCTATAATACTCTGGGCAAAAGAAAGGTCTTCAACCGAAAATTCCAGCGAAGCCGGGAAAATTGTCGGGTTTACCAGCTCTCCCAATAAGGGATTGTCTGAAGTTGCTTTTTTGTAAATAGAAAGAGCTTCCTCTTTACTGACATACTTAACTTCCTTCACCCTTTCATCGCTTGTAAGTTTATTTTGTAACGCTGCAACCGCTTCACTTCCCGTCCCGTCTTTCAAAAAGGCAATAACCTGGGGACGGGTTTCAAAATATCTAACTACTTTTGCCGACGAATAAGTCAGAATTGAAACCAATGTGGCAACAAAAAATGTCAAAGTCAGAACAAAAATCGCAGCCAGAGCCTGAAAAGGAGACCGGCGGATGTAACTGGACGCCGTTTTGAAATGAATATTAGACATTATTTTATTTTACCACCCTCAAGGTGAATTACCTGTTTTTTGTGTTTCTTGACAATCTCCTGATTATGAGTCGCCATGATAATGGTTTTCCCCTCTTTGCTTATCTTTTCAAAAATTTGCATTATTGAATCACCCGTCGGCCAATCAAGATTCCCAGTAGGTTCATCCGCCAAAAGAATTTTGGGATTAACCGCCAATCCCCTCGCCAAAGAAGTTCTCTGAAGCTCTCCCCCCGAAAGCTGACTGGGGAAAAGGTCTATTTGTTTCTCAAGCCCAACCAGATTACATACATGTTTAACTCTTTCAGTCCAAGAGTCTTGGGGCAGACCAATCACAGCCAAAGCAACCTCAACATTTTCTCTGACAGTTCTTTCAGGCAAAATTTTGAAATCCTGGAAAACCGTTCCGATCTTTTGCCTAAAGGCAGGAAGGTCACGCTCCGCAATCCCTGCAACACTCACCCCGTCAACCACAACTTCCCCGGAATCGGCCAAAATCTCACCCAAAATAAGCTTTAAAATTGTGGTCTTTCCGGCTCCTGATGCCCCCGTTATGAAGACAAACTTACCTTTTTCAACCTCAAAAGAAACCTTCTCAAGAGCAACAACATCTCCGAATCTTTTTGTGACATCCTTAAACTTTATCATGGGCAATTACTCATACAGGGTAGCAAATGAAAAGAAATTTTACCAGTTTCAGAAGTTACTCGATGACTTTGAGCTTGATTACATCCATGAACCAGCCGGCTTTTTTGACTGCCTGCGATTCTCCCCAAACTTTAACCTTCTTGCCAACAAAGCCCTGAAGATCAATCACAGTCGAGGCTAAATAAACATTTTGGGAAACTCCCCCCACTCTTTCCAGATGATGCGTCCCTTCGCCATTAATCCCACCCTCAACCAAAGTCCCTTCTGCCGTGTCACCCTTAAAAGTATCTTCATCAAGTATTCCTGCCTCATTAGCAGTAACCTTAACATTAGGTGCGGAGGCGGATCCGCCCCTTCCCGCTTTTCCCGAAAGAAGCCAACCTGTACCGACACCAAGAAGAACCACAACCAAAGAAACAACTATATAAGGCCAATATTTCTTAAAATCAAACTTCTTGACAGCTTGTACCGGCCGGATATTGGCAATGTTTGGAATTTCCATTAAATTAATATAACACTAAGAGCCAAAAGCAACAAGATATATTTAACAATGGCATTGACAGAACAAAACTTGATTAGTAGAATCCCTAGACAATGGCCGAGCTTATTTATAGGAGCCCAGTATTTTCAGTTGAGGTTGTAGTTAAAACCAGAGGAATAATTAATATTGAAAGGGAAGATAACACAGGCACCTACGGGAACGTGCCTCTTGAAATGCCAATGCCCGGAGTTCTGAATGTCGCCCAAGCTTGCCTAATAAAAGATGAATTGACTCTTGAGCTTGCAAACACAATGAACTGGGACATTAGAAGATTGTTAAGCCGCGACTTTGTAACTGAGGACAAAGAACTAAACTTTATGTACCTGCTTGACAATAGAATTCTTGTTGAAAAAATTAAAGAGGGAATATATAAACCGGTTTACTTAAAACATTTCAATACAAGCGATTTAGAATAATTTCAACTCGGCCTCGACAAACTCATCAAGATTCCCGTCTAAAACAGCCTCGGCATTTCCTGTTTCCACATCCGTTCGTAAGTCCTTCACCATTTTATAAGGATGGAGAACATAACTTCTAATTTGGGTTCCCCAAGAAGCAGGGCGGTAATCCCCTTTCAACTCCTTTTTCACCCCCTTGGCAACCTCTTGTTCAAGCAGCCAAAGCTTACCTCTTAAAAGATTGAGGGCGATTTTTCTGTTTTGTTCTTGAAAACGCTGATTCTGGGCAGTAACAACAATGCCAGAAGGAATATGAGTAAGTCTCACTGCGGTTGAAACTTTGTTAACATTCTGCCCTCCATGACCGCCGGATCTTGCAAACTGCCAATCTAAGTCATCTTCTTTGATTTCAATATCGGGTAAATCAATCTCGGTCAGTTCCGGCATAATCTCAACCAGGGCAAAAGAAGTCTGCCGCAGCTTATCTGCGTTAAAGGGCGATTGCCTGACAAGTCTGTGGGTCCCCGCCTCGCCTTTGAGATAACCGTAGGCATACGGACCCCGGACTTCAAATGTTACGCTTTTCACTCCCGCCTCCTCTCCCGGCGTATAATCAATCGTTTCAGTCTTCCAATCCCGTCTCTCACAAAACCTCAAATACATTCTATAAAGCATGTTTGCCCAATCCATAGCCTCTACTCCTCCCTGGCCTGCGTGGATAGAAACCATCGCATTTTTGCTATCGTGCTCTCCAGAAAGATATGAAAGGAGTTCGAGTTTTTCCAGAGCCTTTTGGGTTTTCCTTTCCTCGGCCTCATCGGGGACTTCTTTGAGTATGGCTAAAGTCTCGGAAAGTTCTTCGATTTCGGCCACTTCTTTTTTCAAATCGCTTGCCTCCTGCGTGACTTTTCTGGCTCTATCCTGATCGCTCCACAGATTAGGATCGGCACTTTCTGCCTCAAGAATTTCAATTCTTTTTTTCTTTCCCGGCAAATCAATCGCCTCTTTTAATTTATTCAGCCTATCAATAAGCTCCTGCATATCTGAAGTATAACAAACTTAGGGCTCGCAGATGAGGGACTTAACCTTCTTTATTTCAGTCGGGTCAAGGCTCTGGAGCAGGGTCACCGCATCTTCCGAAGTCGGATCCTCCCGGGCAACAGATTTCGGAATCTCATCAGTAATTCCCAAAACATCAATCAATTTAGCCCGCCCCGCATCAATCGTAACCTGTAAAGGTTGGGGGGCATTCTTCCATCCCAAAAATTCGGTCAAAGCAGTTCGCCCCCCCACAATCAAAAAACCTTCCAAAATAAGAGCAAGCAAAAATCCAAAAAATAGTCCAAAAAGGGCCCCTTTAATTGACCAATCGACAAAATGCCGCCTGACCTGGGCAAGAGTTAAAACTAAAAGAAAAATCAGACCGACTATGGCAACCGCTCTCCATTGGGACACCAGAAAATTAAAATTCAGATACTTGACAACGTCTTGCATCAATTAATTATACAACTTAACTTTGAGGAGTTGCTGCCGTCGCTGTGGGGCTTGGACTGGCAGTACCAGTTGCCGTTGGGGTTACAGACGCTTTGGGTGTAGCTGTTGCCGAAGGCTTTGCTGTTGCACCCTTTCTCAAACCCGTGACAATCACTACATCGTTCGTGGCCGTTGAAGTGGTTTTAACCTCTACTTCTTTGTAGATTTCTTTTAGCTTTTTGGTTATTTCATCGACCGTGCCGGCAGACAAACTTTTAACAAAAGTGGCGGTTGTGACCGTTTCACTCTGTGAGCTTGCGTTACCCACGCTTACGCTGGTGTAGCCAAGGTTCTTAAGCTGAGTCTGAAGGTAAGCCGCCTCCCCCGTAATGCCGGTTCCGTTTTGTACTTGGATTTTTACTTTCGATTTATCCGCAGGTTTAGGCGAAGAGGTCACGGTTGGCGTTGCTGTTTCAAGCGGGGCAATGGTTCCTAAAGCGGTCGGCTCGGGCGTGGCTTTATTTGACGCATTCTTAAAAATTACATATCCTAAAACTCCAACCAAGATCAAAATCCCCAGAACTAAAAGTGTTTTTGGGCCTCCAGATTTCTTTGGTTGCCCAACCGTTGGAAAAGATACTCTACTTGAAGACTCGTTTGTCTCCGGGGTCTCTTGCACCGACTGCGTTTCTTGTCCGGCCTGTTTTTCTTCCATAATCTTATAAGTGCGCAAGTATAGACATACACTTATTCATTTGTCAAGCGTAGTTTTTGTGTTAAGTTTGGGCTATGGTTAAAGAATCCCATAACCTGCGTAGGAGATTAGCAAAAACTTAAGAAGTTTTCCAAGCCAGACAACCAAAAAGTATTTATGAATTGAGATTTTAGTAGCACCCGCCACAATCCCAGCCAAATCAAAGGCCGGATTGGGAATTGCGGCAAGAACAAAAATTGTCCACAAACCATATTTATCCATCCACCCCTTAATTTTTTTGAATTTTTCCTTCTCAATCACATCTCTGCCACTCATTCCTGCCAAATATCCCGTTAATTCTCCAATAGTTGCCCCAAGTGAAACCACAACCCCAACCCAAAAGGGATTAAAAATCCCGCCACCCAAGAAGGCCGTCAGAACAACAGGAACAGGCAAAACTATAGTCGCATTTCCCAAAATGCTTAATAAAAACAACCCCGCATATCCGTATCCCTGAAGATTTGTGAATTTATCCCTAAAAACAAAAATCACCACACTTATTACTAAGGCTAAAAAAAGTCCGAGAAGCTTAGTATACTTTTTCACAATTTTTCCAAATTGAATCATTCAACTTTCAGAAGCTCTACTTCGAAAATGAGAGTTGCATTCGGTGGAATTGCATCCCCCGCCCCCGTTTCACCATACCCCAAGGAAGGAGGAATTATCAGTTTCCTTTTTCCGCCGACTTTCATCCCTACTACTCCCTGATCCCAGCCTTTTATGACCTCGCCCGCTCCTAAATTAAAAGTAAAAGGCGTTCCCCGATCAAGCGATGAGTCAAATTTTATCCCGTCGGTCAAGCTCCCCGTGTAATGAACGGTAACTTTTTTACCGGAAACTGCCTCATCCCCCGTCCCAACCAGCAAATCTTCAATCTTAACTTCTTCCGCATTTTGTTCCACTTTTACATTTTGACTCACTTTTAATTTTTGATCAACAAGCAAGACTGCCCCCAGAACTAAAACAAAAGAGAGGATAAAAAGCCCCAGCTTTCCCCACTCAAACCCCATTTTGTTTTCATCGTTCATAACGCGTGTTTGAGACTAATATATTCATCCAAAATTTTTTCAGCCCAAAAAAGTCTTTGCTTTTTTGTATCCAATCTTAAATCCTCAAATTTCCTGCCGGATTTTCTCAAAAAATCCAATCCTACCTCTTTTGCACCTCTCGCCAAATAAAAAGCGGCTCGATATAAATTGGCAATTTTATCTGTCATAATTTTTCAAAATATTTCTTTACTATTTTGACAAACTTCTCCCGCCTTGTTGAATCCAAAATTTCCATACTATCGTTTCCCAGACTTGGCCGAATATTCAAAACCGCTGTTGTATCGATTATTTTATCTTTCAAATCTATTCCCCCACCCCAAATATCACCCTGCTTGCTCCCCTTTTCAAGAAGCATCTTTTCTCCATCAGCGTGCAACTCGCATCCCACAATAATATTCTCTGTTTCAACATCTGCAGTAATTTTTATATAATCACCAAACTCTTCCCTAATTTTTTTAATTTCTTCTTCAGTTAACAACTTATTAATAAATCTCATTTTGCCTTATTGATTATATAAGTACTGCCTCTTGTTTTTCCAATCTTGTAAATAAACCCTTCTTTCATTAGACACTTCAAATCATAATGCAAAGTTTTTGGATTAACTTTCAAAAACCTTCGGGAAATTAAATCGAAACTTGCGTAAGGGTGATCATTTATTATTTGGAAAATTTCCCTTCTTCTTGGGGCTAGCAGATCGTAAGGCCTGATTTCATTCTTCTGAGACAATTTTGCAAGTACTTTTTTGGCCTCTTTAATAAAACACGCCAAATAAAATTCGGTGAAATTTGTCGAATTAAGGCTTGGCTCAAGCGCCAAGTAATAACCTTCTCTCTCTTCATCCACTGCTACTTCCGGTGAAACCAAACCTCTAAAATCATATCCCCCCTGATTCATTATGTGGGCAGAAACAAGTCTTCCGACTCTCCCGTTTCCGTCTGCAAACGGATGAATTTTTTCAAAAATAAACTGTGTTTGGGCAGATTTTACTGGAGTGCTGACTAAAGCTTTCTTCTCCCATAATATCAACTCATCCATCAGGTCGTTTAATTTAATATGGGCAGGGGCAAGATAGACAGCGACCCCAGCTTGATTAAAAATTGCCCATGGCTCATCTCTAAAACTACCAGTGCTCTCTGATATATTTTTCATTATCTTTGAATGAAAATTTTTAATTAGAGCCACACTTAAATTTTTAGGGCAATTTTTTGAATGAATATATTTATAAGCTCCCAGCAGATTTGAAATCTCTAATTTATGCAAATAATCCGCATCTTCAACCTTCTCAAGAAGCGTAGGATTCCCTTCAACTCTGGCTGAATAAACAGAACTTTTAAGAAGGGATTCTCTCTTTATATTTTCCTCAACTTGGGGCAAAACATCCAAATTCTCAAAAAAGATCTTTAGAGCTTCTAGCTCTACAAGCAAATCTTTTATTTTCCCAGTCTCTTTATATTTATATCTAAACATACCTAGATAATATTAGAAGATATTGGAAAATATTGGAAGATCTAACCATATTGTGGATAATGGCAGTGCTTCCATTTTTTGCCCGACTTGCACCAGCATGGATCGTTTCTCCCGATCTTCTTAGACTTTGGTTCAACAACACCTGTCATATCCGATGTGTCAATATTTTCGCGGGCCTGGGCAAGAGGAATCTCGGGTTGGGGAACAGCAACACCGATCCTGAAGATTCTATAGGAAAGCTCCTCGTCAATTCTATTGACCAAATTTTCGAACAAACTGAAAGCTTCGTTTTTAAATTCAATCAAAGGATCTCTCTGCCCGTAACCTCTAAGCGAAACCCCCTCTCTCAAATCATCAATATGGTCAATATGATCCATCCAAAGGTGATCAATGCTCCCCAAGTATGCGTATTTTTCAACCTCCCTCATCATGCTTTCCCCTAAATCCTTCTCTCTTTTCGCATATATATCCGCCAAGATCTTCTCCAGAAATTCCTCTTTGTCATCTGCTTTCTCGAACTCCGTCTCGATTCTCTTCCTTGACACATCATCAAAAGGAATAATTTCAAAGAGGGTATCGGCGCTTAAACGCTTTCTTAGTTTTTCCAAGACCTCATCTTTTACATTTTTCGATTCGAGTATGCGTTTGCGCAGTTTGTAAATAATATCTCTTTGCTGATTGGCAACATCGTCAAACTCAACCAACCTTTTCCTGATGTCAAAATGGAATCCCTCAACTTTAACCTGCGCCTGCTCGATGGCTTTTGAGATAAGCGCATTTTCAATCGGTTGACCCTCCGGGAGTTTAAGTCGATCCATGAGTCCCGAGATTTGCTCCCCTCCGAAAATTCTCATCAAATCATCCTCAAGTGAAAGATAAAAACTAGAACTCCCGGGGTCTCCCTGTCGACCACTCCTGCCGCGCAGTTGGTTATCGACGCGCCGGGCTTCATGCCTTTCGGTCCCGATTACATGTAAGCCTCCCGCCTTAACTACTTTTTCGTGGAGTTCTATCCAATTTTTATGCTCTTTGCTCCCTCCCAAAACAATGTCAACTCCGCGCCCTGCCATGTTGGTGGCAACGGTCACGGCTTGCGATCCACCCGCTTCGGCAATGATTGCAGCCTCTCTCTCATGATTTTTGGCATTTAAAACCTGATGCGGGACTTTCTTTCTTTTAAGATACTCTGAAATTATTTCGTTTTTCTCAATTGATGTCGTTCCAACTAAAACAGGTTGGCCTTTTTTGTATCTTCCGGCTATTTCATCAACAATTGCTCCATATTTCCCTCGCAGGGTTTTATAGATCATGTCCGAATGATCCTTACGAATCATGGGCTTATGGGTTGGAATTACGACAACCTCGAGTTTATATATTTTCCTGAATTCCTCCGCCTCCGTAGCCGCGGTTCCCGTCATTCCCGATAAGTGTTCATACATCCTGAAGTAATTTTGGAATGAAATTGTTGCCAAGGTTTTACTTTCCTGCTGAATTACCGCTCCCTCCTTTGCCTCAACCGCTTGATGGAGTCCGTCACTCCAGCGCCTGCCCATCATAAGCCGACCCGTAAACTCATCGACAATTATTACCTGATTATCCTTAACCACATAATCGCGATCTTTTAAATACATTGTCTTTGACCTTAGCGCATTTTCTATATGGTGGATGCTTTCAAAGTCTTTTTCATACAAATTATCAACTCCGAGTATTTTCTCTACTCGAGTAATTCCTGTCTCCGTCAGGCTCGCACTTTTCGCTTTTTCATCGGTTTTAAAATCCGTATCAGGGTTAAGTTTCTCAACCAAAGAGGCAAACTTGTAATACTTGTCCGTAGGTTCCGTATCCGGCGCGGAAATAATCAAGGGGGTACGGGCTTCGTCTATAAGAACCGAGTCAACCTCATCAACTATGGCAAAATAATGGCCTTTTTGGACCATCTCGTTTAAGGACTGCACCATATTGTCCCGCAAATAATCAAAACCGAACTCGTTATTTGTGCCGTACAATATATTGGATTGATATGCGATTTTTCTCTCTGCCGGTTTTAAATGGGAAAGCCTTTCATCCCCATGGCTGGTGTCATTAAATTCGGGGTCATAGACAAAAGATTTTCCTTCTTGGATAATTGATCCGATCGTTAACCCCAGAAGATGGAAAATCGGAGCGTTCCAGCCGGCATCCCTGCGGGCAAGATAATCATTCACCGTAACAAGATGCACACTCTGTCCGGTTAAAGCCCGAAGATACAGGGCGGGAACGGCCGAAAGAGTTTTACCCTCGCCGGTTTTTTGCTCCACAACTTTGCCTTCAAAAAGGGCGACCGCTGCCATAAGCTGAACATCAAAATGCCTTAATCCAATTGTCCTACCCGAAGCTTCCCTGGCAACCGCATAAGCTTCAGGTAAAATTGTTTCCAGAGTTTCTCCTTTATCTAAACGCTTCTTGAAGTCTTCAGTTTTTTTCTTGAACTCCGAGTCTTTGAGTTTTTTTATTTCTGCTTCGTACGAATTGATTCGGTCAACAATTTTTGACAGCCGGTCAAGCTCTTTTCGATTAATATCCAAAAACTTGGAAAGGATCTTAAACATAGCTTATTTTACCAGAACACCAACCAAAGCATAAACACCCTTTCCAACTTGCAAATCCTATAATATTTGACTTACGGGAAATTGGGGAGTAAAATTACGGCTCTTGGTGATAAAAGAAATCAAAAATACTTCAACCCAATCTGAAGAAATAGATAAACGCTTTCTTTGGCCCGACCGTGATTTTTTAATCAAATGTCCAAACGGGAAACACGAAATTTTAGTCAAGAAATGTACACCCACCGACATATATGATATCTCCACTTCTCCTTGGTACTACCTACGCAATCGTGTTTACGGCTTAACCCATATCTCTATTGAAATTTTCCCTGAAGGGAAAGGGATGATCGTTAAAACGGGATGCCCGCTTTGCCCTCCCGGAAAAGGAAGATTTGCAATTATAGATCAGGGAGTACCCAAATTACCTTAAAATAAACACAGCATTAACTTCGGGGTAAAAATATTCAACCTTGTCAAAAATTTTCCGAAGTTTCTCCCCGAATTTAACCGCATCTTTCCTTTTATCTCCAAAATACAACCTATTAATAACAACCAGCTTATTTTTTGTCAATTTCTTGAGAAATTTCTCATTTTCAAATTTCTTGGGAAACTTGTCACCACAATAAAGATCAACAACAACCAAATCATACCCTCCCGCATCGAAATTATATGCATCCTGCATTTTTATCTGGACATCCTTAAGATCTAAATATTTTCTCCCAAGCTCAATCATAGCAGGATCGATCTCAACGCCTGTAATTCTCGCTTCGGGCCAATATTTTCGAATGAATTTCGCTGCCGTTCCCCCTCCCAGCCCCAGTATTAAACATTTTTTAATTTTTAACTTTTCGTTTTTAATTTTCCTTAAGGTCTGTTTCCAAATTATTTCTATTACTCCTCCGGATTGCGTTAAACCATTCGCCTGAATATATGTCCCCATCCCCAAAGTTTTCACAACCTTTATGTCTCCATTATATTTTGATCTTCTTTCTTCCAAAATCTTTGTTCCTATCATTTTTCTTTATCGACAATGCTATAATAAGGGTTAGTTAGATGAGCAAACTAAGGCCTCGTCAACTAAGAATTTTAGCAGAATTTGCAAATTATATTGCGGTCGCGTGGTTTACCGGGGGAGTCGTCACTCCCATACTTACAAGGTCAGACTCTCTACTGCAATATATAAAAATCCCAATCGGGGGAACTGTAATGTCCGTAATCTTTTTGTATTTTTCACTAGCTATAGTCAAAAGATCAAGTTTGTAAAACTCATATGCACTGGAATCTCGAAAACGCTTTCTATTTTGCAGCTATTTTCAGCTTCATTCTCATTATAGTCATCTACATTCTCTTCCTAAGAAATAGGGATGATAAAAATAAAAAACGCAAAAAATAGCCCATGAATTTTTTACCAATAATCACATATGCATTGGCGATAATAGCAATTATTATAATTAGAAGAATCAGTTAATAGCCTCTGAACAATAATTTACTTCGGGTTTGATTTGGATTACAATTTATTTGTGCAAAACATTCCCCTTCCTGAAAAATTAAGGCCGAAAAGGCTGCCTGAATACATTGGGCAGAAACATTTAGTGGGAACGGGTGGGGTCGTGACAAAGTTACTAAAATCTGCAGAAAAGTCCGGATTTTTCCCGTCCTTAATCTTCTGGGGTCCTCCCGGATCAGGAAAAACAACTCTGGCCAGAATAATTGCTAACCGGCTAAAAAAAGAACTTTATGAATTCTCGGCGGTGGATACCTCAATCAAAACAATTGAGGGTGTATTAAAAAAGGGCGGGCTTCTTTCGCCGCTTGTTATTGTCGACGAAATCCACCGCTTCAATAAATCCCAACAGGCTAAATTTCTCCCGTATGTCGAGGATGGCAGCATAACTTTGGTTGGTGCTACAACCGAAAATCCTTCTTTCGAAATAATCGGACCGCTTTTATCGCGCTGTCGAGTTTTGATACTAAACCAGCTTTCTGAAAAGGAGCTTAGACAGATTACTAAAAGAGCACTCAAACTAACCAGGATTAAACTGGACAAAAGTGCAGAGGACTTTCTAATAGAATCTTCAAACGGAGACGCCAGGATACTTCTTAATACCATTGAGATAGCACAAAATCTAAGAGCACAGTCTAAGACCTTAAAAATCGAAGATATTGAACAAGCTCTGCAAAAAAGCCAACTGATATTTGATAAGAAAGGTGAAGAATACTACAACGTCATTTCGGCATTCATCAAATCAATGAGAGCCAGCGACGTTGATGCGGCGCTTTATTATCTGGCCAGAATGGTTGAGGCAGGACAAGACTCTCTATATATAGCAAGAAGAATGGTTGTCTTTGCTTCCGAAGATGTCGCCTCCCCCACGGCATTAGTAGTTGCCAATGCAGTATTTCAAGCATGCAATGCAATCGGATACCCGGAGTGCCAGGAAAATTTGGCTGCAGGAGTAGTTTATCTTTCTCTTGCCAAAAAGGACAGGTCAGCATACAACGCCTATATGGAAGCTCTTTCCGATGTCAGAAAACACGGTAATCTTCCCGTTCCCTTAAAAATCCGCAACCCGGTCACAAAATTAATGGAAGAAGTTGGTTATGGAAAAGGCTACGAAAAATACGATAAAGAAAGCTATCTGCCTGAAAAATTAAAGGGAAAGAAGTATTTTAAGAGCTAATCTTTAAAATAATTCTAATCCCAAAGCATCTTTCGCTCCCTTGCCCCCTCGAGTAAATGTTCCAGTTCTTCAACCCAACCTTTAGCGGAAAAACCACGATATTCACCCTCTACCCTCTTTAATATATCTTTAACCTGGACACTAGGGGTTTCCTTAAGCAATAAGCCAACAAACTCTACAGTTGCCAGATGTCGCTTTAGAAAATGCCCAACTATTTCAAATAGTACGGGCTCCACAATCCAAGAGTTATTATGCTTATTCTTCATACCATCAAACCGTCCAGCCCAAATCAGGCAGTGATAAAGCATTTCTGAGATTTTTCCTTTTTCTCTAATATATGGGAGCACATTCCCCAGAACAAACTCTCTGACATTAGCTTCATAACCATCACCCCAAGGTCTTCCCATATCGCATATAGAGTTGTCTTCTGCTACTTCTTCTTGCGATCGTTTTGTAAAAGATGGGTGTCTAAAACCCAAGTAATACGCACTTCTTATAATGCCACTCCATCCCATTCCTGCAACTCTATCGCAATCTCTCACAATTCTAGTTGTAAGAGCGGCATTATCTGGCAATACATTTTCGGAATGAAATGATATCGCTTCAGATAAGGACCTGACGGAAGAAGTTCCAAGGGCAAACAGATCATTCGTCGTTAGAAATACGGCAAGTAGACTTGCTACACCATGTTTCTCTGATTCCGAGTCCTTCTGTTCAACTAGTAACCGACCAGCATCGTGGAAGAAACCTCCATATAAACATGTTTTTATTTGGGCATCGGAAAGGCCAAACTCACGCGCTATCCATGCCGAATATACTGACACCTGTTTTCTATGAAATTCACCATGGGGAAAATCTAAGCTTCTGTTTAAGAGATTTTTAATATCTTCATCTGATATTTTACGAAAGATTTCTGCCACACCTGGCCATTGAGGAGTTAAAAAAGCCGTGATTTCGTCATCTGCCCGAAACATGGCTTATTCTATACAATTAGTTCAAAATGGCAAATCGAGGATTGCAAAAGCAACTACCCGCTATTCTTAACCTCAATCTTTTCCTTCCCCATCCATTTTTGGAGAACTTTGGGGATAGTTACGGAGCCATCTTTATTCTGAAAGTTTTCCAAAATCGCAACTATAGTTCGCCCTATCGCAAAGGCTGTGCCGTTCAACGTGTGAACATAATTGCTAAATTTCAGACCCGATGCTTTATTCCCAGCAAATAAAGCAGGTGTTTCATATTTAATATTCAACCTTCTTGCTTGAAAATCTGTACAAGTTGACGTTGAAGTAAGTTCTCTATATTTACTTTGGCCAGGGATCCAAGCCTCTAAATCATATTTTCTTGCAGCTGGCGCACCAAGATCACCCGAACACATTTTTACCACCTGGTAGGGAATCTCTAGAGCTTTCAACAGTTTTTCCTCAAGCGAAAGCAAAAATTCATGTTCTTTATCCGAATCTTCTGGTTTTGTAAAAGAAACCATCTCAACCTTATCGAACTGGTGAACCCTTAGAATCCCCTTTGTATCTACACCGTAAGTTCCTGCCTCTCTCCTAAAACATGTAGAAAAGCTTACAAATCTTTTTGGAAGTTCACCCGAAGCAAAAATGTGATCCATGTAATAAGGAACTACTGAATGTTCTGAGGTGCCAACTAAATAGTAACCCTTTTCCTCGTCACCTTTGTTTTTCATTTCAGGATCACCCAAAACAAAGTAATAATTTTCATTGCCTAGATGCTCTGAATAGCCCAATTTGTGGAATATAGGGACCTTCATTAAGACTGGAGGCACTATCGGAGTAAAACCCTCTTTTACTAAGGCCTCCATCGCATATTGGACTAAAGAAAACTCCAAAAGGGCGGCATCTCCTTTTAAATATCCAAATCTGCTTCCAGAAACTTTTGCGGATACTTCAGTATCAATT
>Ga0315284_10006288_pt1 | contig 16917 bp, 11 predicted proteins | sample YL17G09_16_MG_FD_203696 | JGI IMG/M metagenome (GOLD analysis project Ga0315284, IMG submission 203696) | Sediment microbial communities from Yellowstone Lake, YNP, Wyoming, USA - YL17G09_16 | ecosystem: Environmental > Aquatic > Freshwater > Lake > Sediment | place: USA: Wyoming | collected...
CTCCAAACTCTGGGCGATTGGCTGGCACCTGCCAGCGGCTGAACTTCGCTCTATTGTGACAAGTCTCGAGCGGATTGGCCACCACAGTTTGCGATGCTGTCGCCAATCCCGAAGGGCAGCGAACCGCGTGTCACCGATTCGGGCACCGGTACGCGTCGCTGTTTCTCAAGTATTGTATCCGCCTCATCTTATAAACCATGCGCCTCCTCTTGCCAACGTGAATGTCGTGAGTTCGAGCCTCATCGCCCGCTTTGTGACGCCGGTTGCCACCGAGTGCCAACCGGCGTCTTTCTTGCGCTCCCGTCGCAAGTTACGACAACCCCACCAAGCCCGCTTTAGGCCGGTTCTGTGTCACGGCGCGCCAAACGGTAGCAAAGGTGGACTACAGTCTGGCACCGATTCTGGCACCGGTGCCGTTTTCACGTCACCGATTCCGGCACCGGTGGAGATACATTAGAGAGGGCGTGATTCGAACCCGCGACCCGGGGGTTATCAAGCCATCCGCAACCACGACCAGAAGTCCCCTCCCGCACCTGGCCCGGAACCGTCGAGTTCGGCAACGGCGACGACCACGAAATGCTGGACATCGAAGAAAGCGACGCCGTCTGGGGCGACGGCCAGTGGACCCCTAACGCCTGACCGGCCGCGATCCTGGCCCGTCCACCTCCCAGCATGGCCGTTACCCACGCCGCCTCCTCGCCATCGGCCATCTCTTCGAGGCCGAGGACAAGTCGCAGGCGTGGCCGGATCTCCACGCCGCCATCCGCGAAGCCCGCCGAGCATACCAGCAGACTGGCAGAATCCCCGACTTCGCCGCCCTCGCCGCGCTCGTCGCCGGGCATTGCCTGTTCCCGGTGAACGCAGATCGCCGGGCCGCTATTTCTTGCGGTTGTACGGCGACTGGTTCGTCGGCTTGAGGGAGATGCTCTCCTCGGAAGCCTTCGCTTGAACGGAATCCTCCGTTCGGCCGAGCTTCAAACCAATGACCCGCGTCGGCGTGTTCTGGTCGGCCAACTTCTGAAGCTGCCGAACCTGGGGCTGGGTCCACTGCTCCCCGTGGTGAGACGGTTTCTTCGCCATGATGTGGTCTCCTAATCTTGCTTCTTCGCTTCCTTGCTGCAACGCTACGAAGATGCCCGAATTATCTCAAGGGTTGCCACAGGCGTCAATAGCACAGTACATCGATCTCATGGCACTTGTGATTCGACCCGAGGCCGTCTATGCATATCCGTCACCAAGCCGTGCTGCTGGCCGAGCACTGGGATGGTTACCCACGCCGCCTCCTCGCCATCGGCCATCTCTTCGAGGCCGAGGACAAGTCGCAGGCGTGGCCGGACCTCCACGCCGCCATCCGCGAAGCCCGCAAAGCCTACCAGGCCGACAGCACCATGCCCAACTGGGAACCCCTCGGTGCGGCCACAGATTCTGTTCGCCTGGCCAAGCCCTGACGGCACGTTGTCAATTCAGACAAGTAACTTCATAACAACGGGTTACGTTGCGCGAGACAACGTTGGCATTGTTTTGGTCTTGGCGATGAAGAAATCCGTCATCTGATTTTGATTGACAGCGTTATAACACATGCTATACTTCCTGTAGTTCGGCTCACGCGATACCGATTGGAACGAACCGAAGGAAGGCATGGCCAACGACGTGACAACTTCAAGTCTCCCATCCGACTACGCCGCTCGGATCAAGCAGTTCCGCGCCCGCCTCGGTCTGACGCAGGTTGAGCTGGCCGCGCGGCTGGGCGTTTCCTTCGCCACGGTAAACCGTTGGGAGAACGGCCAGACGAAGCCGTCGCCGCTGTCGTGGCAGCAGCTTCGAAGCATGGATGAGGGCGATGGCTCGGTCGCCCCGGCCGAGCAGACTGCCATCGCGCCGCCGGTCCTTGATTTCACGGGCTCGCCCCAGGTCGTCCAGGCGCTGGCCGAAGGCGAGCGGCTGAGTTTCGGCCACATGTTCAACCCGGCGTTCGCCACGGAGATCTCGCAGATCGATCCGCTGCCGCACCAGCGGATTGCCGTCTACGAGCACATGCTCAAGCAGTTCCCTTTGCGGTTCCTGCTTGCGGATGACGCCGGTGCTGGCAAGACAATCATGTCGGGGCTTTATATTCGCGAGATGCGCGCTCGCCGCCTTATCAAGCGTATCCTGATCGTCCCGCCAGCAGGCCTGATCGGCAACTGGCAACACGAGCTATCCACGCTTTTCAGCCTCCACTTCGACATCGTCAGTGGTGCAGATGCGAAGAACACCAATCCGTTCATCGGCGAGGGCAGCGATTGCCTCATCGTCAGCGTCGACACGCTCACGGGACCGCGGATGTTCTCTCGCCTCCGCGAGCCGGGCGTGGTGCCCTACGACCTGGTGATCTTCGATGAGGCCCACAAGCTGTCAGCAGATCGCGGCAGCGACCTGCGTGTCCGCAAGACCGAGCGTTACAAGCTGGCCGAGGCCCTGACCGGCGTGGGCGGGGTGGACGACGCGTGGCGGCTGCCGTGGGCTGCCCACCATGTCCTGCTGTTGACCGCGACGCCGCACCAGGGCAAGGACTATCCGTATTACGCCCTGTGGCGTCTGCTCGAGCCTGAGGTCCTCTCCACGCCCGAGGCCTTCGATGAATACCCTCCGGAGCGCAGGCAGGCCCACTTCATCCGCCGCACGAAGGAGGAGATGGTTCACCTCAATGGCCGGCCGCTCTACCCCAAGCGCATCTCCGACACGCTCGGCTATGACCTGACCCAGGGGGCGGTCAGCGAGCAGACCCTCTACGACGAGACCACCGACTACATGCGGCACGTCTACAACCGAGCCAAGCTGCTGAACCGCTCAGCCGCGCGGCTGGCGATGAGTGTGCTGCAGCGCCGGATGGCCAGTTCCACCTACGCGCTGCTGCGCTCGTTCGAGCGCCGGATCGACAAGCTCGACGACCTGATCCGCCAGGTCCAGGAGGGCAAGTTGACCGAGGAGCAACTCGTCGTGCTGCAGCGCCGCCTCGCCGAAGAGGACGATGTTCTGGACACCAAGACGGCCGACGAAGAAGGCACCGAAGACGGCCGCGAGGAAGGCGAGGTCTCTGAGGAGCGCCTGCTTGCCGGCGTCATCGCCGCCTCCCTGACCGACCTGATCGTCGAACGCGAGCAAGTCGTTAACCTGCTGAAACTCGCCCGCAAGGTTTCCGACCAGGGTGCGGAGTCCAAGTTCGACAAGCTCCGCGAAGTGCTTACCGATCCCCGATACGCTGGCGAGAAGTTCATCGTCTTCACCGAGCACCGCGACACGCTCTATTATCTCGTCAAGCGTTTGGGCGGCCTGGGCTTCACTGGCCAGATCGCCCAAATCCACGGCGGCATGTACTACACCGAGCGGCAGGAGCAGGTCGAACGCTTCCGCCTGGCGCACGAAGACGGCGGCGCGCGGTTCATGATCTGCACCGACGCGGCCGCCGAAGGCATCAACCTCCAATTCTGCTGGATCATGATCAACTTCGACATACCCTGGAACCCGGCCCGCCTCGAACAGCGCATGGGCCGCATCCACCGCTACGGCCAGAAGCACGACCCGGTGCAGATCGTCAACCTCGTCGCGCCCAAGACGCGTGAGGGCATGGTCATCCAGACGCTGCTGAACAAGATCGAGACCATCCGCAACAGTCTGGGCAGCGAGAAGGTGTTCGACTCAATCGGCCGCCTCTTCGATGGTGTGTCGCTCAAGACCTACATGGAGCAGGCCATCGTCGAGGGCGCGGAATCCGTCGCCGAGACCATCGAAGGCCGGCTCACGCAGGAGCAAGTCGAAGCGTTGGCGGCGAAAGAACGGATGCTCTACGGCGATGGCGGCGATGTGAAACGCCAACTCCCGCGCCTGCGCGAGGATCTCCAGCAGGAGGCCTACTGCCGTCTGCTGCCGGGCTACGTTCGGCATTACGTCGAGAACGCCGCGCCGCTCGTGGACATCGAGATCGACGGTGACATGGATGGCTGCTTCTCCATGCGACCAGCCACCAAGGGGGCGGTCGATCCGCTGCTGCACACACTGGAAATGTACCCGACCCGGCAACGCGACTGCCTGACCGTCATTCGTCCCGCCCCCGGCCAGAAGGACCGGGCGATCTGGGTCCATCCCGGCGAACCGGTCTTTGAGCGGTTCCGCGCCATCGTCAGCGATAGGCTGGGCGACCAGGCCCTGCGCGGCGCGGTCTTCATCGACCCTACCAGCGATAAGCCGTACCTCTTCCACCTTGCCCTGGTGGGCGTAGTCCGCCAGGCCGATCCCGAACTGCCCGAGCTGGCGATGGAGGATGTCATCGATTGCCGGTTGGTTGGCGTCAAACAGTACGAGGGTGCCGAAGTCGTCCTCTGCCCCGTCGAGCATCTTCTGCTGCTCAAGGGCGGCCACGGCCTGGCTCCGGCTGCCCAGCGATTGGCGATGATTGCCGAGAAGCTCAAAGACCAGGCCGAAGGCTTCATGGTCGAGCGCGTCGCCCGCAGCATGGCGATGGAACGCCGCAAGTCTCTGCTGGACACGCTGCCCGAGCGTGAGCAGTTCATCCAGCGCGGCTTCGACTTCCAGGAGGCCGAGCTTGCCGCCGCGCGGGTCAAGCAGTCGGAGAAGGCCCACTCCGGCAACACCGCCGCCGTCAAGGCGCTCAAGGATGTCAAGCAGCAGCAGCGATCCCTCACCCAGCGCCGCGCCACGGCCATTGCCACGATCCGCCGCGAACCCGAACTGATCGCCCCCGGCAACCTGACGTTCCTGGCCCATGCCCTGGTCGTGCCATCATCCAACCCGGACGACCTTGATCGTCATGACGCCGAGGTCGCACAGGTGGCGGTGGACCTGGCCCGCGCCTTCGAGGAAGCCGCCGGCGCCGTCGTGAAGGACGTTCACACGCCGCAGCTTGCCCGCGCCGCGGGCCTGACCGACAACCCCGGCTTCGACCTGCTGTCGATCTACCCTGAATGTGATGCCCGCGGCCGACGCGCCATCGAGGTCAAGGGCCGGGCCAACACCGGCGACGTGGAAGTCTCGTCTAACGAATGGGCGCGTGCCGCCAACCTCCGCGATGGCTACTGGCTCTATGCCGTCTACGACTGCGCCACGCCCGCCCCGCGTCTGGTGCGCGTGCAAGACCCGTTCGGCAGCCTGCTGGCCAAGGCCAAGGGCAGCATGTTGATCAGCCTGAAGCAGGTAATGGAAGCTGGTGAAGCATGACTATGCCGAATAGATTCGACCAAGCCAACGCTCTCATCAAGGACGCAAAGGGCAGACTGATAGCTCTAAGGGCGGACTATGAAGAGTCCTTACATGACAAGCAGGTACGCGTGGAACTGCAAATCTCCATAAAAGGCGTCTTGGATGGGCTCAGATCAGCATTAGACTACGTGGCCCACGAGCTCCACGAGCGGTTTGGGCCCCAGAGCCAGGGGACCCGGGTCTATTTTCCAATTGCTGCCAAAGGTGCAAGGCAAGAGGACTTCCGTTCGCTTGTAGGCAAGAACATTCCCGGCCTTCCTGACAGACGCCCTGATTTGGTTGACCTCCTGGAATCCTTCCAGAGCTTCTCGTCTCCTGAGAATCAATGGTTGCCCGAGCTGGCTTCTTTGGCCAATGAGAACAAGCACGCCAACCTGACCGCACAGACTCGCACCGAAGACGAGCGTATCACCGTAAGGTCGCGGGAAGGAGCCATAAGCTGGAATCCTAGCATGGTCAAATTCAGCCCGGGCATCTCCATCCTCGGGGCTCCCATCGATCCACGGACTCTGCTCCCAGTCGCCGGACCATCTAACTCCGTAACCCGTGAACTTTGGGTGGACTTCAAGTTTGCATCCATCGGGCAAGCGGTATTGCCTTTCCTGGACAGGTGCGTCACTGGCACCGACCGAATCGTACAAGAAGTCAAGGCTTGCGTATGACCGAGATTGGCTGCGGCAGAATACACCGCGTAGCGGAGCCATCAATATGGACATGTTGCCATATGACGTTACAGAGACGATGGTGCAGTGCTTCGGCAAGTGCTTCCATTACAAGGACGGCGTCGCCAGCTTTCTGCTTGCTGCCGGTGTGGATCGTGCCATGGTAGACAAGTGTCGCCACGAGGCCAAATTCGTGTGGGCCCGACATGTCCTGACTGATTTGGGCCAGACGGACGAGGGTCGGCTAATCCAACGTCGCGTCCTCACTCAGTTATGCAATATGCGAGACCTGGCTGATAAGGATGTCCCGAATCGTGACGCGGGCCTCGATGCCCTTCGCTCGCTCAAACGCATCGCCGTAGAGCGGGATCTGGTGGTCCGCAAACGCAAGCAGGATGAGGTCGACCGGGCAAAGATCGCTGAGCAGAAGGAAAAACTTCTCCACGAACGAGCCAAGAAATTGCAGGATATCTACCGGCAGTTCACCGAGGCAGTCATTTCCGATAACCGACAGAAAGCGGGTTACTCCTTGGAGGACTTGCTTGTCCAGCTATTTGCCCTGTCTGATATCGACTACCGTCGCTCGTACCGAACGCCTACTCAACAAATCGACGGCCAGTTTACCTTTGGCGGATTTCAGTACCTCGTAGAGGCGAAATGGCGCAAGGATCGACCGACGGAACAGGAGATCGGCGGGTTCAAACACAAAGTGGACGGAAAGCTCGAAAGCACCCGAGGTTTCTTTATTTCGATTCCGGGATTTCGGCCGGAGGTCATTGATCGATTCAACGGCTGTGGGTCGAACATCATCCTCCTGGAAGGCGCCCATTTGACACAGGTGTTAGAGGGACGAATTGATCTCCGGGATCTACTCGCATTTGCTATTGAGAAGGCCGCCCAAGAGGGTGTGGCCTACGTCCTGCCGGAGAAAGTGGCGCCACAAGGAAGGGCAAGGAATTGATTGGCATGATTGACTTCCCCCGACTTATTGAATATGCGTTTCCGCTCAAGCAGACGTCGCTGGACTCCGTCCACGAGAAGAACGTCCGCCATGGGCACATTTCCACGCTGCACATCTGGCCGGCGCGGCGGCCTTTGGCGGCGTGCCGGGCGGCGCTGATCGCCACGCTCCTGCCCGATCCTGGCGACCCGGAAAAGCGCCGGGAGCTGTGCGAGAAGATCGCGGGCAAGGTCGTCAAGCGGATTGAAAAGAAGAAGATGCCCAACGGGCAGACCGTCGAGCGGATCAAGGAGGAGACCGAGGGCGGCATCCTCCACTGGGGGCGGGAGACCGATAACGCCGAGACGCTCGAATGGTTCCGCCAGGAGATCCGCAAGGCCTACGGCGGGCGCGCCCCCAAGGTGCTCGACCCCTTCGCGGGCGGCGGCGCAATCCCACTGGAGGCGATGCGACTGGGCTGCGAGGCCACGGCCGTGGACATCAACCCCGTCGCCTGGTTCATCCTCAAATGCACGCTGGAGTATCCGCATAAGCTCGCGGGCCAGACCCGCCCGCTTCCTGAGTTCATTCTGCACGATGATGTCTTCATGGCCGAGTTCTTCAAGAAGGCCAAAGGCTACGGCAAAGCCGAGACCTCCGCCGCCCTCAAACGCATCCACGAACGGATGAAGAAGAAACCCAAAGCCGGCCAGAAAGGCGAACAAGGCGGCCTGCCGTTTGCGCCGGCTGAGGGGAGTGAAGCCGATGAACTCCAGGCCGACTTGGCCTGGCACGTCCGCGCCTGGGGCCAGTGGGTGCTCGCCCGCGCGCGGCTGGAGCTGGCCAGGTACTACCCGACCTATGCCGACTTCGAGCCGATCAAGAAGGACCAGATCGCTTACGAGCACCAGCCGATGCGACTCGTACCGCTCAAGGAGGATGGCACGGCGGACATCAACGCGATGAACGCCGAGTTCACCGAGGAATACTTGGAAGACAAGCGCAACCCGCGATGGGTCGCCAAGCCGACGGTTGCCTACCTCTGGGCACGGACGGTCACGTGCAAGAACTGCCGCGCCACCGTGCCGCTGCTCAAGACGCGTTGGCTGTGCAAGAAGGCCAACAAGCGCGTGCTGCTGACGATGGTGCCGAATGCGGAAGGTACGGATGTCGTGTTCGGCGTCGAGCAAAACGTTCCTCAAGGAGGCCCGAACAATGGGGCCGGCCATCGCGAGCACGACAAACGGATCGGCGCGGGCACCATGAGCCGCGCGGGTGCAAAGTGCCCCTGCTGTCCGGCGATCATGACAATGGAGGACATCCGCGTCGAAGGCAAGGCTGGCAAACTCGGCAGCATAATGACTGCTGTCGTCATCGACACCCCCGATAGCAAAGCGTACCGCCTGCCTACCGCCCATGAACTGGCCGTTGCCACCCCTGGGGAGAAACAGGTCGCGGCGGCGTTCAAAGACGTGCCCTTCGGCGTACTGGATGAGCCTACGCCCAAGGGGGGTGGCTCGGGCGCAGGTCGCGCCTTCAGCGTGCAGGGATATGGACTGATGCTCTGGCGCGATCTGTTCACGTCGCGTCAGCTCACGGCGTTGGGCACCTTCGTCGCCGCCACCCGCACTGCCCGTCACGACATGAACGCCCAACTACTCCCGCCCGAATGGATCGAAGCAGTTTCCGCCTACCTTGCGTCAATTCTCGATTTTGTCATCAATCGGAACAGCACTATCTGCACATGGACGCTTACGCGCCAAACTACCCGTAGTACATTCGCTCGATTTGCTCTCCCAATATCTTGGGATTTTTCGGAAGCGTCAATTCTCGAACAAGGCTCCGGTGGATATTCGGGAGCAATAGACTGGATAGGACGCTACATCGATCACACCTTATTCTTCGCCAAGGGATGCTCTGCCCCCTCTGCCGAGCAGCGATCCGCAACTGCGCCTTTGGATAAGAGATACGATTTCGTGCTTACCGATCCGCCTTACTACGATGCGATCCCGTACTCCGACTTGATGGACTACTTCTATGTTTGGCTCCGTCGCACTCTATTCGGCATATCGCCGTCTATCGACGCCGCATTCGCACACACCCTATCGCCCAAGTGGAATAGCGAGACGAACGATGGCGAGCTCATCGACGACTGTAGCCGCCACGGGAATGATGCCGCACTGAGCAAGCGGGTGTACGAAGACGGCATGGCCCGGGTGTTTACTTCGTGCTGTGAGGCACTGGAACCAGAAGGCCGATTGGTCATCGTCTTTGCCAACAAACAGCCAGATGCGTGGGAAACACTCGTATCGGCGATCATACGCGCCGGCTTTGTCGTTGATGGAAGCTGGCCAATTCAGACGGAGATGGGAAATCGCACCCGCGCCCTTGTCGGGGCCGCTCTCGCGTCCTCCGTCTGGCTTGTCTGTAAGAAGCGGCCCACGACAGCCCGCCCAGGCTGGGACAACAACGTCCTGGAGGAGATGCGGGCGAACATCGAGGTGAAGCTGCGGGAGTTCTGGGACGCGGGGATTCGCGGGCCGGACTTCGTCTGGGCAGCGACCGGGCCGGCGATGGAGGCGTACAGCAAGCACCCCGTGGTGCGCAAAGCCAACGAGCCCAACGCAACGATGGGTGTGGGCGAGTTCCTTAAGCATGTCCGCCGGATGGTGGTCGATTACGTCGTCGGCCAGGTGCTGAGTGGCGAGAAGGGGTCGGACCTGGCCGCCGCCGACCGGCTGGACGATGTGACGGCTTACTACCTGCTGCACCGGCACGATTTTGGCATGGAAGATGCACCCGTCGGGGCGTGCATCCTCTACGCGACGGCGTGCAACCTGTCCGATTCGGACTTGGACAAGACATGGGATGTGCTGGTCCATGTGGGCAGCGACGCGGCCCTCGCCGCAGAAGCGGAGGAAGCCCTCGACGATTCTGGCGAGGCCGACGGTGAGCCATCGGAAGATGATTCCGGCAGCGAAGATTCCGGGGGCGGCAGCAAGGTTAAGCTCAAGCCCTGGAACCAGCGGCATGGCAAGAGCATGGGGTTTGAGGCCCCGGGCGGCAAGGCCGTGCCTTTGATAGACCGCATCCACCGGGTTATGCACCTGTGGAAGGAAGGCGACGTGCAGAAGGTGGACGAGTACCTTGACGAACATGCCATGCGACAGAACGAGCTGTTCAAGCGCGTGGTGCAGTCGTTGATCGAACTGTCCACTAACAGCGAACGGTCGCTCCTGGAGAGCATCAGCAACCACATCGGGGCCAAGGGCGCGGTCAAGGATCGCGGCCCAGTGCTGTTCGATGAGAAGAACGAGTAAACGAACCCGGCAATGAATACGCGGGCTAGCGACCATCAGCAGCCCGGAATGGCCGAAAGGCAAAGGTGACGAAATGGCAAAGCTACCCTGGAAGACGTGGCACGAGGTTGTGAAGCTGCGGGACGACCTGCGATCGGGCGATCTGCCGATGCATTTGTTCGCGGCCGACCTCTACGAGGTCATGATGCAGAACGGCGTGCGGCCGATCTACGAAAAGCCCGAAGAGTTCTTCGCGCTGACGTTCCCCACGCACAACCTGCGCCACCTGGTGCGGGACGTGGTGCTGCGCCTGGCCGGGAAGAATGACAAGGCGGTGCGGCAGCTAGAGTTGACCTATGGCGGCGGCAAGACGCACACGCTGATCACCATGCGTCACCTGGTGAACGACCCGGCGAACCTGCCGGACCTGCCCGCCGTGCGGGAGTTCACCGAGACCATCGGCCAGGCGCCCCCGCAGGCCCGCGTGGCGGCGCTGTGCTTCGACAACCTTCATGTTGAGACCGGCATGGAGGTGCGCAGCCCCGATGGCAAGGTGCGCAGGTTGAGGAATCCCTGGAGCCTGCTGGCCTACCAGATTGCGGGGGATGAAGGCCTTAAACTGCTGCACGCCGACGGGAAGGCTGAGGAGCTTAAAGCCCCGCCGGCGACCGCTGACATGGCGAAGCTCCTATCAATTCCTCTCCAGAGTGGGATGGGCACGCTCATTCTCTTGGACGAGGTGCTGCTGTACGCGAAGATGAAGTGCCACATGGAACCCGGTTGGCTGGACGTCCTGATCGGCTTCTTCCAGTACCTCACGCAGGCGGCGGCGAAGGTGCCGCGCTGCTGCATCGTGGCGTCGCTGCTGTCGAGCGAGCCGAAGGACCAGGCGGACCCGCTGGGCAGGAAGATCGTCGCGGACCTGTACGACATCTTCCAGCGTCAGCGTGAGGAGGCGGTGCAGCCGGTGGAGAAGGACGACGTGGCCGAGGTGCTGCGGCGTCGGTTGTTCGACCCCAAGTCGGTGGAGCTGCGGGGCACCTGGCCGCAACACGTGATCGCGGCGATCAAGGGCATCGCCGCCCTGGACGACCAGACGGCCAAGCAGGGCGCGGCGGCCGAGGAGCGATACCTCAAGAGCTTCCCGTTCCATCCTGAACTGACGGAGGTGTTCTACACCAAGTGGTCGGCGGGCATCGAGCGGTTCCAGAAGACGCGAGGCGTGCTGCGAACGTTCGCCCTGGCGCTGCGCGAGGCCGAGAAGTGGGACGAAAGCCCGCTGGTGGGACCGGCGGTATTCCTTAACGCACCCAAGCGTGAGGGCTTGTCCGAAGCGGCCCGTGAGCTGGTGTCCATCGCCGACACCATCGTCAGCGACGGCCAGGCGACGCGGTGGACGGGCATCGTCGAGAACGAGTTGGGCAGCGCCCGCCAGGTGCAATCAGAGTCCGTCGGGCTGAAACTGCGCGAGATCGAGCAGGCGGCGATGGCGACTTTCCTGCACTCGCAGCCGACCGGCCGCAGCGCCAAGACGCGCGATCTTATGCTGCTGATCGGCCCGTGCCGACCGGACAAGATTGAGTTGGAGAAGGGCTTGGCACGCTGGGCGCGGAGCAGTTACTGGCTCGACGACACGAACATGCCGGAGAAGGAAGGCCAGTTGCCGACCGAGTGGCGGCTGGGCAATCGCCCGAACTTGAACCAGATGCAGTCGGCGGCTGCGGCGCAGATTTCCGACGACGTTGTCAAGGCCCGGCTGGTCGAGGAGATCGGCAAGGCCAAGACGCTGACGAGCGGCGCTTCGGCGTCGGGCGTGCGCGTTCACACGCTGCCGACCAAGCCCAGGGACATTGAGGACGATGGCCTTTTCCACTACGCCGTTATGCCGCCCAGTGCCGCATCGGATTCCGGCAAACCTAGCCCCGAGGCCAAGAAATTCCTCGACGAGACCACCGGTTCAGAGAAGCCGCGCGTGTTCCGCAATGCGGTGCTGCTGCTGACGGCGTCGAAGGACGGCCTGAGCGCCGCCGAGGCCCGCGTGCGCGATTATCTGGCCTGGGACCGCGTCATGAACGAGTTGACGCCGAAGAATGAGGAGGAGAAGAAGCAGAAGGGGTCGGTCGATGTGGCCAGGCTGCAGACGCTCAAGATCAACATCGACAAGGCCAGAGCCCGCGTGCCGGAGTCGATTCGGCAGGCATACTGCATCGTCGTGACGGTCTCGGACAAAGACGACGTGCATGCGTTCAAGGTCACCGTCACGGACGATGCGCACTTCGAGACGATCAAGAGGGATTCGCGCTCGCGGGTTCAGGACACGGCGATCACCGCCGAGGCCCTGCTGCCAGACGGCCCGTACAACCTGTGGAAAGGCGGCGAGACCAGCCGTCGTGTGAAGGACCTGGCTGGGGCGTTTGCTCAGCTTCCGCACCTGCCGAAGATGCTCAAGTCGCAGGCCATTGTGGAGACGCTGGTCGATGGCTGCGTGCAGGGCACATTCGTGCTCAAGCTCACCCGGCCTGACCGGACGTTCCGCACGTGGTGGCGCACGCGCCCGGACGATGCGGCGATGAATGACCCGGCGATTGAACTGGTGCTGCCGGAAGCGGCGGAACTGGGCGAAATCCCAGGCGAACTGCTCGCGCCGAAGGCGCTGCCCGACCTGTGGACCGGCGACGAGATCACGGCCCAGGCCGTGCTGGACTACTTCAGCGGCAAGACGGTGGTCCAGGTCGATAAGGGCGGCTTCAAGGAACCCGTGCCGGTGCCCAAGGCGTCCACTGGGGTCGTCGATGCCGCCATTGGGGAAGCCGTCGCAGCAGGAAGAGTGTGGCTGCTTTCGGGGCCTGCCAGCCTCTTGGCCGAGCCGATTCCAGCGGGTGTGCTCGCCCCCAGCGCCAAATTGCGGACGCCACCGGCGCTGATTTCGGCGGCGGCGATCTTGCCGGAGAACCTGCCCAGTGCCTGGAAGGACGGCGGCACCACCGCTCTGTCCATCGCCACGGCGTTGTCGCAACTGGCGGGCAACACGCTGCCCTGGAAGACGGTGCGCGACGTCATCGGCGGCTCGCTCCAGGCGCGATTTGTTGCCCTCGCGGACGACTCTTCACCGTGGCCGTGCGATCTGCCCGCCGCCAACACGGTCAAGATCAAGGTCGCCGCTGTTGGCACAGGCGGCGGGACCGGTGGCGGCTCCGGTGGTGGAACCGGCGGTGGCGGCCCCACGCCTCCGAATATCCGTAGCGCGGCCGCAGACTTCGAGCCCTCGCAGATGCAGGACCTGGGTGATCTGATTCCCGTACTGCTTGAAGTCAAAGCAAAGGCTAATGTCGCCATGAAGTTCCATGTGCGTCTGGAGCTGGGCGACGGTAAGACTAAGCCGAGCGACTCAGTCGTCAACGAGGTCAATGCACTGCTCAAGGACATGAATGGCGGTTTCCGGGTCCAGTAGTCCAACTTAGGCTTCCGCCCAGTGGAATGGCACCGTTCGGGAGAACTTTGAAATGGCTAGACAATACTCGCGGCACATGTTTCTGCGGCAGACGCCAAGGGCGATCCTGAAGGAGTACTTTTCTAAGAAGGGGCTGCTTGCGGAGATTGTTAGACTCTGCTTGGCCAAAGAACCCGCCGAGGCGGTTGCATCGGCAGAAGCGGCCCCACCGGACGGGTCGCCGGGCGCGCTTGACAAGGCGGAGGTCGAGAAATTCGACCGGATGAGCAAGAAGAAGGGCGTCGACGCGCTGGCCAATGCTATCGAACAACTGCCTGATGCCCAGCGAGTACCTGTCGAGGGGGATTTCGACCTAGTCAACGAGATGGCCTACGCCAGGGGCGTGGAGGCGATCCTGGAGGAGGCGGCTTCCCCTTTCCGCAAGCTGGACTGGGCAGGCTCCTTCGCCGGGATGAGCAATCATTATGAACGGGCCTTCCGGGCTTTTCTGGATGAACGGGACCTATTCGACGTTGCCGGGCACTTCGACGACATGGATCGAGTGGGTTCCTGGGAGCGACGACCCGTCGGCAAGAACCTAATCCCAAAGGTGGAGCAGGCGGACCTGAACGCCTTCGCGGCGGCCATCTCGGCGCTGTACAAGCCGCAGGGGCGTGGTCGTTATTGTACGGTGAAGAACTATTTGCGGCAGGGTCCCGAGCGGCACTGCTACTTCGTGCATCCAGAGGACCACGTTGTGAACGAGCCCAGCTACGCCAGTGGGCCCGAACTTAAGATGGTTCCGCGGCGGCCGGTCTTTGAGATCATGCTGATTTACCGTCCGGCGGAAGGCATCCTGGAGCTTTCCGCCATCGGCAAACGAGAGCACAAGGAAGACATCATGGGGGCGCTCTGCAAGACGATGCTCGGCCTGCCCGGGCTCCCGGACATCGACCCAGGCCCAGACTATGATCTATCGTCCCTGAAGAAACGCGAAACCGAATTCAAGACCGCTGACGAAGATGCAATCGAGGCTGTGGACATAAAACTGCTCTGCGTGAACCTACCCGGCGGGAAATCAAGGCGGATCACGTTTGAGGCCAATCCGTCGCGGAAGTCGCCGACAGCGATCCACGACCTGATCGACGAGGCCCTGAACGTGCAAAACGTGCCGTTGGATTCTGTCCATGTGGCCAAGGCCCGGCTCCGGCTGACGTTCGCCCCGCCGAATGGCGGCCGGAAGAAGACGCTCACGTTCGAGATTGCCCTTCCGAACCGTTGCACTCTTAGGGACAGCAAATATGACCAGATCGCCAAGAAGTACCTTCGCCTCTGGAAGATAGCCCGTGAATCAAGTTCTTGAGCATATTCTGAGACGCGCCGAAGTGCCGCAAGCGGAGCTTTTCACGACCGACGAGGTCGCGCAATGGCGAAAGGGCGCGATAGACTGGCTGATGGCGGTCGGAATCCTGCGGGAGGCCGAGCCCGCGGAGGAGGTTCTCTGCGATGAATGTGAAGAAGGCTGCTGGATCAAACCGACGATCCAGGAAGACCCGCAGACGCACCAGCACTTCGGGAGCTACTTCTGCCATCGCAACGAAGACATCGGCCCGTTCAAGGTGGACCTGTCGCGGAGACGGCGGTGGAAGTTCAGCTTGGTCGGTCTGGCCAAGGCGATTTCTAAGGCGGTCAAGCCCACGGGGAAGGTGACCGAGCTTGCGCCAGAGCGGCTTGCGATGCTCGGAACGGTGAAACTCGACGGGAAGGTGCGAGAGCTGTTCCTGGCCCGGGGCGCTGCCTGGCCGGATGCCGCGGAGGTTTTCGGTAACTGCTCACGTTTGAAGATGGCGTCCCATCCCGCCGTGCTAACCTTGGTGGCGATGCCCAAGGCGCCGCTGCTTGCCGGCTGCGAATTGGCTGTCCGTCCGCTGGCGGAGATCGCCAATGTCCACAAGGGCAAGTTGACGATGACGCTTGATGCCGCGTTTCCCGAGGCTGAGCCTGGGCCGTGGGCGGATCTGGCGAATGAGCCGATCACCTTGGACGAGTTCATGAAGAGGTACTGCGAGCAGCGAACTGCACAATTACGCCGAAGTCGACGCAAGGCTTTGCTCCATGCCGCATGGCACGACACCGTCAAAATGCCGCCTCTTGCCTGTCCATACGAGAGCGGCCAGTCCAAGAAGTACTTCGTCCATGAGCTGCTGAACGCTTGGCAGGGCTACCAGGACGAGAAGTTGAACCTGCCGCCTCTGCTGCCGCAGTACAGGGCGTCGGCCAGCGGTGAATCCGGAGCCTCCGCTGTTCAGTAGGGGCGTGAGGCGGCGTAGCCTGGGACGATGGCCGACTTCGCCCAATACTCACGGCCAGAGCCTTCCCGCTGGACAAACCTCTGCCGCCGCCGGTATTCTGTATCTTCAGATGGTCAAGCGAATCTGACATGCCACCGATACCTGGCGGACAACTCGGCGACTGGTACGAGGTCAATGCAATGCAGTTGTCAAAATACTGCCTTGCACGCGGTCGTTACGAGATTGCGGAGGAGTTTCACCGCGTAGGTACTCAATGGTACGAAGAACATGTTATAAGAACGTGCGAGCCAGAGTTCAGGAAGCAGTTTCGAGAAGTGCTCGCCGCATACAAGGCGTTCATGCCCGAGTTTGCAGTGCTGATAACGACCCGGCAGAAGATCCTGGAGTATCTGAACGCTCATTCCGAAGGCATTGATAGGAATGGCCTTAAGAAGACAGTTGGCCATTCTGGCGTTACGAGTTTCGGTGTAATCTGTAATCAACTTAATCGTGGCGGATGGCTACGACAGGAAAAAGGAGCAAAGAATCGTCTTTTCCCTCCCTCTAGCCCACCCGCCAGCGACAAGGCGTTCATCAAGAATGAGATTCCGACACCCGACGACCCGAAACGAAGGGCGGAAACAGCAAGACCAGTAGCAAAGTTGGTTGTTCGGTCTCATGACAAACGTTGGTGGGAGTTTTGGAATCGTTCATGAGTCCCCGTCCGACGGATTCGGCCCCCGCCCATGAGCCCGGTCAATAGCCGGCCTTGGCGATAGTCCCGCCCCATCGAGAACCTGCTTGGCACCGCCTCATCCGAAATATGGAACCCCTGCTGTTTCTCAAGGAATGCAGCGGGAAATGCTTCCGCCGAACAGCCGCGTCTCCGCAGGCCCTGCCAAGCGCCTGCACGACGTGGCTGCCTTCGAGATAGCCGGCCCAAGTTGCACAATCGCCCCTGAATTGACTTGCCATCTCCTCGGCTCCGGCTGTAGGTCATCCCCGGAAACCGCGCTTACGCGCTGGAAACGAGGACCGA
>Ga0315284_10006290_pt1 | contig 16911 bp, 18 predicted proteins | sample YL17G09_16_MG_FD_203696 | JGI IMG/M metagenome (GOLD analysis project Ga0315284, IMG submission 203696) | Sediment microbial communities from Yellowstone Lake, YNP, Wyoming, USA - YL17G09_16 | ecosystem: Environmental > Aquatic > Freshwater > Lake > Sediment | place: USA: Wyoming | collected...
ACGAACTGGTGAATATTTTTGATGTTTTGTCTTCTATTAATTGGTATGTATATTGCTTCATTCTGGCTATTATTTCTGCTGTTGTTATTTGGGTGATATATTGGATTAAAGATGGAGGAGATTGCAATTATCATTGATGTCATAGTATAATGACATGAAGATGATGATGATAGATGAAATATGAAGATTATTAAACAATGGTATCCCGTATTTTTTAGTCCTTATTTTGCTATTGCTTTATATATTAGCAACATCAACAATGTTACCACGGTATTGCAGGCAGCATTTTCCGTGGTTTTTTCTTTGGTTTTATCTATAATTTTACTTCTGATCTCAAGAAGAATATTCTCTGATAAAGAGAAATCAGCTTTAATTACTTTCGTTGCTTTGTTTTATTTTTTGTGGTATTGGTATGTGGCTTCTTTTTATTCTTATTTAGACAATTGGATTTTGTTATTGACTTGGACTTTTCTTTTTGCTTGGGTGATTGGATTTTTAGTATTAGTAAAAAATATAAACATTGTTAATTTCTTTGCATGCATGATGTCATTGATGTTGGTATTGATTTCTGTTATTTTAGCTTTGTCTTTTTTTGTTCCTTCTTCCTCTACTTTTATTTTTGAGAGAAAGATATTGATGTCTCCTTCTTATAAACCAGATATTTATTATGTAATTATAGATCAGTATGCTGGTAATGTGGATTTGAAAGAAAGGTACAATTATGACAATAAGGAGTTGATGGATTTTTTCCAATTTAAAGGTTTTTATTGTCCTGAGGATACGTTTTCTAATTATGGTACTACTATTTCTTCTTTGGTTTCCTCTCTTAATTTGAATTATTTGGATGCTAGTTTAACTTCAAGAAATTATAAGAGTTTTTTCAAAAATAGTGTAGCGATTGCATCCTTGCAAGATATAGGATACAAGTATGTGTTAATAGGCACGAATTTTACGGTTACTGGGATGAATGCAAGCGTTGCAGATATCGAGTACAAATACACGAATAATTATTATGTTTCTGATGATGTTAGGGAATTCACGGGTGCTTTTTTTAAAATGACTGTGCTAAAAGATTTATTTGATCGTCCTGATGATCGGATAAGAAAAGATCAGAGGGAGCAAATTGCATATCAGTTGGGCAGTTTAAAAGATTTCAAGAGTAGCAATCGGAATTTTCCATCGTTTGTTTTTCTTCATATTTTGACTCCTCATCTTCCTTTTAAATATGATATTAAAGGAAATTTTCCTAGTATAGAGGATATGTCTAACAAAACGGAGAAAGAGCTATATTTTGAGCAATTAATATATACCAATGAAATTATTAAGATGATTGTGAATGAGATTGGTGAAGACTCAATTATCGTAATTCAATCAGATCATGGTGATAAGGCGGTTGACACTACCTCTCAACAGAAACATAATATTTTGAATGTTTATTATTTTCCAGACAAGAAGTATGAATTATTGCATGAGGGCATTACCCCTGTTAATACTTTTAGAGCGATTTTTGATACATATTTTGGCTCTGATTATCAATTATTGTCAGACAAGATTTATGCTTCGGTTGCTGATTCTGAGGAAAAATATGTGGATATTACTAATGAAGTTATGGGGAGATGAGTTATGTATATAGATCCTGGAGTATTTGCTGTTATGTTACAAGTGGGATTGGGCGTGTTATTGTCCGGAATTATTACGATAAGCGTATATTGGAAAAAATTTTTGGGATTTCTTAAGAGAGACAAAAGCGTAGATAATGACGTTGATGCAAGCTAACGAGAGATCATCTTTTCGTGATCCTGCTGGTTTTGTATTTAGTCGAAACAATAAGATTTATCGTAAGATAATAGATGTTGACAACTATTCTTTATTGATGAGATCTGGATTATATGACAGACTGGTCAAAGAGAATAAATTGATATCTCATAGAGAGTGCGGTGATGATGTTATTGAGCCAGAGCAAATTAAATTTATTTCTTACTCGTATGAATGGTGCTTCTCTCAGCTGAAAGATGCAGCTTTGTTAACGTTAAATATTCAGAAAGCTGCCTTGGAAAAAGATATGACGTTGAAGGATGCGAGTGCTTATAATGTTCAATTTATTAGAGGAAAACCTATTTTTATTGATACGTTATCTTTGTGTAAACATGAAGATAATAGTCCTTGGTATGCGTACAAGCAATTTTGTCAACATTTTTTGGCTCCTTTGTCTCTGATGGCTTATAAGGATGTTAGACTGCAATCTCTATTGAGAAATTATATTGATGGCATTCCTTTGGATCTGGCAAGCTCTATGCTTCCCTTGAGCACTAAGTTGAATTTGTCTTTATTGACTCATATTCATATCAATTCTTACGGTCAGAAAAAATACGAGAGTAAAGGAGAAAAAATTAGTCAATATAAAATTGATAAACAACGTTTAATATATATAATTGATAATTTAATTTCTACTGTTAAGTCGATTAAATTAGTTAATAAAGAAAGTAAACAGAGAATATCTGATTATTATACCTATACAAATTATGACGATATAGCTTTTAGAGACAAGAAAAGCATAGTGGCAAGATTTGCGGAAAATGTTTCTCCCGATAGCATCTGTGATTACGGTTCTAATATAGGAGAGTTTAGCAAAGATATCGTTGCTAGGGATATTGTTTGTTTAGATGCTGATTATGATTCCATTGATCATCTTTATGGAGAAAGGAAATCTAATATTTTGCCCTTGGTAATGGATTTGTCTAATGTCAGTCCGAGTATAGGATGGAATTTGGAGGAGAGAAAAGATTTTAAGAGCAGATTTAAGGTTGATTTGGTCTTGTCTTTAGCGTTGGTTCATCATTTGGCTATTTCTAATAATCTTCCTTTTTCTTTAATTTCGTCATTTTTCCGCGATATGTGCAATTTTTTGATAGTGGAGTGGGTTCCTAGAGAAGATTCTCAAGTGCAGAGTCTTTTGTCTAGCGGGAGAGAGGCTTCTCATTATAATGAGGATAATTTTATGCTTTCTTTCTTGAAGGACTTTTCTTTGATTGAGAGATGTCCTATAGAGAATTCCAAGAGAAGTCTTTTGCTGTTGAAAAGAAAAGGAGAAAACAATTAAGATCTTAAAATATTGGAAGGAGCTTGTCTTTTTTTCTTCTTATTTAATCGTTTTGCTAATATGCAAAGCTCCTGATATTAGCTCTAATTTCATGGGTTTTGATACCTTATCTTTATTTTATTCTTGCAAGTTTTTAGAAATACGATATCCCACTCCTTTGTATATATTATTGGGATATCCTCTGGTTAATTTGCCTTTTGGTACGGATGGAGGAAATCTGGTATTTCTGTCGATAATACCTGCTTTCTTGTCTTCTATTTTGGTTTTCTTATCTGTTAGGCATTTGACGGATAACAAACTTGCTCCTTGGATAGGAGCAGCAGCTTTGATGGGTAGCTATCTTTATTTTAGTCAAAGTATTATTGTGCAGAAATATGCTTTGATATCGTTTATGTCGTCTGCTATGTTGTATTTTTATAGTATTAAAAGATATTCTTGGTCTGGATTTTTTGGTGGTTTAGCAATGGCATCTCACTATGTTGGGGGATTTATTCCAGTTATAGCTTTCTTTTGTTACTCTAAAGAGTTAAGAAAGATTTGGTATATTCCCGTTGTCACATTTTTAACAATTTTTCTAGGATTTTATATTTTTGTACCTAAATTTTATTGGGATGCTGTAAATCTTGATGTTGCAACTAGATTTCTTAGTCCTCTTTTGGAAGTATTTAGGAACATTATGGTCAGTTGGTTTATCGAGCCTTGGAAATTGGGATTATTGGTGGTTTCTTTCGGTTTAACTTTGATTCCTATGGCGTTATTTGTTATTAATTCTTTCAAAAAATCTACTCCATATTTATTTATGTTATTGTTTGTGTTGATTATTTATATTACTGGGGAAGAATTTAGAGGTTATATTTCGTTTGCACCTTTTGTACCTTTTTATGCTGTAATGGCTGGTCTAGGTGTTGCTTATATTAATACTAAATATTTAAGTGGAATGATATTGATAAGCTCTTTGTTGATGATGATAAGTATGCCGTTTGTTCTGAATGTTAATTATATTGATAAGAGTCCTACTACTTTGAGAGATTGTATTAATCAGTTAAAAATTGTTGAGGATGATTCTATTATTTTAAGTGTCAAAATAGCTGATTACAAAGACGGTGTTATTTCTGATATAACTAGTGGGCATATTTTCCCTATGGTGGAATATTATAATAGAACGAATAATAAAGATTTAGTTCCTATGTCCATTGTTACTACTGATGAAATTATTATTAGCAAATTGAGAGATCACAATGTTTCAATGGGTATTTTCGATTGGAGTTCTAAAGAGAGAGAAGAGGAGGAGAGCGTATGGCGTTGGGATCAACGTAGATATGATAGTGGAATACAAGCTATTTGTGATGCTAATCCAGATAGACATGTTTATTATTATAAATTAATTAATTTGATGAATGGTGAAAGTCAGTTGACGAAGGTACAATGAAAACTAAAATTGTGGAGATTGCATCTGCAATAGCAATAGCAATTATTTTTTGCGGTAGTTTTCTTTTTGCTATTCGTGCCTTGTCTGGAGAAGACTTGATGCAAATGGCAATTAATAGTCGCATTATGATTGATCAATATAGCTCTACTAGAGCATATGTTATTTTGGCTTTCTCGTTGATGTCTACTATCGCTTCTTTTGCGGTATTGTTATATCCTGTGAAAGAGGAAATTTATTCATATTTGAAGAAAGGTATTTCTCCATTGGGTTTTACTATTATTGAGGGCAAAATTAGGAGAAAAAATTGATATCGGTTGTTATTCCAGTGCTTAATGAAAAGGATAATTTAGTTTTATTGCATAATCGACTTACGAGAGTTTTAAAAGATATTGGTGATACCTATGAAATAATTTATGTTGATGATGCGAGTACGGATGGATCTTGGGAAATAATTAAGCAATTACGCAATGATAATGACAAAGTTCGGGCTATACATTTTACACGTACTTTCGGTCAGAAAGCGGCTGTAATTGCTGGATTGAGCAAATCTGTTGGTGAGAAAGTTATAACGATGGATTCTGATTTGCAGAATCCTCCAGAGGAAATTCCGAAGTTATTGGATAAGCTTGATGAAGGATATAATGTGGTATTCGGAATTCCTAATGAGAAAAAACATTCGTGGTATAGACGATGGGGAACTGCGTTTGGTAAGTATACGATGTCTAAATTGTTGCCATCTGTACCGTCTAATTGGAGTGGATTTAGAGCTTTGTCTAGAGTTGTGGTAAATCAATTGATAAATATGAGTGAAAGAAATATATTTATTGATACCTTGTTGTGCTGGATGGGATATAAAATGATTGCTATTGAAGTAGAACATCGTGATAGGAATGCTGGAAAGTCTAAATATAATTTTTTTAAATTGATGGGAGTATATTTAGATCTTGTTATTACTTTAACGGATATACCGTTGAGGATTGCTACCTTTGGAGGATTATTTTTAGGAGCATTGGGATTTTTGTTGGTGTTTGCATATATTATTATGTATTTTGTACAGAGCTACACTGTTCCTGGGTTTATTACTACAGTTATTCTGATCTCGTTTTTTTCTGGTATCCAGTTGTTTTGTTTGGGTATTTTGGGAGAGTACGTAGGAAGGGCAAACAATGAGATTAGACATAGACCGAATTATATTATAAAGGAGGATCTTTGATGGATTTCGGTAGCAACAGGAATAATATTAAGAGCACTCTGAAACATCTTGATTTTCCGAAGGCTGTGGTTGTAGAAACGACTGCATATTGTAATTTGGATTGCGTTATGTGTCCTCAAAGTTTGTTGACACGATCTAAAGGAAATATGTCTATAAACACATTTAGAAGAATAGCGGATGAGACATCATTGCATAAAGATACTAAATTGTGGTTAGCAATTATGGGAGAACCTCTCATGAGAGGAGACGATTTAATAGAATTTATTAAATATGCAAAAGGAAAAGGTGTTTTTAATGTAAGTTTGAATACTAATGCTACTCTTATGACTCCTGATATGTCAATGAAATTGATTGAATCTGGAGTAGATGCAATATTGATTGGTATTGATGCTTTTACAGAGCAAACTTATAATTTGATCAGGAGAGGAGGAAATTTTTCATCTGTGTTAGGCAACGTTCTTTTTTTGTTGGGACAAAAAACTCGTTCTTTGAAAGTAATAGTTCAGTATATAGTGATGGAAGAGAATGAGAAGGAAGTAAAACAGTTTAAGCAGTATTGGTTGTCTAAGGGAGCAATCGTAAAAATAAGACCTAAATTAGCGTGGGGAGACAGAATACAGGCGAATAATTTAAATTTGGGAGAGAAAGAGAGAACGTATCCATGTCCTTGGTTAACTAGAACGGTGTCTATTGGATGGGATGGCAATTTTAATCAGTGTGATGCGGATTGGGATGGAAAGTATAGTCCTGGAAATATATATGAGAATAGTATAAAAGAGATATGGGATGGGGAGTTGTCTTTAAGAAGACAAAATCATTGGAAAGGAGATTTTGGTCATGCTTTATGCTCTAAATGCAAGGATTGGCAAGTAGCTAGAGCTAGATTTTATTATCCCAGAGAGGACTCTATTGTTAGATAAAAAAGATGTTGCTAGTGCGAATATCAAACTTTCTTCTTTGATTGCTGATCATTATAACGAGACGGAACCTCATTATAAAAAAGAGAATATATTTTTAACGTCTGTTAAAATAGAATCTTTGCAAAGAAGAACTAAAGGTACTGATCTTCTGGATATGGGTTGTGGTACTGGTTTTATGATTGATATTGCTAAACATTATTTTCTTAATGTATATGGTGTTGATATTAGTCGGGAAATGTTGGATAAAGTAAACAGAGAGAAGGATTCTGGTTATATTCGATTAATTAATTGTTTTATTGATGATATTGATTTAGAGAGTGAATCTATTGATGTTTGTACAGCTTATGCTACATTGCATCATTTGCATGATATATCATCTGTTGTGAAAGAAGCATATCGGGTTTTAAAAAAAGGAGGAATTTTTTATTCTTCTCTGGATCCTAATTTTTATTTTTTTTCTAATGTAAAACAGATTGATACTATGGCAATAATGGGGGATGCTTTAAAAAGAGAGATGAGTAAGCTTGAAGAAGAAACTAATAATCATCTTTATCAGATAGCGGAGCCTATTAAACATCTTAAAAATGGATTTAAGGAAGAAGATTTATTGAGCGTTTTTACTCGTGTAGGTTACTCTGATATTAAAATAGGTTATTATTGGTTTTTAGGAGAAAGTAAATTGATTCATTCTGACGAATCAAAAGCTGAAGAAATCAGATATTATCTTCAGAAATCGTTGCCATTGTCAAGAAACATGTTTAAATATTTGGAGATAGAAGCGATCAAATGAACAAAATACTTATATATGGAGCAGGAGCATTGGGTCTTATAGTTGCTGAGATGCTTGAGCAGGAGGAGATCTTGTCCGAAGATATTGTTTTTGTAGATGATAATTTAGCGTCTGAAATTAATTATGATCAAGCGAAACGTCTTTTCTCTCCCAGAGAATGTGACATGATAATAGCAATCGGATATAAAAATCTGAATAATAGATTAGCTATTTATCAAAAGATTAAAAAAGATGGTTATCGCTTGAGAAACATAATTCATCCAGAGGCTTGTGTAAATTTGAAGACTACAATAGGAGATGGATGTATAATAATGGAGAAAGCTGTAGTGGGTTTACATGCTATATTGTCTGATATAGTGGTTATGTGGTCTGGAGCAATAGTAAGTCATGATAGTATTATAGGCAAGAATACTTTTTTGAGTCCTAATTCAACTGTTTGTGGTTTCGCTGAAATTGGTCAGAACTCTTTTATAGGAGCTGGAGCAATAATTGCAGATCATGCAAAATTGTCTTCTAACAGTTTTGTAAAAGCAGGAATAGTAGTTAAATGAGAGTTTCTGTTTTGCAATCTAGTTATATTCCTTGGAAAGGTTATTTTGACATGATTCACGATTCTGATATGTTTATTTTTTATGATGATGTTCAATTTACTAAGAATGATTGGCGTAATAGGAATAAAATTCAATCTCCTAATGGACCTATATGGTTAAGTGTTCCCGTTGGTTCTGAGATACATAGAAAAATTAATGAGGTAGAGATCGTTGATCACAAATGGCAGGAAAAACATTGGAAAAGTATTAGACAGAACTATTCCAGAGCACCGTTTTTTAAAAAGTATGTTGATTGGGTTGATTATATATATATGGAGAAACAATGGACTAATCTATCTGAATTGAATCAATTCACTATGAAACATATAGCACAGGAATATCTAGGAATCAAAACAAAGTTCGGAAATTCTGATGAATATATTTTACAAGGAGAAAAAGAGGAAAGATTATTGGATCTCTTGAAGCAGGTTAATTGTACTACTTATGTATGTGGACAAGCATCCAAACATTATTTAATAGAGAGTCATTTTAGAAATTGTGGTATGGATATAGAGTATCAAAATATTGCTAAATTTCCTGAGTATAAACAAATTTATTGTCCTTTTAATCATACAGTATCCATATTGGATCTTTTATTTTGTATTGGAGAGGAATCCTCTGAATATATTTGGGGAGAGAAGACCATTAAACATCTTTCAATTGCAAAGAGATCTGAGTGGGATGCGAGGCATTTTGAGGTTAATATTGCTCTTTTGCCTTATTCTGATACTTTGCTTGACATAGAGAATGGGATTAAGGAAACAAGGGAAGGTGGAATTGAATTGCTGATTGCTAGATGTCCCACGGATGATTTGTCTTGGATTCACGAATTGGAAAAAAGAAATTTTCGATTGATGGACACTCTTTTATATGGTTCTATGAATTTGCTTAATTATCAATTAGAGAAATCTAATCATCTAGTTAGGATTGCGGAAGGCAAAGATCGTGAAAGGATTAAGTATATTTCGGAAATATCGTTCTCGGGATATCTTTCTCATCATAGGGCTGATTCAAAATTGAATGGTTCTAGATGTGACGACCTTTATGTTCGTTGGGCTGTTAATTCTGTTAGTAATGCGGAGTTGGCAGATTATGTTATAGTAGCTGAGAAAAATGATATTGTTGTTGGATTTTCGGTTATCAAAATAGAAAAGAAAGGAAAAATTTGTGATATTGATTTGATTGCTATTGATCCTAAATTTCGAGGTATCGGTGTGTATAAAGATATGATTACTCATTTAGTTGCTTGGTCTAAAAATAGGGGATGCGAGCATCTTGAGATTTCTACTCAAATAACTAATATTGTCTCTTGGAGAGCTTGGACGAAAGTGGGTGGTTTGCTTGATAGGTCGTATTATACTTTCCATTGTTGGTTATAAAGAAAGGAGGATGAAGTGAAGAAGATCTTAATTACTGGAGGTGCGGGATTTATTGGTAGCAATTTTGTTAAATATATATATGATCATTATTCTAATTATCATATAGTGGTTTTGGATGCTCTTACTTATGCAGGAAATATGGATAATATTTCTCAAAATATACGAAATGATTCTCGCTTTGAGTTTTGGTATGGCAATGTTTGTAATGGGAATTTGGTTGATGAACTGATGTCTCAGGTTGATGTGGTTGTTCATTTTGCTGCAGAGTCTCATGTTGCCCGTTCTATTTTTGATAATTTTGTTTTCTTTGAGACCGATGTTATAGGTACGTATGTGATTGCTAATTCTGTTTTGAGACACAAAGACTCAATTGAAAGATTTATACACATATCTACTTCGGAGGTTTATGGTACTGCTTGCTCTGCTCCCATGACGGAGGAACATTTGTTGAACCCTGCAAGTCCTTATGCAGCGGCGAAGGCAGGTGCTGATCGTTTGGTTTACTCTTATTGTGAAACATATGATATACCAGCTATTATTGTTAGGCCATTTAATCAATACGGTCCTAATCAGCATCTGGAAAAAGCTATTCCTCGTTTCATTACGAGTTCTCTTCTCAATGAGCCGTTGACCGTTCATGGTTCTGGAGAAAACACAAGAGATTGGGTATATGTAACGGATTTATGTAATGCTATTGATAGAGCAATGCATGTAGAGTTGGACAAGGTCAGAGGACAGGTTATTAATATTGGAACTGGAGTCGATTTGAGTGTTGTTACCATCGCAAATTTAATTGTCAATCAAGTGAGTAAATCTACTCCTATAACTAATATTGGTGATAGACCTGGACAAGTTCAAAGACATATCTCCTCTACGGATAAAGCTTTAAAACTTTTGGGATGGAAGGCTCAAACGAACATTGAAGAAGGATTGGCTAAAACTATCGATTGGTACAAAAATAACAGAGAATGGTGGACGAAATTGCGTTGGATGAGACACGTATTAATTAAAACGAAAGATGGGAAGGTGGAATATCATTGAACAAAAATTTTTGGCACATTGGTAGACAAGAAATAATATTATATATGATAGAGAGGTATTGTGATACAAATGGAAGAATGCTGGAAGCAGGTTGCGGAGAAGGAAACGTTTTACTATATCTAAAAAATAAGGGTATCAACATTGAAGGTTGTGATATTTCGAAGGATAGTTTACAACGGTGTCTTGAAGACGTTAATTTATATTATCTAGATATTTGTGAAATGAACCTTGATAATCAATTTGATATTGTCGGTTGTTTTGATGTTCTTGAGCATATTGAGGACGATAGATTAGCGTTGAAAAATTTTTACAATGCTTTGACAACGAAAGGCAGAATGATTTTAACGGTTCCTGCTTGCAGTTTGTTATGGAGTAGTTTTGACGTATTTGGCAAACATTTTAGGAGATATGATGGTGCAGGTTTGCAAAATAAATTAAATGACGCTGGTTTTAAGATAATCAGATTTTCACATTTTATGTTTCTTTTGTTTCCTGTTATGTTCGTGATAAGGTTTTTTTCTAAGAAAAAAGTTTCGGGATTTGTGGAAATTAATACTATTCCTATTTTAAATGATATATTTTTGTTTGTATTTAGACTTGATAAATTGCTAATGAAATACGTAAATTTGCCTTATGGAAGCTCTATTATGGTTGTGGCGGAGAAAGAATAATTATGTCTGTACGAAATGCATTGATGTTGCTTTATAAGCGTTTTAATTTTTTTTATCGTTTATATTTTTATCTTAAAAGTAAATTGCTAAAATTGGAGAGATACGTTGAATACTTTCCTGATTCTGGCATAATTGTGGATATAGGTTGCGGATATGGATTAGTAGCTAATTATTTGGCATTGCGTTTTCCCAATAGTGAGGTAATAGGCATTGATATTAATCCTGATAGAATTAAAGTTGCTTCAACTACTGTTGGTAATAGGAGAAATATTAAATTTTTAGTTGCAGATGCTGGATATTGGGATATGCAGAATTGTGCTGCAATTATTATGACTGCGTTTCTTCATCATGTATCTTATGATCTTCAAAAGCTGATTTTGAATCGCGTCTATAAAAATTTGCATACAAAAGGAATATTGGTAATCGCTGAAATAAATGTAGAAGATTGCAAAAGTTGGAATACTATTTTGTCTGATCGTATTCTTTATCCGTTTGCGACTACTTATTTTTCTAAACCGTCTGTTTTATCGTCCATGTTAGTGGATGTTGGTTTTGAGGTGGAATCTTATATTCCAAAAAATTATATTTTTTCAGAAATTGTTTATGTTTGCAGAAAAAATAGTGAATTGTCTGATTGGAGGACTTTAAATTGAAAAATGGAATAAAAGCTTTTGCTCTGATTGCAATAATTTTTACTATTGTATATTTGAGTGGCATAGTTAATTTTGATACTAATGATGATTTAGCTGTTATATCTATGCTTAAAGGATATTTTGATTGGGGATCCAATATACCGCCATTTCTTTCTCCTATTTTAAGCATGGCATTGATTAAATTGTATTCTGTTAATTATGATTTTCCTTGGTTCAGTTTGTTACAATACTTGACAATGTTTATATGCATGTATTGGGGCGTGAAGATAATTTTGTCAACGTCTTGGTCCCGATTAAGCAAAATTGCATTAATTATGATTCTTTTAAGTTTATATTCCTATATTTTAATTAGACCCAATTTTGGTGCTACAAGTTTATTTCTAGGATTTATGACATCTATTTATGTGGCATATCTGAATCTAAAAGGAAATGGATTTTGGCTGTCTTATTTAGTAGCTGGAATAATTCTCTCATTGTCATATATGTTTAAGGTAGAAAACATACTTATTGTTTTACCGATTATATTTCCTGTTTTTTTTACTTTTTTATTGTCTTCTGACACTAGAAATAAATTTTTTGTTATGTTGATCCCCATTGCTGTTGCAGCGATTGTTTCTTTGTTAGTTAATTCTCATATTCTTGATTATTATTATAGTGTACATTCTTCTATGTCTACATTTTTTAGTTTTCATTTAAATGAGATGCCAAAGAGTCTTAACTTGAATGCTGCTGGGTGGAATTACGATGATTATTACGTAGCTAGTACGTGGTTTACCCATGATCAAACTATTTTTGGCTCCGATAAAATTTATCAATTTCTTTTTTATGATGTTTTTCATATTTTTATTCCTTATGTTATATCTCAAATAACTTTAATAGGCGTTGTGAAAGCATCAATGCCCTTTGTGCTGGTTATTCTTTTGGGTTTGATTATTATATTGGATTCTAACAGAAAGCCTTTTACGTTTGAATTGCAGAAAACAAAAGTTTTTTGGATTAAATGGTTGGTTATTCTGTCTCTTGTTACGATGATTGGCGGAATTACTGCGTTGGCACTTTATAGGTTTCCTCCTAGAGTGTTTATTCCTTTGTTTGTGTATGCGTTTTTTGTTGTTTTGTTGGCGAGATCTTTGATGATGATTGATAAGAGGCCTATATTCAACAATATAAGGAAAGGTTTATTGGGTGGTATTTTGTGTTTGATAATATTGCTATTGATTCTTCAGATAGGAAAGTATCAAAAAGTTAATGAGTTAATGATTAAATATCAGGATAATGCTAATGTTACTATTACTACAATAAAAAATATGATTGGTGATGATGTGATTTTTTTGGATGGAGCAGGATGCGGTGCTTCGTTCATATTTACTGACCCTTTCGAGGAGACCGTAGGAGTAGATTATAGTCTTGTTGTTCCAGGATGGGGAATAAATACTCCTGCGTACTATGATTTTTTGCGAAGACATAATATTCCAGTATCTAAAATAGTGGAGTATTCTATTAATAATCAAAAGGTTGTTTATAGATTTTATTGTCCAGGATGGGAGTCCGTTGATGTTTTTGAAAGACATTTCAACAAACATTATGGGTCTGATACAAAAGTTTTGAAGTTTGAGATTGTTAAGGATTTCAGACAGAGTGATTGGGAATATAATTATCTTTATATGAGGCTTGTTCAGCAATGAAAATAGAATTTTATAGACATAGTTTGAGTGAGAAAGATGTTGATAATGCGGTTGATGTTCTCCACTCGCTAATTCTTACTCACGGCAAAACCGTTGAAGAGTTTGAAAAAAGGTTTTCAGAGTATATTCAATGCAAATATACTATTGCTGTAAATAGTTGCACAGGTGCTTTGCATATGTCTTTGCTGGCGTATGATATTGGAGAGGGAGATGAAGTTATTACTACTCCTATGACATTTATAGCTACGGCTAATTCGATAATAATGGCTGGTGCAACTCCTGTTTTTGTTGATGTGGAACCTGAAACTGGAAATATGGATGCTAGCTTGATAGAGAGAGCTATTACGTTTAGGACGAAGGCTATTATGCCTGTTCATCTGTATGGACAGATGTGCGATATGAGACGAATTAGACAGATTGCAGATAAATATGGATTGATTGTTATTGAGGATGCTGCTCATTGTGTTGAAGGAATTCGGGATGGAGTGCGTCCTAGTATGATGGGAGATACAGCATGTTTTAGTTATTTCTCGACGAAAAATCTTACAAGCGGAGAGGGCGGAGCAATTTGTGTTAATGATGATCAGATCGCAGAGACTCTTAAAAAGTTGAGACTTCATGGTATGAGCAAAGGGTCTTCTGAGAGATATACTAGTGCTCGATATCAACATTGGGATATGGAGATACTGGGATGGAAGTATAATATGGATAATATTCATGCTGCTTTGCTTATTGATCAAATTTATGATCTTAATAATAGATTGAAGATACGAGAGATAATTTGTAACAGATATGAGAAAGAGTTTGATGGCGTGAAAAATATAAGATTATTGAAGGGAATCTCTGGATCTAAAAGTGCAAGACACCTTTTTACGATTTTAGTGTCTCCCGAGATACGTGATGAATTTATGTTGAAGTTGCAAGAAAGAGGAATAGGTATAACTGTTAATTATAGGGCAATTCATTTGTTGTCTTATTATAGGAATAAATATGGATATAAGAGAGGAGATTTTCCTATTGCGGAGAAAATAGGAGATAGCACTATTACTCTTCCTCTTTATCCGAAACTTGAGGATCGCGAGATTGAGTATGTAATTAAGACTGTTTTGTCGGTGGCGAAATCCTGAAAATATATTCTTATTTTGATAAAGGCAAAATTTTTTTTTATCTTGGCTCTAGAGGTAAGGATACAGAGAAAAGATTTGATGAGTTTTACTCTTATGGATGGCAGATTTTCAAAATGGGATTGGTAAGTTGTTTCGGTTTGATTATTGGTCTTACATTGCTTTATGTGTTAACGGATTTAGTTGGAATTTTTTATATGATATCCTCAGCGATATCTTGGGCAATCAATAGTATGATTTTATATATTGCAAATTCTTTTTTTACTTTTAATACCAAGCCGTTGTTTAGGGGATGGCTAAGATATGTTGGTGTAACTCTCGTAACTACTATTTTATATTTTATTTTATTGTTTGTTTTAACAGAGTATGCGAGGATTTATTATTTATTCTCTTCTGTTATTGCTCTTGTTTCATGTTTCTTGGGAAATTTTTTGTTGGTTAGAAAATTAGTTTGGAGGTAAAGACGATGAATAAGATAAAAAATATATTATTGATGATTGTTGCTGGGTTGTTATTGTTTGTTATTTCAATTTTTTCTTTGATTGTCGTTGTTGCTCTCTCTATTTACGATTTATTTGCTGGCAAAAAGACTCTTTCTGCGTTAGATTCATTTATGAGTTGGTGATTTTTATTGGGAGAGAAGAATGCTTAATTTTTTGAAAAGATTTTGGAAAGAATCACTGTTATTTCTTATTGTGAGCGTAATTTATATTATTTGTACTGCTCCTCAGGGTACTTGGGTTTTTTTGGACTGTGATTTGTATGATTTTATGTACTCTACCAAATTTATGACGATTTCTCATTTTCCTGGTTTTCCTGTTTATATTGCATGGGGAGCCCTGATACAATCATTTTTTCCAGAAGGTAGCGTTTGGGCATTGGCTTTATTCGGTAGTACTATTCCTGCTATTTTGACGATTGTTATGGTTTTCTTTATTACGAGAAAATTGACGGACAACAAATGGTCTCCCTATGTGGCATCACTGGGCTTGGCTGGTGCTAGTGCTTATTTTTCGCAAACTATTATTCCTGAAGTTTATTCGTTTAGCATTTTCATGATGGTTCTTGCATGGTTTTTGTTGGTATATGAAAGATACTCTATGGGTGCTATTGCTGCTGGATTAGCGGCTGGAACTCATATTTTTGTTGGTCCTGCAATTTTAGCTATGTTTTTTTATTATTCTGGATTTAGAAAGAAATGGTTTTTGTTTATTCCTTTAGCAATATTGCCTTATTTGTATGTGGTATTTGCTGCTACTAGGTCAGAATGGAATGCTAGTCTTCCAACGGGTAGTGGTATAGAAGGTTTTCTAAGAACGTATGTTTGGGGAACCATATATGATAATTTTAAATATTGGGGAGCAATTGCAATATGGAATTTGCCTAAACGTTTGTTTGAAACAGCAGTATTGTTAGCTACTTCTTTCGGATTGGCTTTGATTCCCATGTTTTATTATTTCAGAGACTGGAAAAAAGCTGGTTTCATTCTAGCGTGTATTACGGTTCCTGTATTCTATTATGTTGGATGTAATGTGGAAACTGCTTATGTTCATTTTACTCTGGCTTTTCCTTTTTTAGCTGTGGCTGCGGGATTAGGATTGAATAGATTTAAATTGCATCCTTCTGTAATATTGGTAATTTCTGGAGTGTTACTTTTAATTTTTCCTTTGAGTTTTGATATTGGTAATACTCTAGACAAAGATTTGAGTGCCTATAATATGTATCAACAAATTGAAAAAATTCCTGATGGCAGTGTTGTTTTTGGTTATTGTGAGGATACTCAGGGTAATCAATCTGTGGGAGGACGAGAGCAAGTAGGAATAATGTATTATGATAGATTGAAAGGCAAGAATATTATTCCTTTGAATACAAGTTGGTTGGCAAATACGGATGTTGTGGGAGACAAAAGTATTTCTGAATGGACCAAAAGTACTCTGAGATCTTTTGGTTTAATTACTCCAGAGATGGTGGTTGTGGAGAACATGGATGAAAAATTGACGAGAGAGCAATGGAGAGAGTTGGTATTGGAGAACATGAGGAGATTGAAGGAAGCAAATCCTGATAGAAAATTTTATATTACTAAAACTATTAGTGATGAAATTGGAAACAATTATAATTTTAGTAGGAGATTGGTGGAATGGTAAAACAAATTATTATTAGTATTGTTTTGATTGTTTTTATCATAGTTTTTTATAATTATTCGGTGAATTATATTACGGGAAAATTGGAGCTGGAATGGTTGAAACAGGGTATAGAAACTAATTGGAATTTAAGATTCATTATGATCTTGTGCGTTATTGGCGGTGGGGTTGGATT
>Ga0315284_10006291_pt1 | contig 16910 bp, 14 predicted proteins | sample YL17G09_16_MG_FD_203696 | JGI IMG/M metagenome (GOLD analysis project Ga0315284, IMG submission 203696) | Sediment microbial communities from Yellowstone Lake, YNP, Wyoming, USA - YL17G09_16 | ecosystem: Environmental > Aquatic > Freshwater > Lake > Sediment | place: USA: Wyoming | collected...
CGGCAAGAAACGCACAGCAAATTGATAAACGTCAAGCTTGCGAAAGTTCATGTCGCACAGGATAGTCCGGGTCTACGTCGAGGTCCAGGTCCAAGTCCACGTCCAGGTCCACGAGTACCCACAGTGTTAAGTGTGTCCCGCAGTCAGGCCTCAGGGCCGGGGCTATTGTCTGCCGCCTCTTCGAGGCTTCTCTTCGGTGAACTTCATTATTGGTTGCGGATATTCCGTGCCGTGTTCTTCGTGGCTGCCTCTGCTTTTTTTCACCGCTGGTTGGCAGCCAGGATTTTCTTTCGCAGCCGGGTGGATTGCGGGGTGACCTCCACAAGCTCGTCGTCGTTGATAAACTCGAGCGCCTGCTCGAGGGAGAGTTCCCGGAACGGCACGAGCCGGATCGCCTCGTCCGACGTGGAGGCGCGCATGTTGGTCAACTTCTTTTCCTTGACGACGTTCACGTTGAGGTCGACGTTGCGGGCATTTTCGCCCACGACCATACCTTCATAGACTGCAGTTCCCGGCCGAATGAACAGCTCTCCCCGCTCCTGCAGGTTGTAGAGCGCGTAACTCGTAGCCATCCCCGCCCGATCCGCGACCAGAGCCCCGGTCAACCGGTTTGTGATCTCACCCGACCAGACGCCCCATTTCAGAAAGAGGGTATTGAGCAATCCGGTGCCCTTGGTGTCGGTCAGGAACTCGGAGCGAAAGCCGATCAAGCCTCGGGTCGGCACCTCAAACTCGAGCCGTACTCGCCCGCCTCCATGATTTACCATTTTCACCATGCGCCCTTTGCGGCGTCCGAGGGCCTCGGTGATCACTCCGATGAAAATGTCAGGACTGTCGATGACCACGAGTTCGATCGGCTCCAGTTTTTTGCCGTCCACGACCCGCATGATGACTTCAGGCTTGGAAACCTGCATCTCATAACCTTCGCGCCTCATCATTTCGATCAGGATCGCCAGTTGAAGCTCTCCGCGTCCGGAGACCTTGAAACTATCCATGCCCTCCGCATCCTCCACGCGGATGGCGACATTGCCGAGCGTTTCCTTATCGAGGCGGCCTCTGATATGGCGAGAGGTTACAAACTTGCCGTCCCTGCCGGCGAACGGAGATGTGTTGACCTGGAAAACCATGGAAATGGTGGGCTCATCGACCTGGATGATCGGCAGCGGCGCGGGATGATCTGCATCTGTGACGGTCTCACCAATGAAGATTCCTTCAATTCCGGCAAGGGCAATGATTTCGCCGGCGCTGGCCTCCTTGGCCGGCATGTGTTTGAGGCCATCGAAAGTGTAGAGCATGGTTATCCGCGTCCTTTCGATGGTGCCGTCGAGCTTGCAGACGGAAACATTGTCGCCGACCGCAACCTTGCCCGAGAAGATCTTTCCTATCGCGATCCGTCCCACGTAGTCGCTGTAGTCGAGCGTCGTCACCAGCATCTGAAGTCTGTCGCTGAGCAGCGGGCGAGGCGCGGGGATGGTTTCCAGGATCTGCTCAAAGAGCGGGCGCAGATCCTGCGAGGTATCCTCCAGGGAGCGCTTGGCAACGCCGTCGCGGCTGATGGCATAGAGAATGGGGAAACTTATCTGCTCCTCGTTGGCATCCAGATCGATAAAAAGGTCATAGATTTCATTGACGACCTCCTCCGGCCTGGCGTCGGAACGGTCAATTTTGTTGACCACCACGATAGCGGGCAGTTTCTCCCCCAGGGCCTTGCGGAGCACGAAACGCGTCTGCGGCAGCGGGCCTTCCGAGGCATCGACCAGCAGCATGACGCCGTCGACCATCTTCAAGACGCGCTCGACTTCCCCCCCGAAGTCGGCGTGGCCGGGAGTGTCCACGATGTTGATTTTAACCCCGCAAAAGTGGATGGCCGTGTTTTTTGCCATAATGGTGATGCCGCGCTCCCGCTCGAGATCGAGGCTGTCCATCACCCGTTCAACGATGCGCTCGTTCTCCCTGAATGTGCCGCTCTGCTTGAGCATCGCGTCCACCAGGGTGGTCTTTCCGTGGTCAACGTGGGCAATAATGGCGATGTTTCGAATGTCTTCTCGGGGCTCTAATTTCAACAAAAGCGACTCCTCTCACTTCAAGCCAGGACCGGCGATTCTAAGAGCGACGAAAGGTACCTTGAAGCAGAGAGCTCTGTCAAGCAAGCCTCGAAGGTATGTCTCACCCGATATCGCAAAATCGGCCAAGAAACCATTCCCTTCCCCAGGGGGCGTGTGGTGAAGAAATTCAGCCGAGCCGTAAACAATTGTATTGCCGTGTCTTACCATAGACGCCGCTAACGCTGGCCGCGAGGCTTGACAGGTAGCCGATAATCCCGGATGCTACGAACCTTAACCGCGTTCGGAGGAACATGAAGGCCCTTTTGCAGCCACGGCAGTTGTTGCTCTTTATCCTGGCCGGTTGGATCAATCGCCGACAACAGGACGCCGTCGAGTACCTCCTGACGGAGAATCGGGTACTCAGAGCAAAGCTTGGCAAGAAGCGAATACTCCTCAACGATGACGAGCGGCGACGCTTGGCGGTGAAAGGGAAAATCCTCGGGCGCCAGATGCTTGAGCAGTTAGCCACGATCGTGACTCCCGAGACGACCCTGCGATGGCATCGGGAACTCGTGGCCGCACACTGGGACTATGGCAAGCGCTGGAAATCCGCTGGACGGGCGCCGGTATCGCAGGAGATTGTTCTACTCGTGCTGCGAATGGCCAAGGAGAATTCGACCTGGGGCTATGATCGAATTCAGGGCGCGCTGGCCAATCTGGGGCACCGCATTTCGGATAGGACGGTCGGCAATATTCTGAAGACACACGGAATTGAGCCGGCGCCGGATCGGAGGCGGCAGTCGACGTGGCGGGGGCTCCAAAATTACAGCCAGTGAATGAAGCGCAGCAGCCCTCGATTTTCTTCAGAAGTGTCACGAAACAACAAATCCTAAAGCTATCAGCGTGTTCCGACGATGTGATCGTTGATGCTGCCGGAGACCTTGGATGAGCCGGACGGACAAAACATTCATTGAATGAGAACTTTACGGTCTTTTCCGGGGCGGCGGAAATCAAATGGACGGTTGCCGGCGTCGGGCAAAGCGGCTGAACTTTCAAAGGAGCGATCCGTGCACTTAGACTCCGTCATGATCAGCATCAGCTGGTTCTGCGATTTTCATGCGAACCCGGTGACCTCATGTCCGTACTGCTGGGTCACCATGGCCGAACCGAATCGATCGCGGGCGCTGGATCGGCCGGCCGAGTCCTGGCTCGAGGGCATCCGGCAGCACATTCCGGCCACGGCAGTGCTGGACTTTGTCGGGGGCGAGCCAACCGTTTTTCCGCGGTTTTACTGGCTTGTCGAGCAGCTCTCCGTCACGTACCGCTGGGCGCTGACGTCGAACATGGGTGGGCAGCGCTGGCGCCTCTACAAGGAACAGCCGATCAGCAACTGCGTGTCCTGGACCGCCTCGTATCATCATACGAGCCGCGATGCCATCGGCGAATTTGCCGACAAATGCCTCGAGATGGCTCCCCACTACCCGATTTCCGTCAATATCGTGGACCATCCGTCGCACGATGCTCAGGCTGCCGCAACCCGCCTGCGGGAACAGGGATTGAAGGCCTATGTATCCCCATTCGAAGATGTGCGCGACCTGAACGTGCCCGGCCCGCTGCCCCTGTCGTGCAACGGCGGCCATGCTCACATAACCATCGATCCCCAGGGGTTTGCATACCAATGCCTGACCCAGCAGCGACGGGCGGATCGAGAGCGGTGGCGTCTGGGCAACATCTTTGACGGCGGCATCGCCTGGCCCGCGAAACGCAGCATCTGCTTTCTTCCCTGCGACCAGTTCTACACCCTCGATCGGAAGCACGCGACTCGCGACATGTGGGGACTGGATGTCCGCGAAATCGCCGTTCCCGATTCGCTTGATCTCGAGCCCTATCGCGCGCAGTTCGGCGCTCCTCCTTCACCGAGGAGGAATTTCATCCAACTTTCCCAATGGGCCGAGCCTTTGAAGGCGGCCGGGCAGGACAGTCCGCTCTCCGAACCGGGGGGAGCCCGGGATTCCGGCTCTGAGGCAGAGGTAACCTGCGGGGAACCCAATGAGGCGCGCTTATGAAGATCCTCTACTTCAACTCCTTTTCGGTGGTACACGGCGGTGCGGAGCGTCTCCTGTTCGATACCTGCGCCGAATTGCTGGCTCGGGGACACCAGACATCGCTCGTTGTCGCCAACGATGACAGGCACGCGAAGAGCCCCGAATTCTGGCCGGCCCGGGTCAATCGATACCATATCCCGGAGCTGATTCTGCCTCTCAGCGACCGCCGCTCTCACGACCGGCACCTGCGCTCGGAGAGCTATCGGGACGCGCTTCGATATCTTCAAGACATCATCAACATCGAATCTCCCGACCTTATCCACGTCCACAATTTCCCATCCGTGGAGATGTTCAAGGATCTGGATGTGGGCGTTCCCCTCATCAAGACCATCCACAGCTACGAGAACCTCTGCGAGACGCGCCTCAAGCTTCTGCCGGACGGAACGATCTGCAGCCACCGGCTGGGGAAAGCGTGCAAAACCGTCTGCGGATTCAAAGACAGCTTCCGGGCCGTGCGGGTGCGCTGTGAGAATCATTTCGCCAGGCTTCGCTTCGCGCGCTTTGTGGCGATCTCCAACTACATTCGAGACCTCCTCGCCGCCAATGGATTTCCCGAACGAAAAATCCGCGTCCTGCCGAATTTCACCCGTCTGACGGCGAAGTGCACGGACACCGCCGAAGAGGACCGGGTCCTCTACGTGGGCCGGTTGACCCCGGAAAAAGGACTCCTGGAATTGATTCGGGCCATTCGGCGCATGCAGAGGCGACCGACGCTGCACGTCGTGGGCAAGGATGGAATACTCGGCCAGAGCAGCTTCCAGGACTCGGTTTTGCGCGAAGCCGCATCTCTCGGCGTGGATTTGGACCTGCAGGATTGGGTGATCGGGGACGAGTTGAGCCGTGCTTATGCGCGGTCCAAGGTGGTTGCCTTCAGCTCGGTGTGGCCGGAGCCTTTCGGCCTGGTCGGCATCGAGGCTATGCTGCAGGCCAAGCCGGTCGTGGCTTTCGATGGCGGAGGGGTGCGCAACTGGCTGAAGCACGGGGTGACGGGATTCCTGGTCCCGCACGGGGACCTTGACCAGTACGCCGCCCGCATCGACCAGCTGCTTGCCGACGACGGCCTGCGCCGCAGGATGGGGGATACCGCCCGCAACGTTGCCTTGGAGGAGTTCACCGCGCCGCGGTACATGAAGGACTTAATGAAAATCTACATGGAGGCCATCAATGAAGGTGCTCTTGATCGATCCGGCGGGCGCCCAGAGGTACGTGACCCACAATACTGGGTTGGCATTCCTGTCTAGTGCTCTGCTGCAGCGCGGGCATGATGTGCGGGTGTTGGACCTGAACAACTACGGGTATTCCGACGAGGAGGCAGGGCGCTGCGCGCGCACGTATGAGCCGGACTGGGTCGGAGTGTCGGTCAAGACCGCTCTGGTCAGTTCAGCCGAGAAAACCATGCGCGCGATCCGCGCGGAATGGCCCAAGGCGCGCACCATCATCGGAGGCCCTCACATCGGCGTGCTGGGGATGCCCTACCTGGCCCACCAGGACCTTTACGAGTTTGGCCTGGTCGGCGAGGGCGAGCGCGCCCTGCCCGGTCTTATCGAGGGGCGCGCCCCCGCCTCCATTCCAGGCCTGATCTACCATGAAAACGGAAGCTGGCACACCAGTCCGAGCGAACTGATTCTCGATCTGGACGATCTGCCCTATCCGACCTACAGAACCTGGGATCGCATCGATCGATCCTTGTTCCCGTATCTGATGGTCCACAGCCGCGGCTGCCCTTACCGCTGCGGCTTTTGCAGCGTGCCCCGGATCAACGGGCGCCGCTTCCGCAAGCGGTCGCCGGAAGGAGTGGTGGCGGAGCTGCGTCATGCGCGCAAGGAATATGTTTTCCGGGATTTTGAGTTTATCGACGACAACCTGACGCTGGATATCGAGCATGCCAAGAAAGTGTGCGAGGCGCTCATCCAGGCGGACCTGGGCGTGGGCTGGTACGCGAACAATGGGATCCGCGCCGATCGGCTCGATGTGGAATTGGCCGCGCTCATGAAGAAGTCCGGCTGCAAAGGGGTCGCCGTCGGCGTGGAATCGGCCGACGACGAGATCCTGAAGGGCATCAAGAAGGCAGAGACCATCGAAGACATGGCTCGCGGCATCCGCCTTCTGAAAGAAGCCGGCATCGTCGTCGGCGGGCATTTTATCATCGGGCTTCCAGGCGACACGCTCGACAAGGTGCACAAAAGCATCCGGTTCAAGGACGAAGTCGGCCTCGACTACGCTTACTTCAATCAGCTGGTTCCTTATCCCGGAACCGAGGTGGGCGAGTGGGCCTCCAAGCACGGAAAGATCCTGGTCGAGAACATCGTGGATGCCAGCCACTTCGGCCGGAAAAATGAGATCCTGATGGAGACGCCCGAGTTTCCCAAGGCGGACCGGGAGCGCGTTATGCTCATGCTGGCGATGGATTGCAATGACGGCCTGGTCAGCTGCGACGACTTCAAGACTCTCTATGCCGACCGGCCGGGCCTCAGGGTGCTGGTCATTCGCTCCGGGCGCATGGACCCATACAGCCACATACGCTCGCTCCTGCCGAAGAACTCAGTGCTGGATGTCCTGGTCTCGTATGGTGTGCGGGTCGAGAATCCGGACGTCGATCGCACCTTCGAATACCCGCGCCCCGGCCTGATGAAATTCAGCGGGTTCAGCCGCGAGTTGAAACAGCGGCCGGGGAAGGCCTACGACATCGCCATCTATGTGAACACGCTTCAGACCGGGCTCAGTTTCGACAACATCGTCACCATCGCGAGGGGTTGCGCAAAACGGGTCTACGAGTACCAGGCCGGGCAACAGCTGCGCGAAATCAAGCCCGACCTCAAATCGACGGCGAAGATCTATTCCCGCGCCTCCTGACGTGGGCAAGCTTCGAGGAGGTGCTCGCATCGGCTCGGCGCCAAGGATCCCGAGGCTCGATGCGCGCCGTGGAAGATATCAGGATCAGCCGGTTGCCGGCCCTTTGCGCCGCGCGCGGCACGCCTGGCGGGCCGGGAACCTGACGCAGTCCGGCTGTCAATGTGTTGATTGCCTATGAATCGAAGAATTCTGTACGTGATCCCATTTCTCTGGAGCGGCGCCGGCGGAGTTGTGACTCGCCTCTGCCTGTCACAGCCCCTTCGGGGGATGGTGGCAATTGTCACCAGCGGACGCTCCCGGGGATTCTCGGACTGGCCTGCCTACCGCAGGCGGCTTTCCAGCACAGGCATCCATCACTTTACCATCGACCTGTTCGATCGGGATCCAGCGGTTTTCTGGCGCAGTGTTGCGGCCCTCTCCGTTGCGATTCGGAAATTCAGGCCGCGCATCGTTCACCGCCACGCCGGCGTCCCCGCCTGCGCTGCCGCAATCTCCAGGCACGCCACGGGAATGGAACTCTCCCTTCTCAGTCAATTCCACAGCTGGGGTATTGCCCGCCCCAATTGGATGAACACCATGGATCTCTGGGGATTCGGGCAGTCGGACCACATGGTGTGCGCTTCGCGATCCTACAGGAAGATTCTGATCGACGGCGGCATCCCCCGCAAACGCATCGACTACATACCGTGGGGGCTTCCCGTGGAAGAGATCCGGCGGAGCGCGACTCGTCCCGGGCGCTGCGAAGCCCGCGGCCCGCACCTGGGCTTTGTCGGGAGAATCGAACCCCGCAAGGGGCAGGCCGATCTCGTGCGGGCGTTTGCGCGCTACTGCCGGCGCAAGCCCGGCGCATTGCTTTCGCTGGTCGGTCCGGTCGGGGACGAGGACTACGCACAAACGGTCAAGGCGCTGATCCGCAATTCCGGCCTCGAGCACAGCGTCATACTTACGGGAAAGGTCGCCGACGTTTTCCGTCACATCAGCGGATGGGATCTCTTTGTCTCGATGTCGCAGGATGAGGGACAGGGAATCGCCATACTCGAAGCAATGGCCCTGGGAGTGCCGGTCATCGCCCGCGGCGTCCCGGGGGTCGAGGATTACCTGAAGCAGGGGTACAACGGCCTGGCCCTGGAGTACGGCGCTCCCGCAGAGGCGGCAAAGATGATCGGCTGGGCCCTGGAGCATCCCCAAAGGCTAGAGCGGATGGCGGAGCGCGCCCGGTTGATGATCGAAAGGAACTATCGTTGGGACGACATGCTGCGCCGTTTTGATGCGCTCTATGACCGCTTGCGGGCGCCCGGCATGGACAACCTGTGATGGTGCAAAAGAGGGATGTATGTCCATGCGGCAAAACCAGGCCGCATTCCTGCTTAACGACATCGGGCTGGAAACCCGGGATTTTTGACCCAATGGAGGAGAAATGAAGGCAGCATACGATGCCCGCTGGACGCCGCAATCATTCGAGGAAGCCGTGTTCCAGGTCATCGGCTCACAAGACATGGAGGTTTTTCTCCGGACGGGCGCCCCGGAAGACCACCCGTTCGCCGAGCAGGTGCGCGGCAAGCGCGTCCTGGAATATGGCTGCGGTGCGGGGCGGCTGACGAAAAAACTGGCGACCCTCGCCCGCTCTTACACCGCTGTCGATGTCTCCCGCGAAATGATCGCATTTGCCCGGGAGTATTTATCCGATGTGCCGGGACTGGAACTCAGAGTTTGTGACGGCGTGGGTAGCAATATAGGCGGCAAGTACGACTTCATCTTTTCGTGCCTCGTGCTTCAGCACATTTTCCCCGACGACGTCGTCACCATCGTCCGAAATCTCTACAGGCTTCTGGCCAGAAAAGGGACCATGATGCTCGACTTTCCCAAGTTCGGGTGCTCTATATACGGGGAATTCAAAGAAAACCGGTATGGACCGGACACTTCTCCCTGGGTTTTCGCCAAGCCGACGGTTTGGTCGGGCGATCCCGTGACCAGCACGCACGACGCGCATGGCGTCGTGGTCTATTCCGAGGACGACGTCCGGGACGTTGCCCGGCGCGCCGGCGTCCGGAAGTTCGAAGTGATCGAGCTTCCGCAGGACGACTCTCACTATTATCTGCGAGGAGGCAAATAATGCCCGGGACGTACTACTACCTGTGGAACCAATACACACTCGATGACGCCGACGAGATCAATCGCGACCTCGAAGATATCCGGGAGTTTGGGTTTGACTTCATCCTCGTGGACCTGCACGAGTCATTTCTGCGCGAAGGGGATGAAAGGCACCAAAAATATCGGACCGGCACCCGCAGGCTTCTCGACGAATGCCGCAGGCTCGGCCTGGGAGTGATGCCGATCTGCAACTTCGGCGCCGGTTTGTTCACCAAAAAATGGTGGAATCAAAATCTGCAATCGGGGCTGCGCACACAGGAGGGGACTGTCTTCATCAATCCGGATCATGGCATTCCCGTGACCAATTACGATGCGGCCTCGGTCGAGAAGTTTGTGGCGCATCAGCGCTACGTCGTTGACCTCGTGGGGGACGTGCTGTACCGGCACAACGGGGAGGGCGTCGTCGAGGTTCTCGAGGACGCCGGGTTTCACTACACGGAACAGAACCTCTCCTTCGACGGGGACAGCGTCACGGAACGCAAAGCGAGGCTTGCCCAGTGCCTTTGCGCCATGCGGCGGGAGGCTGCTGCCCAAGGGTACAAGACCGTGGCGAAGACGTTCCGTTGCGCGCAGCCCTTCCATGCGGACAGGGACAGGATGGGAATCGATTACGACGTGATTGTGCGCGAGGTGGATGGAATCGTCGACGGCATCGTGCATCATCCCGACGCGCCAGGGAGCACCTGGAACGAACAGATCCGGAACGGCTTCGAGCTGGTGTCTTCCTGCGAATTGCTCTTCCCGGTGGTCCTTTGCGAACGCGCCCACTTCAGCATCAGCGAGCAGGTAGAGGCAATTCTGGAGCATACCCATCCGGCGGATGTGATCTTCTATCAGTACAACGAGAGAATCAGCAGCGACGTGGGCTTGCGCGAGTATGAGCCCCACCGGCAGGTTGTCCGAGAATGGATCCGTGAGCTGACGGCGCGAAACGCGCAAATGCCGGCGCCCGAGTGGCCCGAGACCAGGGCCGGCGCCTGAGAGAACCCCGGGGACCGTTCCGGAGCCTCCGCGACCGCCGCCTGCCGGGCCGGCGCCTTCCCAGCGGGGGTCGATCGGGCGCCGATAGGCGCGCAGAAGAGGCCGGCGGCAGGATCGCGCACGTAAACAGGAGTACGAGGCTTGGAAGCAGATCATCGAGTGGTCGCAGAAATTCCGCTTCCGCGCGCCGGTGAAAGTACGCCCGGGGCGCTCTGCGCAGTCGTGTGCGACGAAGATGGGAACTTCTACTGGTCGGATGAATTCAATCATCGGGTGGCGTCCCTGGACAGGACCGGGAAGCTTCGGTGGCATCTGGGTGGGAAGGGATCGCAACCCGGATGCTTCTGGTATCCGCGCGGGTTTTCGCTCGGATGCATCGTGCATGAGGGAAGGGACCATCGCTGCCTTGCCGTCGGTGATTCCTGGAACCGGCGCGTGCAATTCATCGACCTCCAGGGATCCCCCATATGCAGTTGGGGGGGAGGGGACCGGTTCGGCGAAGTCAGCGACGTCCGCTACCTTACTTGCTCCGGCAGACCGGCAGGCGCACGTGGCAGTTGGCTGGTCCTGGATCGCGGCAACCACAGGTTGTGCGTGCTCGATGAGGCCGGGGGACAACTCTTCACGATCGGGAGGGCGCTCAGCCCGGCCCTCGAGAGCCGCTGGCAAACAGAGGACATCCTCCCGCTTGACGGCTCCGCCTTGCCCCAGTCGATCTTTGCCCACATCGGTTTTGATCCGCTTTTTTACCCCGCGCGCATCCTTGGAGGAAGCGAAGCCGGGCTTTACATCTGGGAACCCTTCTCGCAAGGGCTCAAGCAAGTTCTGCTGGGCAATCTCTTTCGGCTCCCGCTCGATCTTCCTCAGGGAGGCGAATGGATCTCCGCGGACTGTGACGGACTCGTGAGCTGGAGTCGCAGCAGCAATCTCCTGTGCCTTCACGACATGACGGGCGCGGCCTGGCGCCGAATCCTCCTCGAGGGAACACCGGTTGCGTCCGATCTCCCCTCCAACGAAGTCTGGCTCCAATCGCACGGCTGCTTGACCCGCAACCGCTGGGAGAGGACCCCGGCAACAGGGGCATCAGGAAAGCGGTTTGCGCTCTTGCAGCGGTCGCTGGAAGAGATGGCCGTCGGCTTGACGTGCGCGCCACCCTCGCCTGTGCTGCAGGAACTGTCGGAACTGCTGGCTGCCGTCGAAAGCCTGAGCGACAACCTGGCGACGTTATCGGCGGATGAAGTGCGGGATCCGGCTCTTGCGGGCAAGGTCGAAGCCCGAATGGCGGAACTGAACGGGCGGCTGCCGGCGCTCTCCCTGAAACTTCGCGAATTCACGAGGCTCTCCTTTGCGGGGTCCGCGCTGGTCGGCGCCTATGCGCTTGCCGCTGGAGGGATGCCTCCCCAAGCGGAACTTGCCACGCGCAGCGCGCGAGAGGTGGCGGTTCACATGTCCGCGAAACTGGTGGATCTGCAGCAGCGGCTCGACAACCTCATCATGGCGAGAACCAGCTGGCCGGAAGCGCCCTCCGGGACCGCCGATTCCTTGGCATCGTGTGACCTGGCGGTCGCGCGCCAGGAGGATCATCTCATCTGGCTCATAAAAGAGCTGCTGCCGTGGGCAGGCATTTCGCTTACGGAGGAGGTCTCGCGACAAGGGGATTTGCCTTCCCGGGTCGAAACGGGACCGCAATCCGGTCACTCTGAAGGCTGCCTGCTGAGACTGCCGTTGCGCGGACACGCACCAAGGCCCTCTGCATGTCTCAGGGAGATCGACCGCATCTCGCTCGAGGTTGGGGACCAATCCCATCCTTCCAGGCCCTACGGACTGGCGGCGACGCAGGATGGCCACATCTTTGCCACCCTGTTCGGCCTGAACGCCGTAGCCCACCTCGACGGCGGCTGGCGGTTGCTCGAGGTGCTGGGTGGGGAGGCTGATGGCGGTACGCCACTGCAAGGTCCGGTCGGCATCGCCGCGGATGCGCAAGACCGTCTCTGGATCGCCGAACTCGCGGCGAACCGGATCCGCGTCTGGAACCCGAGGGTGCGCTCCCTCGAGAGCGTACAGGATCGCAGCCGCACTCCGCTTTCGCTCCGCGGGCCCCATGGAATCAGCCGCGGGCATGACGGCGCCATGTTGATCGCCGACACCGGCAACCATCGGATTATCCGTATTCCGGCGGCGGGTGACTGGGAAGCCATCGGCGCGCGCGCCGGCACGGAGCAGGGCGAATGGCGGCACCCGTTCGGCTTCTGTCTTGACGAGGCGTCCGGCCGCATATGGGTGGTTGATCATCGAAATCACAGGCTTCAAAGCCTCCCCGACGGCGGTGAGCCGGGCGCCATCATCGGCGGCTGCGGCTTCGGGCGGGGAAACCTGCTCTGGCCTGAAAGCGCCGCGCTCTATGCGGACGGCCTCCTGGCGGTTGCCCAGGGGCGCTTTCTGCGCGCGCTTAAACTTTTCTCCGGCGACGGAGAGGAACTGGGGCGCCTGGCGCTGGACTTCATGCCCGGTTGCATGCTTGTGAGCAAAGGCCTCCTTTTGGTTGCCGAGTTTGACGGCAACTCCATCCGTATCTTTGAGCGACTCCTATAACCTCAAAGGCCGATACCGCTACCGATACCGATTCCGACCCCGACAAGCACGAACTGAGGCAGCATTACTTTTTCATGCACCTGGGTGCGCCCCCGGTGCATGGGAGACTGTGGTAAAAAATGTCTACTTACTAATGAACTCATTAGTAATGACTGACTGGGGTGCCAGATGTGGGGCGTGATAGGATTGTATGTCTTGGCTCGGAGATCGTATTCTGAGCAGGAGAGACTAATCTGCCGTGCTGGTAGCAGACGTGTGTGAAAATTCCCTATCCGGCAACATCATTTGGGCATAAAGTCCCGTTTGTGATCGACTCTGGGCCCGACTGGCTCTGGAGCAGTCGCAGAAGACGACCGAAGTTAACATAACGCCACTGTTTTACGGCATCGTAGACAGGCTTTTGAACAATCGGGTGGCCTTGTAGGCGTTCCCAATTGCCTCCAGAAAACGAAGGAACTAACTCCTTTACTTCAGGCATTGGCTTGGAGTTTGGTTTTGTCGCTATCGCAGTGGGCCGATAGACCGCTGCGGCAGCCACTTGGTACCTGCATACGAAGGGAGAAGCACAAGAAACCGGCAGGAAGGATAATAATTATCATCTAAATTCAGCCGAACGAGGTTCTGGGGCTTCGAAAGGAAAACTGGTTTTTTCGAGACCTACCCGATCCGGTCATCCCAACGCTGCAGCCGACCAGACGAGTCCTTTGTTGATGGCCTCCACATCCGTGGCGCTGCAGTCCAGCCGAATGATCTCGATGCCATACTGATGCAGATGGGTCAGGCTCAGATATACATCATCGGATCTCTGCAGCAGGGCAATCACAACCGCATCCGGCGCCATATACCGGATCTGAGAGGGATTGACCCGTTCTCTGCCGCACCACTCCTGCCCAATTTCAGCCGGATCGCCGCTGCAGATGCCGATAACGCTTACCTTGGCTGACTCCAGGGCATGAAAGGCGATTTCGGCCAGAATGCCGCTTCCGTACAATACCACCCGGCGCAGTTCACCGTGCGCCTGGCTCATGATGATCTCCTTCACCTGTTCTTTGGCGTCCGAGAGCAGTCGGATCAATTCCTGCAGGAGTTCGTTGCGGGTGGCGTCGGCCGCTTCCTTGCCGGCCGCGGTGACATAGTAGGAGATGGTTTTTGAATTCTTGCGGCGGTATTCAAGAAATCCTCGGTCCCCCAGTTCTTTCATGTAATTGTTGACCATGGCAACCGACAGCGCGCAGCGCTTTGCCAGTTCGGCCTGGGTAATGTCCTGATCCGAAGCGATTTCCTTCAGGATGCGGAGCTCATTCAGCTTGGGAGCCGGAATATAAAGGCCATGGGCGGCATTCGCTCTCATTGTTTTCACCCGATGAATGGTTACACGTTCTTAGCCATCAAGATACTCCACACACAACAAACAATTCATCGTCGGAAAGGACTGGAAACTTTACGCTTTACATCAAAATCACGATCCATTTGCCAGGCGGCGTCCCCGGACGGATTCACTTACTGGGTGTAGGATCTTATCGAATTTCCGACTCGGGAAATGCCGCCGCTCGGCAAGCGACGGGCCTTCCCGGTCGTCCTGTCCCGAAAACAACTCGCTTCGTAACCGCAAAAGAGGCCACGACTGGCACACACTTTTGCTGCACCGGGCCATAATCCCAAAATCCCGCCCAGGTTGCCGAACTCAATTTGCCTCATTAAAGCGGCAGTGCAGACGATACATTAGATACCGGACCATTGACGACAGAGCCTGGCCTTCTATCACATGGCGGTATTGCATCTCTGGCAGGGGATTGATAACTTTGGTCATGCCAGCCCTTGGGGAATACTGGAGCCGGCTGGCATTGGGACGATGAGGTGACGAGGCATGAACAGCGAGAACCATGGGCAAATGCAGTGGCTGAAAGCCGAAATGCATGCCCACTGCAACCTGGATCCAGTGGACTGGCGTAATTGTGCCTATTCGGCGGAAGAGCTGATTGAGGAAGCGGCGCGCCTTGGCTACCAGGTTCTGGCCATTACCTGCCACGATCTGGATGTCTGGACCGAGGGAATCTCCGCATATGCTGCCGGCCTTGGCATCACATTAGTCCCCGGAATGGAAGTTTCGACCCAAGGAGGACGGCACACTCTGGTTTACAACTTCCGGACCAGCGCAGAGAATCTCGATACCTTGGAAAAGATCCGCAACCTATCGCGTCCGGATACGCTGGTTGTGGCGCCCCACCCGTACTTTCCAAGCACCAAGTGCCTGGGCCGCCGCGTCGAAAAGTACATGGAGGGATTCGATGCGATCGAAATCTCGGGCTTTCACGCGCGCGGGCTTGATTTTAATCGACGCGCACGCAGGATCGCTGCAATTCACACGAAGCCGCTCGTCGGCAATAGCGACGCGCACCAACTCTGGCAACTGGGCCGGACTTTTACCTGGATCCAGGCGGAACCCAATCCTGAATCTATCCTGCATGCCGTAAAGCAGGGCAGGGTCCGCGTCGAATCCCAACCACTGTCCTATGCGCAGGTCGCAGGCTGGATGGCAACCGCTCTCTTCCGGTTCGTGTTCCCTTACCAAAAGGCGCGGGACCGGCAGATGCGCCCTTTCCTTCAGAATCCGGCAACCGGGAAACGAGCGCTAAAAGTGGCCAGCTGGAAATGATCTGCAGGAAGATCCTCACACAGCAGATGATTCCTTGGCTGCGTTGGCGTATCCTGTTAGGCATACAAGGCAAGGTAAGGAAGATTGGAATACGCCAAATCCCAAAGGAGCTGAATCATGTCCGTTAACCGACAGATTATTCTTGCAGCTCGACCCGTAGGCTACCCAAAAGAGTCCGATTTCAACCTCGTGGAAAAAGTGGTTCCATCTCCCGGGCCAGGACAGATGCTCATTCGCATCGTTTATCTTTCGCTGGACCCGTATATGCGTGGTCTGATGAGTGCCAGGGAATCCTATGCCCCCGCGCTCCACATGGGAGATGTCATGGTCGGCGGGACGGTCGGCAAGGTCACGCAGTCCAACCATCCCGATTTTGTCAAAGGCGACATTGTGGAAGGCATGCTTGGATGGCAGGAGTATGTAGTTTCTGATGGCCAGGGGCTGCGCAAAGTGGATCCCAAAATCGCGCCGATCTCCACGGCCTTGGGGATCCTCGGTATGCCCGGCCTGACCGCCTATTTCGGTTTCCTCGATGTCGCCAGTCCCAAGCCAGGCGAAACGATCGTTATTTCCGGGGCCGCCGGTGCGGTCGGATCGGCGGCTGGGCAGATCGCAAAAATCCAGGGCTGCCGGGTTGTTGGAACCGCCGGATCAGATGCCAAGATCAACTACATGGTAGGCGAGCTGGGATTTGATGCCGCCTTCAATTATCGAAGCATCGAAAACTACTACCAGGCGCTGCAGGAAATCTGCCCTGACGGGATCGACGTCTACTTTGACAACGTCGGCGGTGCCATCTCGGATGCGGTCATCAAGCTTCTGAAGCCCAAAGCCAGGATCGCGGTGTGCGGACAGATTTCCCAGTATAACCTCGAACAACCCGAAATAGGGCCGCGGCTTCTCCCTTATCTGCTCATCAAACAGGCCCGCGCCGAAGGATTCCTGGTTTCCCAGTTTGCCGCTCGCTACCCCGAGGCCCTGAGTCAGCTCACGCGGTGGCTGCAGGAAGGCAAATTGAAATACCGTGAGGACATCGTCGACGGCATCGAAAATGCGCCGCGCGCATTTATCGGGATGCTCCACGGACGCAACATGGGGAAGCAATTGGTGAAACTCTCTGTGCCCTGACAGAAGAGCCCGGCCGCCATGAGCAATCTTGCCGGCGTGTGCGCATTGACAGGAAGGGCCAAAGAGGTGCTGCGCATTCAGGCAAAGGTCAAGGAGTTCCGTGAGAAGAATCCCTACCATCATTATAATCTCGGAACGCAGGCCTTTGAAGAAGGCAGGTACCAGGAGGCGATTGCGCATTACCGGAGGGCGCTCAAGCTTAAGGCCACCGAGCACAACTTCTATTTCGCGCTAGTATTACTATGTTATGTAGTATCGAAGACTATTCCTTTAAATTTCGTGTGGCAACACGGACAGCAGCCTATTAAGCGCACCAGCCACGGCTGAATCGCCCGTAGTACTTCCTCCCACGTATATCCAGAATTTTTTTTTAGTCTCGAGGTACGAGATCAACACAAA
>Ga0315284_10006292_pt1 | contig 16907 bp, 15 predicted proteins | sample YL17G09_16_MG_FD_203696 | JGI IMG/M metagenome (GOLD analysis project Ga0315284, IMG submission 203696) | Sediment microbial communities from Yellowstone Lake, YNP, Wyoming, USA - YL17G09_16 | ecosystem: Environmental > Aquatic > Freshwater > Lake > Sediment | place: USA: Wyoming | collected...
AAGCAACAGATAAACGCTTCCAAAAAAATTTCAGTATTGTTTTTAGAGCTATTAGAACGTCAATTCCCAATTGATGACACTCACCAAAGAATAAACCACCGTTCAGCCTCTGATTTTGCAAACCAGTTAAACATTCATGTAAACCATTTAAACAGGGCAATAAAAGAAACAACACAAAAAACAACATCTCAAATTATTGCCGAACGCATTTTGCAGGAATCAAAAATCCTGTTAAAGCATAGTAATTGGAGTGTAGCTGAAATTGCATACGCCTTGGGTTTTACTGAAGTGACCCATTTCAATAACTTCTTTAAAAAGCATGTTCAATTAAGTCCATTGAAATTCAGAAATGCCCGCCCGGACGGTCCGGTCGGACGGGTTTGAATTTCGTAAGTTCTTGTTTTGATTTAGTTATTTCTTGACAAGTCGCATATTTACTTTTGTACTATAATTAAAAACGTATTATTATGGCTACAGAAATTCAAAAACGCAAATTAGGAAATAGCAACCTCGAAGTGTCCGCTCTCGGACTGGGTTGCATGGGTATGAGCTTCTCTTATGGTCCTGTTCCGGATAAAAAGGAAATGATATCACTTCTTCGGACAGCACTTGAACGAGGTGTCACTTTTTTCGACACCGCCGAAATGTATGGTCCGTTCACTAATGAAGAACTTCTTGGCGAGGCTTTGTCTCCATTTCGCAAACAAGTGGTGATAGCCACCAAATTTGGCTTCGATGTAAATGCTTTTCCTAAACTCAACAGTCAGCCTGAACATATTAAACAAGTTGCCGAGGCTTCGCTTAAACGACTTAAGATCGATGCTATAGATCTGTTCTATCAACATCGTGTTGATCCGGAGATACCCATCGAAGACGTGGCGGAAGCAGTGAAAGACCTGATTCAGGAAGGAAAAGTGAAACACTTCGGTATGTCGGAAGCAAGTGCAAAAACTATCCGTCGTGCTCATGCTGTACAGCCGGTTACTGCAGTTCAGAGCGAATACTCCCTTTGGTGGAGAGAGCCTGAAGCTGAAGTGTTGCCGGCGCTCGAAGAACTCGGAATAGGGTTCGTACCTTATAGTCCTCTTGGCAAGGGTTTCCTAACAGGGAAAATTAATGAAAACACAACCTTCGACAAAACGGACTTCCGCAACACCGTTCCACGCTTAACGCCTGAAAACCGAAAAGCTAATCAGGTCTTTGTAGATTTGCTTAAACAAGTTGCAGTTCGCAAAAATGCTACTCCCGCTCAAATTGCACTTGCCTGGTTGCTTGCACAGAAACCATGGATTGTTCCAATCCCTGGCACCACTAAGCTGGAACGTTTGGATGAGAACCTCGGAGCAGCAGCAATAGAACTCACGTCTGACGATCTTCTAGGAATTAAAACTGCTGCATCTAAAATTACAGTTCAAGGTGCCAGATATGCTGAAAGTAGTGCAAAACTGGTTGGTCGTTGAAAAGGGGTTGCTGGGGTCAGGGCGGTTCGGATTTTCTACCATAATTAAACCTCTACGAGGTTTTAAAAGTGCCAGAGGCACGAAATATTGGTAGAAAAATGAGTCTATTCTACTGATAAAAATGAATCAATGGCATTTGAAGCCTCCTTTGGAGCATCAAACGGAATGGCGTGACCGCAATTAGGCAACATAATAACCCTAGAATTCGGCAGAATTCTTGACGCTCTTTCGGCAGCTTCCGCAGGTGAATAAATCATTTCTTCATTTCCTAAAATCAAGAGTGTCGGAACTCTGATAGCCTTTAATTCATCATCGCTGAATTCTCTGGGATATACTCTAAGTTGAACGGCTGCAACCCTAAAGGATAAAGTCAGCATCTCTGTCATTTCCTTACTCCATAGATTCGCTTTTAAAGTACCTGCATTCTTGAAGGTTTCAAGAATAATATCATTTGGAAAAAAGGCTGTTCCAAATGTTGATAAATAAAACTCAAAGCTAAAAGACTTAAACCCGGCTGCGGGCGCAAGCAAAATCAACTTTTCAATCTTATTTGGGGTCTGTTGTGCAATCAGCATGGCTTGAAATCCGCCATTGGAATGTCCACAAATAGAAACTTTATTCAAACTAAGACCATCAAGTACTTGATTAAACCATTGAGAAACTTCTTTCTCGGATTTTGGCGGATTATAAGCATAACTTTTCCCCATATCTCCAATAATGTCAATAGCATATACACGATATCGTTCCTGTAGAAACGGCGCCATATACTTCCATTCAGTAGAATTAGAATAAAACCAGTGCAAAAGTATTAATGGTTTTCCCTGCGGATTTCCGAAGGAAATAATATGTGTTTTACCAAACTCTGTTTCAATGTCCAGTTCTTTAGTAGGCACTGACCATGATTTTAATTCTTTTTGATAATTTGATAAAAATTTTCGCTGGTCATCGATTTTGTTAAAAGTGGGCATCAGTTCACCCCTAACTGGATTTGTTGTGGCTTTGGGGAAAACGGGGGGGTTGGGGGAAACGAGCCAAAACGCCAACAGAATTACAATCGCATGAACAATCAGTGCACCTCGGGGCCACATGCGACGGATGGTGATGAGGGACACGACTGCCCAGATAATGCCCACTAGTAGTAAGGCCGGGAGAAAGAGAAAAAAGAGGTAGGCATCGTGACGCAAGGGTAATACGACCTTCAGCAACAAAAAGACAAGTGCAGCCATGCCGTAGTAGAGTGTGGCGGCTCTAAATCCCCGCCAGAACGGAGTCCGTATTCTATCGAAAATCGTCATGGATTGGAGTGCGGCATAACTACAAAATAAACTGCACTATTGCAATCTATCCCTTGTTAGATTTTTAATAATTAATATAGCAATAATATTAAATAAAAAAATAAAATCAAAATTGTCGGCTCGTGCTCCTGCCTGCGTGCCTCCGGCAGGCAGTAATTCAGTTAATATTTGACCATAATGCCGCTCCTGCAGAGCTTTCATTATTGCCTGTTTACATGCCCTATCTGATCTTCGAACCCTTCACAGCAAAGAACGTGATATAAGCATAATATACAAACAGGCAGCAGATAGCCACTATCAGGCCTATGCCCTTCTGAATACCACCCATAAGTATGGGTAATATGGCGGCGCCGATAACTGACGTTGCAATCACCCCTGAACCAACTTTGGAATGCGGTCCCAGATCTTCAAGGGCCAGGTTGTAAATGCACGGCCACATGATGGAATGCATCAAACCGGTTCCGAGGAACATTACCAGGGCTGCAGAATTCAAGTTCATTTTACCGAGGATAAGGGATAAGAGCAGCATGGCGGCACCGAATATAGCATTGAAACTGAGTATCTGTCTGGCGGAATATTTGCGTAAAATAAATATACCGGCAATACGGCCAACCATTAGTCCACCCCAGTACCAGCCCAGCAATTTGATTCTCATTTCTCCGTCGAAGGTAAAGCCCAGTCTGTTGGAATAATCGGCAAAAAAGCTGGGAATTCCTATTTCCACGCCCATATAAAAGAAGATAGCAAGTGAACCCAGCCACATGTGGGGATATTTATAGGCACTCGATTTGAATTTCTTTGCCAGACCTTCGGCTGTTTCATCCAGCTTTATCTCCGGAAGCTTCAGGAAAAACATTACCACAACAATGATCAGCGTGACAATGCCGATACCTGCAAATGGTCCCTGTATGGTTTTTGGATCATGTGCACCGCCTGTATTGGCGGAAACAATGAGCATGGAAACGAATAAGGGTGCAATGATGGTTGCGAGGGAGTTTAATGCATTGGTTAATGTAAGGCGGCTAGCAGCGGTCTCTGGAGCACCCAAAGCATTCACGTATGGGTTTGCTGCGACCTGCAGTAAAACAACGCCAATAGCAAATACAGAAACGGCACTCAGAAAACTATAATATCCCAAAGCCACACCCGGGATGCAAAGGAAAAAACCAAGGCTCATCAGGGCCAGACCTGAGAGGACACCGTTTTTGTATCCGATCCGGTTCAGCAAATATCCAACCGGGATAGAAAGAATGTAAGCCCCATAAAAAAAGGTGTTAGGCAATTGTTTTTCAACTTCGTTGAGCCTGAAAGCATCTTTCAGGTAGTCGATCAATGAGTTGTTCATGGTAGTGATGAAGCCAAACAGGAAAAATAAGGAGGCCATCACAATCAGGGGGAACAGGAAACTGGAGTTTTTGTTTTGCATAATGTTTAATTTGAAAATGAGTTAATTTAAAAACTTATGTACACAACTATGCCGGTATACCTCTCCAGGATTTAAAACCGTGGATGGGAAATGCGGCTTGTTGATCGCATCGGCAAAATGTTGTGTTTCCAGGCAGAAGGCCCAGCGCCTGCCATATTTCTTACCGCCTTTTCCCTTTTCTCCGTCAATCCAATTTGCTGTGTACAACTGAACTCCGGGTTGGGTAGTATAAATTTCCATCATCCTCCCCGATACCGGATCGTGTGCCACCGCAGCAAGCCCAAGAATGCCGGAACGATGGTTTAATACCCAGTTATGGTCATATCCCGCGCCGAATTTTAATTGTTCATCATCCTGTTCGATGTCTTGCACTATTTTTTTGGAAACGGTAAAATCCATGGGTGTGCCCAGAACACTTCTGATTTCGCCGGTAGGAATAGAGGTCTCATCTGTGGGAGTGAAAAAGGTTCCGTTGATCATCAATTCCTGGTCGTAAATGCTGCCAGAACCTTCTCCCGCCAGATTAAAATAAGAATGACTGGCCAGGTTTACCACGGTGGATTCATCAGTGGTTGCCAGATAATCGAGCCGAAGTTCATTATCATCTGTAAGGGTGTAGGTAACTGAGACTTTAAGGTTTCCAGGATATCCTTCATCTCCGCCGGGTGATAGATATTCCAGTTGTACCTGGTTTGCCGATGATCGGATAACCTCCCAGACAACTTTGCTAAACCCGGTTATTCCGCCATGCAAATGGTTGGGGCCATTATTGACAGCCAGCGTATATTCCTTTTTCAGGAGTGTGAATTTACCTTTGGCAATACGGTTGGCACAACGTCCACAAATAGTGCCCATATAGGGGCCGTTGCCATGAATGTATTCATTGATAGTATCATAACCCTGCACTATATCTGCCAGTTTTCCTTTACGGTCAGGCACGTAAATACTGACGATAATAGCGCCATAATTGGTAATTTGAGCAATAAACCCGTTTTTATTTTTCAAGGTATAAAGACAGGTTAACTTACCCTGATGGACTGATTTGAAGGAAGATTCATTTATAATGTTCATATTACTATGGAATTATCAGATTGGATTAAAAGGTTGCAGGTTGTATGTTGTATATTCTCTAAACCCTAAACCCCAGACCCACTTGTTACTCGTCACTCGTCACTCGTTACTATATTTCCACTTTCCCTGCCCCCTGCTGTCTGATAAACAATTTATGGCAAGATCCAGGTCCATACACATGTTCCAGCGTGGTGATGTATTTGTCAAGCAGATCATTAGGAACAAAAGCCTGTATGGTTCCGGCAAATCCTCCGCCATGCACACGCCAGGCGCCTTTGCCTTTCAACACCAGTTCACTCAAAGCCAGGGCCAGGGAAACACCTTGTTCTCTTACATTGTTAACCGGAAAAATATTCTGGTTATACATGTAGGAACTATACCCGGAATCCACTACCATGTCCAGGAATGATTTAAAATCATCTCTTTCCAGGGCTGCCACCTGATCCACCACACGCTGGTTATCGCACTGGAAATGAATGGCTCTCAGGATTGCCCTGTCACCAACTTTCTCACGAATCTTTGGTGCTATCTGAAGAACCTGTTCCAGGCTAACCTGTCGTAATACCTTCGCCCCCAGTTCAGCGGCCACAGCTTTCATATCGGTGGGCAGGGAAGCATATTCATCATTCAGATCAGCATGATTTCCACCGGTATCGGTAATCACCAAAGCAAATCCGGTGGAGACAAAATCAAAATTTACTTTTTTAACAACGGGATTTGACGGATCCTTAAAATCGATGGTAATCAGGCCCCCCATGGAACAGGCTGTCTGATCCATTAATCCACACGGTTTACCAAAATAATTGTTTTCGGAGTATTGCCCTATAATAGCATTTTGAATGGGATCAACATTGCCTCCGTTAAAAAGCTGGCTGAGGATAGCCCCAATGAGTACCTCAAAGGATGCGGATGAACTAAGGCCAGATCCTTTCGGAACACCTCCGTCGATGCAGGCATCAAAACCGCCGATGGCATACCCGAGTTCTTTCAGGCGCGAGCATATTCCCCTTACCAGTGCAGCAGAGGTAAACTGCTCATTCTTGTCAGGTTTCAGGGAGGTAATGTTCACCTCAAATCTTGGGTAACCGGCTGATTCAATGCGAATACTATCCGTATTGTTTTTGGCAACTATGGCCACATTGTCAAGGTTTATCGCACCGGCCAGTACTCGTCCATAATTGTGATCGGTATGGTTACCGCCTATTTCCGTTCTGCCGGGAGAACTGAAAAACTCAACAGGCTTGGTTGCGAATACGACCTCAAATTGTTGGAAAAGATCTGAATAGCGTTTTGCATGCTTTTTGAGCTCTGTAGTGTCATTTCCGTATAATTTCCTGAAGGTATTGTTATTGCCGTTATTGATTTTTTTGATGAGCGCTTCTGTTATTGACATAAGAATGCTTTTTAAAAGTAAAGTGTTGGTGTAAATATAACATTTTATAACAAAAAGATATTGTTTTTTCTGCACTGTTCCAGTAATTCTGGCGGCCAGATACTGGCCTGCACTTCGCCAATATGGGCCTTACGCAAGTAGAACATGCATATGCGGGATTGGCCAATACCCCCTCCGATGGATAAGGGAAGTTCGCCGCTGATCAGCCTTTTATGGAACTGCATTTCGATCCGCTCAGGCACTCCGCATATTTCGAGTTGCTTCAACATGGCATCCTTATCAACCCTTATACCCATCGATGAAACTTCAAAAGAGATTTCGAGTATAGGGTTCCACAAGATTATATCACCGTTCAGACCCTTGTATCCGTTGACGGTTGGGGTAATCCAGTCGTCATAATCCGGCGCGCGTCCGTCATGTTGTTCACCATTGGCCAGCATACCTCCTATGCCGATCACAAAAATAGCACCATATTTCCTCACGGCCTCAAATTCCCGTTCACGGGGTGGGAGATGAGGATAATCGGCCAGCAATTCCTCGGCGTGCACGAAGGTGATTTCATCCGGCAATAAGGGTTTTATTGTATTATAGTTTTCATATATAACATATTCGGTACGTTTAAGTGCTTCATATATCTTGCGAACGATATATTTCAGGAAATCGAGGTTACGATCCTTTTGCGAAATTACTCTTTCCCAGTCCCATTGATCTACATAAAGTGAATGAATGTTGGTGAATTCTTCTTCGGGTCTGATGGCATTCATGTCAGTATAAATGCCGTTTCCATGTGGAATGCAATAATCAGCCAAGGCCATCCGCTTCCATTTGGCTAATGAATTAACAACCTCAGCGATCGATTCTTTCATGTCTTTTATCGGGAAGCTTACTTTGCGCTCTGTACCATTCAGGTCATCGTTGATCCCTGTTCCTTTCAGCACAAACAAAGGAGCTGTAACCCTGCGCAGGTGAAGTTCGGCAGACAATTGCTGCTGAAAGGTGTCTTTTACCAGTTTAATGGCCTTTTCTGTCTGATTCAGATCAAGCAGGCTTTTATAATTGGGTGGAACAATCAGAGGTTTGCTCATAAAAAATCTTGTTTAGTAATTATTTCTTCAAAATGTGAGGTACAAAAATATAATAAATATGAAATGTTAAATGAAAAATGAAAAATGATGAATGATTTATTGCCTGGTAATTATTACAATTAGTAAATAATGATGTTAATTTATTCTAATATTATAATGAAAAGGTATAAAAAGATGTTAAATTGCATGAATAAGCAGTAAAAGTAACTGTGTTTTTAATACAATTGTGCTAACAGTTAACAGTAGGGTATATTTATTTTCTATTCACTTACGATATAAGTAATAATTGATAAAAAAAATTGATAAATGTAACTTTAAAGTCAGAAGAATGAAAAATAGCTTTCAAATTGACAGTTTGGACAGAAAAATTCTTTCAATCCTTACTAAAAACGCCCGGGCACCTTTTCTGGAAGTTGCCAGGGCTTGTGATATTTCAGGCGCGGCTGTTCATCAACGTGTACAACGGCTTATCAGACTGGGTATTATCAGTGGCTCACAATTCAACGTTGATCCGAAAAAACTGGGTTTTAAAACCTGCGCTTTTATTGGTATCTTTCTGGATAATGCTGCTCTGTTCAATAACGTATCGGAAAAGCTGATTAAGATTCCTGAAATCACTCAATGCCACTATACAACCGGAGAATATGCCATGTTTGTGGAAGTTTACACGCGCGATAATGAACATTTGCGTGCCGTATTAGCTGAAAAAATACAATCTATCAAGGGTGTATCCCGAACAGAGACCTTTATTTCCTTGGATATATTGATTGACAGGCAGATGCCGGTTTTGGAAGAAGAGTGACAAGCTGTTTAATCGTTTAACTGTTTAACCGTTTAATCGGATTTACTCAATTAAACCATTAAACGATTACACGATTACACGATTACACGATTACACGATTACACGATTACACGATTACACGATTACACGATTACACGATTTGACAATTTTCCTAATTTTGACTGATCTGAATGTTTTTTCTATGAAAATAGCAATAATAGGTACTGGTGGTGTAGGCGGGTATTTTGGAGGCAGGCTGGCCAAAGCGGGACAGGATGTTACCTTTCTGGCCCGGGGACTACACATGCAGGCTATCCGCAAGAATGGCCTGGTGGTAAAAAGTCCTGCAGGTGATTTTACTGTTGTTCCTGTGCAGGTGACCGATAATATCAGCGAAATGGGTGAACCCGACTGGGTGATACTGGGAGTGAAGGCCTGGCAGGTGAAAGACTTAACGGACGAACTGAAGGAGATCGTAAAACCACATACTACAATTTTACCTCTGCAAAACGGAGTGATGACCTTGGATGAACTGGCAGCAGCTATCGACAGACATCATATCATTGGCGGATTGTGCCGCATATTCAGCAAGATCGAAACTCCCGGTGTGATCGTTCACGAGGGGGTGGAACCTGCCATCCTCTTTGGGGAACTTGACAACCGGAAGACGGAAAGAGTTGTCCGCTTCCGTGAGGTATTGGAACAATCGGGAATCAATTGCAGGATTGTCGAAGATATTCAGGCCGAGTTGTGGAAAAAGTTCATCAATATCTGTGCAAGCGGACTGCTGGCAATAACCCGTTCAACATACGGAGAAATCAGAGAACTTAAAGAGACCCGGGATCTGATGATTGAGCTTTTTGAGGAGATCTACGAGCTTTCTCAAAAAATTGGTATAGCTATTGATGATGAATTTGTGTCAAAAACCGTAGCTTTTGTGGATTCATTCTCTTATGATGCCACTTCATCTTTAACCCGTGATGTATGGGAAGGAAAACCCTCTGAAATAGAATATCAGAATGGTACTGTGGTTAGACTGGGGGAGCAGTACGGTGTAAAAACACCGGTGAACCGGTTTATTTATGATTGTATATTGCCGATGGAGAGGAGGGCTAGGCAAATGAAGAATGAAAAGTGTGCCGAAGGCATCCCTTTGGGAAAAAGTGAACAATGAATAAGGTACAATAATTAGAAATTGTAAATATGAAACCAACAGAAGAAAAAGCAATTGCAACTTTCAGGTCGGGACTCAACTGTGCCCAGGCAGTATTGACTGCATATTCAGATGAAATGCAATTTGATAACAGCTTAGCGTTGCGCATAGCTTGCGGTTTTGGCGGAGGCATGGGCCGGCTGCAGGAAAAATGTGGGGCTGTCACTGGATCATTTATGGTGCTGGGGATTCATATTTGCGGGAAGTACAGTGACAATAAGGAAAGGAAAGAGAAAACCTATGCCATGGTGAAGGAATTCAACAGGCGCTTCAAGGAAATATATAATAGTGCGGATTGTATCGATCTACTGAAATGTGATTTGAATACAAATGAAGGTCAGCAGCATGTGAGAGACAATAACCTGCATGAGGTTGTGTGTGAGAAATGCATAAAGGATTCGATAAAAATCCTCAGAGATATCATGCATTAAATGGTCTTTGCCACTTTTTCAACTGCCTTGAATACCCTCAGGAAATTCCCGCCCCAGATCTTGGCAATATCCTTCTGGGAATAACCACGCTTCACCAATTCAGCAGTTATTTTCGGAAAATCTGCCACGTCCGCACAGTCAGCCAGGCCGCCTCCGCCATCAAAATCGCTGCCAATACCAACATAATCAATACCAACCAGTTTAACTACATAATCGATATGATCAACTGCCTGGGCAATAGTAGGCAGAACCTGAGGGAAGTATTTGTTTATTGAATCATGGGCACGCCATGCCTGCCTGCGTTCATCATCGTTTTTGTATTGCCAGTTGTTATATTGCAGGCGAAGCTCCTTCATCTTATGATAGTGATCAGATGTGGTATCTTCAGGTGTTATGTAGTCGCCCAATATGCATATCTGGATAACGCCTCCGTTTTTGGCCAGCGCTTTGATCATTTCATCATTCAGGTTACGGGGATGATCACACAGGGAACGAACGCTTGAGTGTGATTCTATTACGGGAGCTTTTGACACTTCCAGCACATCAAAAAATGATTTATCGGAAATATGCGACACATCTATGATCATTCCCAGACGGTTCATTTCAGCCACAACTTCACGGCCAAAACTGCTCAGTCCATTGTTCTCAGCGCCTTTCGGATCTGTGGACGAATCACAGATATCGTTATTGGACGTATGACACAGTGTGATGTATCGTACCCCTTTGTCATAGAATTCTTTTACCCTTGAAACGTCTTTGGCCAGAGGAAATCCGTTTTCCATTCCCAGGCATATGGCTGTCTTCTTATGTCTAGACACAGTAATAATGGCTTTGGCATTAGTGGCAATCCTGACGGTCTGGTTATTCCGGTTTACTGCCGCAAGAGTTGAATCGAGCATTCGATTGGCCAATTGGTAAGCCTGTTCATAGTTTTCAGGTGTGCGCTCACGCTGACTGGTAAATAGCGCGAAAAAGACAGCATCCACATCTCCTTCGCGCAACCGGGGAATGTCGATTCGTGATTCAGGCGCCTGATGACGCTCAGCCACATTAAAATGCCCGTCTACCAGTTCCATGGGTGTATCGGTATGGGTGTCGATGACATAAGCCTTGTGATGTATCTCTTGTATCCTGGCAGGAGTGTTTTGCGCGCAGGCGAAGCGGACAGGTATTGCAATCATCAGGAAGGTCAGGGCTATTATAGGATAGGGTGTAAGTTTCATGGAATATGGATTATGTTTATTAAGCAGGTTAAAGTAAGAAATAAATTTTCAAAGAATCAATTACCACACTTTATAAATGCATATCAAGGGATTGGCTGAATTGCACTAAATTCGCGGATACAAATTCACAAACTACATGTTCCATATTGCCATTATTGCTGCAAGTATAAGAATTGGACGCAACAGCCACAGGGTAGCCCTGTATTTCAGAAACTTTCTTGAGGAAAACAAACTGGCATCATCTGAAATCCTGGATTTGTCTGAATATGATTTTCCATTGTTCAAGGAACGATTGCGGTTTCAGGAATCTCCTTCTTCAGCCGTACTCAATTTTGCAGAGAGGATAAAATCCGCCGATGGTGTGATCATCATTACTCCTGAATACAACGGAGGCTATCCGGCAAGTCTGAAAAACGTAGTGGACCTGCTTATCGAGGAATGGCACCGGAAGCCCGTTGCCATTGCTACAGTTTCGGACGGTATCTTCGGTGGCACACAAGTCATAACTTCTTTACAGTTCACTTTATGGAAAATGCGGGCATGGACTGTTTCGGCCATGTTTCCGGTGACAAAGGTGCATGAATCTTTTGATGTCAATGGAGTTCCCTTTGATAAAAAAACAGCGGACAAAAGGGCAACAAATTTTATTCAGGAATTGTTATGGTGCCTAGAAGCAAAAGATAGAATGTCCCATTAATCAAATCCTTTATTAATGACCACTACACCCCGAATGCCTGTTTTATTCCTGGGTCATGGCAGTCCGATGAATGCCATCGAGGAAAATGAATTTACAAAAAGCTGGGCCGATATCGGACAAAGTCTTCCCAGGCCCAGAGCCATATTATGCATTTCGGCACATTGGGAAACAAAGGGTACAAGGGTGACGGCCATGGAATTTCCCAAGACCATACATGATTTTGGTGGATTTCCCCGACAATTGTATGAAGTGCAATATCCTGCCCCGGGAAATCCCGAACTGGCGAAAGAAACATCCGATGCCATAACAAAGACAGAGGTCGGGCTTGACAACCAATGGGGACTCGATCATGGCTGCTGGAGTGTATTAAGGCATTTGTTCCCTGAAGCGGATGTCCCTGTGATCCAGTTGAGTCTGGATCATTACCGGACACTGCAATATCATTATGAACTGGCTAGAGAACTCTCAGCCTTTCGCAAAAAAGGCGTGCTGATCATAGGCAGCGGCAACATGGTGCATAATCTGGGATTGGTGGCCTGGGACAAAATGAATGAACCGGAATATGGATTTGATTGGGCGTTGGAAGCGAGTACTCTTATGAAGAAATATATTCTTGCAGGTGATCATAAGCAGCTCATCAACTACCAGGAGCAAGGTCGTGCCTTTAACCTGGCCATCCCAACCCCCGAGCATTACCTGCCATTGCTGTATGCTCTGTCATTGAAGGAAGAGGATGAAGATGTAAGCCTTTTTAATGATAAGGCTGTAATGGGTTCGCTGACGATGACATCGGTGGTAATAGAAAAATTGTAAATATCCCTCTAATGACGCACCTACAGGGCTAATGAATAGGTTTCGTCAATCTTTTTCAACCATACTGCCGCCCCGATGGGGCTAATAAATGTTAAACAAATTAAAGCTCCGTAGGAGCGGTATTATGGTAGAAAATGTGCAATGAATCACGAATCAAAGCTCCGTAGGAGCGGTATTATGGTAGAAAATATACGATAAACTCATAAATTTTAGTAATTTCAAACAGGCATCGAAGAGTATGATAGTTATTGTATTTTTATTTCCAAATCATGAGGATGAATATTCGCAATTACTTTTCACGTTTAACCGGCACTGTTTCTGAGCGCCTGAATCACAGGCAGCAGTTATATGTATTTAGTTTATTGATTGGCATTATCAGCGGATTGGCAGCGGTGCTCCTAAAGAATGCCGTCCATCTTACACATCAGTTTGTATTGCGGCAGGGCGGTTTGTTCCAGATCAATTTTCTTTACCTGGCATTTCCCATGCTGGGAATCCTTCTTACCATTCTGTATGTCAGGTTTTTTGTCAAAGATGAAATGGGTCATGGCATTACAAAAATACTATATTCCATATCCAAGAAAGGTGGCTTCCTGCGACCCCATAACAGCTATTCCTCTATTATTGCTTCAACGCTAACCGTAGGATTTGGGGGCTCTGTAGGGTTGGAATCCCCGATTGTGGTTACCGGTTCCTCCATGGGCTCAAGTTTGGGCCGGCTTTTCGGTATGAATTATAAATCAATCATTACGCTCATGGGTTGTGGCGCTGCCGGCGCTATTGCCGGCATTTTCAAGGCTCCTGTCGCCGGTGTGGTTTTTGCACTTGAAGTACTAATGCTGGATATCAGCATGTTATCGATAATACCGTTATTAATTTCGGCTGTTACCGGTGCTTCTATTTCTTATTTGTTTCTCGATAAAGGTGTGACCTTGCATTATCCCGTGCAGGGCACATTCAATTTCCGGAATATTCCTTGGTACATCGTCTTGGGCATTTTTGCGGGATTTGTCTCTCTGTACTTTACCCGGGTAACCATTTGGATTGAATGGCTATTCTCAAAGATACGAAAACAATGGGTCCGGCTGCTTACAGGTGGTCTGGTTCTGGGCGCATTGATCCTGGTTTTTCCATTGTTCTATGGTGAAGGTTATGACATCCTGAATATTTTTCTTGAGGGCAATATTGGTGAAATAGCCCGTGGCAGTGTCTTTTATGGATATCAGGATAACCTGTTGATTTTTTTGCTTTTTATTATACTGATCCTTTTATTCAAGCCTGTTGCCATGACCGCTACCACCGGAGGCGGTGGAGTAGGCGGCATATTCGCACCCACCATGTTCATGGGTGGTTTCACCGGCTATTTTGCGGCAAGAATCCTTAATTTGTTTGAATTTATCAATGTTCCGGAAAAGAATTTTATCTTGACCGGGATGGCCGGACTAATGGCAGGGGTGATGCATGCACCGCTGTTTGCCATATTTCTGATCGCAGAGATTACAGGGGGATATGTGCTTTTCATCCCCCTGATGATCACTTCAACCATTTCATTCATTACCATCCGGTATTTTGAGCCACATTCCATATATACCCACCGTATCGCCAAACGCGGAGAACTGATCACCCATAACAAGGACAAGGCTATACTTACCCTGCTGGAAATGGATAAACTGATTGAAAAGGATTTTATGTCTGTTTCACCTGACGATTCTTTGGGAAAGCTTGTCAAAGCTATTTCACGGTCAAAACGTAATCTTTTTCCGGTACTCACGGGCCAGAATATGCTTATCGGCGTGGTATTGCTCGACAGCATCCGGCATATTATTTTTAATCCCGATATGTACAACCGGGTATTTGTGCGTGATCTCATGCAGCCTCCTCCAACCCATATATCACCGGGCGATTCCATGGAAAGCGTCATGAAGAAATTTGAAGTCAATGAAGCATGGAATCTGCCTGTAATCAATAACGGTGAGTATATAGGCTTTCTATCGAAATCCAAATTATTTTCTTACTATAGAAAATGGTTGATCGAAATATCTGACGAATAAATTCTGATAAACTATTTGAAAATTATTTTTTTCCTCATAGATAAACCATTATTTTTGAATCAAATCTAATAAACGCAATATGGAAAGGGATTCCCGCATTTTTGACCTGATTAAAAAGGAAAACGACCGTCAGTTACACGGCATTGAACTGATTGCTTCAGAAAATTTTGTCAGCGACCAGGTATTGGAAGCCATGGGCTCTTGCCTTACCAACAAATATGCTGAAGGGCTTCCCGGGAAGCGCTATTATGGAGGCTGTCAGGTAGTTGATGAAGTTGAATCATTGGCGATTGAACGAATCAAAGCGCTGTTTAATGCACAATGGGCAAATGTTCAGCCTCATTCAGGTGCCCAGGCCAATTCAGCCGTGATGCTGGCAGTATTAACTCCCGGAGATAAATTTATGGGCCTCGATTTATCCCATGGAGGTCATTTATCACACGGTTCACCTGTGAATTCCTCTGGAATCCTGTATCATCCTGTTGCCTATACTTTAAATCCCGACACAGGCAGAGTTGATTATGACAGGATGGAAGAAATTGCCCTCCAGGAAAAGCCGAAACTCATTATCGCCGGGGCATCGGCTTATTCACGCGACTGGGATTATGCCCGTATGCGGGCGATAGCTGATAAAATAGGTGCTTTGCTGATGGCCGATATAGCCCATCCGGCCGGTCTTATTGCCAAAGGATTGCTGAATCACCCCTTCCCGCATTGTCATATCGTCACCACTACCACGCACAAAACACTGCGTGGTCCAAGAGGCGGATTAATTATGATGGGCGAAGATTTTCCCAATCCCTGGGGTTATACTACGCCCAAGGGCGAGATCAAAATGATGACCAATCTTCTGGATCTCGCAGTATTTCCGGGAACTCAGGGAGGCCCCCTGGAACATGTGATAGCCTCCAAGGCCGTTGCGTTTGGCGAGGCGCTCACTGATTCTTATAAGACCTATGTTACCCAGGTTAAGAAAAATGCGGCTGTAATGGCAAAATGTTTTATGGACAAGGGCTATAAGATTGTTTCCAACGGAACCGATAACCATTCCATGTTGATCGATCTTCGTACCAAGGTTCCGGATGTTACCGGTAAAATGGCGGAAAATGCCCTGGTAAAGGCCGATATCACCCTGAACAAAAATATGGTCCCCTTTGATTCAAGGACTCCTTTTACCACTTCGGGAGTAAGGGTTGGTACACCGGCAATTACAACAAGGGGTGCAAAAGAAGATCTTATCGAAACGGTGGTTGATCTCATCGATGAGGTCATCATGCATATCGAGGACGATAAGGTAATCAATGCTGTAAGGGGAAAAGTGAATAAACTGATGAAGGATTATCCGTTGTTTGGCTGGTAAATAACCCTAACCTGCTGCACATGGATTTTGCCAACCTCGAATGGTACCAGTATTTGCTCATTATAGGAGCCGGCCTGATCGCCGGCTTTATTAACACTCTGGCAGGAAGCGGCTCGCTGCTTACCCTGCCCTTGTTGATCTTTATTGGCCTGCCCCCCAACGTTGCCAATGGTACCAACCGCATTTCCATTATGCTGCAGAGCCTTGTCGGATCCGTGGGCTTCAGAAAGCAAGGGTCCCTTGACCTGAGGGCCGGTTTATTGCTGGGAATACCCTCTGTAATAGGATCAGTTGTGGGTGCACTGATTGCATTAACCATTAACGGCAGGATGATGGAACGGATAGTGGGGCTGCTTTTGATTGTCATGTTTTTTATTGTGCTTTTGAAACCCGAAGCCTGGCTGAAAGGGAAAACTGAGAAAGGTATTGCAGGATCCCTGTGGCTCAATATTATCGTTTTCTTCCTGATCGGCGTATATGGAGGTTTTATCCAGGCCGGTGTGGGGTTCTTTTTACTGGGAGGACTGGTATTGGGAGCCGGCCTCAATTTGGTAAAGGCCAATGCCATTAAAAACTTCCTGGTGTTTCTCTATACTCCTTTTGCGCTA
>Ga0315284_10006293_pt1 | contig 16907 bp, 15 predicted proteins | sample YL17G09_16_MG_FD_203696 | JGI IMG/M metagenome (GOLD analysis project Ga0315284, IMG submission 203696) | Sediment microbial communities from Yellowstone Lake, YNP, Wyoming, USA - YL17G09_16 | ecosystem: Environmental > Aquatic > Freshwater > Lake > Sediment | place: USA: Wyoming | collected...
GCGACGGTGTGGCCCGGGACGGTCACTCCGGTGCCGGCGGTGGCCCCGCGCATTCCGGAGTACCTGTTCGTCCCTTACGTCGACGGCGAGGTGTTGCCGCCGGTCCGCGTGTCGATGCCTCGACTGGACGTCGCGAGGTTCCAGGCGCGCGGCCGCGTCCTGGCGTTCCGCGACGCCGTTTGTCCGTTCATCGGACGCGTGCATCCATACCTTCTCGCGGAGCGCGGCCTCGCTGTCGCGTCGCTCTGCACGCCCGGTCCGATCGCCCTGCGCGTGCAGCGGACAAGACGGCTGGAGGAGTGGCTTGAGGCGGACGCCAATCGCGCGGCCGGCGGCATCGTAGACCACACCCGCGTCGCGGTGGATCCGGACGCGGCCACCGGCGTGGACCTCCTGTGCGAGAGCGCGTCCATCGAATGCGCGGGCAACGTCTTCGCCACGGATGCGTCCTGGAATCTGCCGCACGGACAGACGTGGGTGCACTGCGTCGACGCGGGCCCCAGCGATGCGTTCGTCCGGTGCGAGGTCCCCCTGATCCAAGGGTTCATGGATGCGATAGAGGGTCACTACGCGGCGCTGGCCACCGTGGCGTCGCACTTCGCGCAGTTCACTGACGAGTGGCTCGAAACGTATCCCGAAGCGTTCACACAAGGGACGCGAGCGGTCGAGGTCTCCGTCTATCACGACGTGCTCAAGGGCGTCGCGGATCTACTCGCCGACGGTGCGCCGCTCGAAAGCGTCGCGGACCGCATCGGCGTGCGGTCAGTGACGCCGTTGGACGTGGTCGGACCATTCGGTGTCCCCGAGAAGTTTCTGCGCGGTTTCTTCTTCCCAGCCATATTCCTGTTGAAGCGCCGTCCGGGACACGACTTTCCGACTGTCGACCCTCACACCCCATCCGTCTTGTCACGGTGCATGACATTCGTGGACGCCGATTTGCTTCCAATCGCACGACCGATGCCAGAGTACTCTGGTTCTTCTCCGCAGGAACCAAGTCGCATGTAGCAAGAAAAAGGAATGTTTTTATTTCAATGGAACGGAATGTGTTGTTTCAGAAAAAAGGGACAGTTTCGGCAGATCGCCAAGCCTGGTTCGCCGGCTCTGGGAGATGGGATGAACTCCCGGTACACGCCGCTGCCGTCCGGACAGCGGTGTCCCGTTGGCGGTGCTGGTGCACCGATGACGTCGCCCCTGCGCGTGGCATCGACTGCTCGCTGGAATGCACCGGTTCCAGCATCTCTGTCGTACTTCTTCGGTTTGGCGCTATCGCCAGAGATGTTGGTCTTTATGCATCGTCCACAAAAGTAGTCGATGTACTCCTTGACGGCCATCGCCGCTTCTTCGTAGTCGAATCCCGGTGTCAACGAAGGGTGCGCACCGAAGAACATTGCAGGTGACGCTCCCACCCACAAGTTACGAAGTAGCTCCACCTTGGGCAGTCCGCGTATGTCGATTCTAGGCATGTCTTAATTATTTTGTTCTTTTTTTCCGCGCAAATAAAAAAACACTTTGCGGTTTCCTTTTTTAACACGAGAGGACATTCCGATAAAAGGAAAACGAAATTCGTAGCGAAGACATGGCCGTGACGCCTCGACCGTTTCCGAGAGAGAGGGAGGGAGACGCAGTGCCGCTGCCGTGGTTGCACGACCCCCGGTGGATGCACGACACGCGCGGAGAGGCGGCGTACGAGGACGTGTGCATGCGGTGTCGCGAGAGGTGCAACGGGACGCTGTGCATCGAGTGCCGCACGGCGTTGCGCCGCGACCACTGGAACGCTGTATGCGAGATGGACGCTGCGGTGCTGGGGCTGGAGGGAGTGTGCGTGTGCCGGGCGTGCGCCGCAACGGTGCACCACGAGGACTGCTACACCATGGCCACCGACGCGGCCGGCGACGTGCGCGTGCCGCTGTGCGTGCGCTGCGCCATCGCCCACCGTGCCGAAGACTTTGCGGTGCTGTCCGAGGCCGTCGTCAAGGCCAGCGGCGAGGTCGAGCGACGCCTGCGGCAGCGCGACGACGCCGCGGCGGTGGCTTCGGAGGGAGACCGGAAGGCGCGGTGCGTGGCGGCGCTGCGCGCGTTGCATCCTTGCTTCACGACGTGCGCGCGGTGCGGCCGTCGGCGGCCGCCGTCGATGCTGTCGTACGTCGACGGCAAGCGCGTGCTGTGCTCGCGGTGCGCGTGGGAATCGGGGACCGACGACGCGGACACGCTTTGGATCGAGGTCGGGATCGAGAGAAACACGGTGGAGGTGCCAACGGAGCGACGCGACTGGTCAGTCACGACGTTGCACACGCTGCCGACGGCTTCCAGGGTGTACGTGGCCCTCATCGCGGATGCGTTGCGCGTGCACGGCGGCGTGGACGTGGCGGGCAAGTCGGTGCGATCCATAGACCCGCGGTGGACGGCGTGGGCCCGCATGCTGTGGGACGCGAACGACGAGCTCCGCATGTACCCCTTCGTCTGGCACGCGAACAACAACGTCGGCTCTTTCAACGGTCCACCGTACTACCTTGCGGAGACGCAAGACCGCCTGATGACGCACTTCGAGGATGCTTACCCCGAAGAGTTTGTACAGTTCGCGGAGTTCACCTGCAAGACAATCTTCTCCAGAGAATGCCATCCTTAAAAACGCCTGCTTTTTTTTAATGTTACGAATAGTCAACAGAATCCAGTCGGCGCCGTGCGCGGTAAGGTGGACGTCCACACAGCCGGTTGGCGCGACGATTTCCCGAATCGTCGCAAGAAAAAAAAAACAAAAAACATAAAGCGATAGTTCGGCATCATGGCCAGCAGCGAGCCGTGCAAGGTCAGCGAGGTCGTCGTTGCCGACGATGAAGAGAAGCAACGCGAAGAATCGATACACCGCGTGCGAACGGCGATCATAGAGAATCTGGCAGATGCCGGCATAGCTGCAGTCGCGTACACGCCCAAGGAAGGCGAGGACGCGGACCACGATTGCACGACATGGCGCCACATCGTGCCCGTGCGCGGAGTGGAGTCGCTGGCCGCGGTCGTGAGGCACGTCCAACGGGCGGAGGAAGCGTCCTTTAGCGACGACGTGGCGCTCGTGAACCCCCGTAGGAAGTACGTCATGGTGTGCGTGCGTTGCGCCCACTCCGCCGGCAGCTACCGTCTGCTCTACAACTGGGTCTACGAGGGCGTCAACGCTTTCTTCTGAGTCGAACATCGTAAAAAAAAAAGAAACACGGCTTTTCTATTCGATCAATCCGCTTTTTTTACTTGCGAGGGAACGATCGTTGCATCGTGTCTCCGCACCAACACCTTCGTGCACTGGTCCACGAAGCCCACGACGAATCCGACTAGCGGCATCCACGCAACGCAAAACATTGGCAGCGAATACTTCGAGAGAGGGTGTTGTGAGAAGGGCAACGGATACCGGGCAACAACTTTCCGTTGAGCCATTTCCGGCAGTATGCATCCGAAGAGGCCGCAGCAGTAGAACGCGGTCGCGGCCGTTATGACCACCAGCACGAGCACGTCGTTGAAGAAGCTCTGTTTCTCTTCCGGCGCCGGCTTCTCTTGCATCGGACTTGCGTTTACAGAGGAATAGTTTTATTTTTGAGAAAAACGCGGGGCGGCCGTGCGAATTTTTGCCCTCTTCGCTACAAGGTTGGCGTGCCGACGATCTCGACGCCAGTCTGTCCGGCGACTTTGTGAGGCCAGTTCCTGACGAGGTCCGTCGTGACAGTGCACAGGCCGTCGACGGAGGCCGGTCGCTCCTCGGACAGGCCCCACCCGATGGCGTCGGCCACGACGTAGACGGGGACGCCGCGCACGGCGGACTCGGCTCCCGCCCACTTGTGCGCCGCTGGATCCTTGGCGATGGCACTCTGCAGGGCGACGACGAGGACGTCGACGCCGGCCGCCATCGGGCCCGCGCGCTCGCGCAGCGTCGCGGCCGTCGTGGGAGCCCGGACGATGGCGATGACCGCGTCCGGCTTGGTCGTCGTCGCGTCCACCACGCGTATGTTCTTGAGGCTGGCCGTCATGACCGCGCGCACCATGACCGCCGTCACCCCGCCGCCGTCGATGACCAGTGCCACGGCGAACGGGCGGCCGAGCCCGAGCGCCTCGGTCGCTTTGGCCAGTCGCGTCGGCAGTACTGTCGTGAGCCGCGGGAATGCCGTCGTCTTTGGCGTCGCCTCTTCTGTCGTAGACGGCACAGGCGTCACCTCGATTTTCACCGGTGCGGTAGCCGCCTTGCACTCGAAGCACGTGGGCGTTGCACCGCCCGTCGTCGCCGCCTTGGTCGCCACGAGCAGATCGCGCACGAGCGCGCGCACCTCTTCCACATCGGCGACGAGCGTGTCCAGTCGTGCCTCGGTCTTGGCGAGACTGGCGAACACGTCCGGGATGGACTGCGTCGATTCCTTTTGTGTCATGCTTTTGGCTGCGTGTTTCTCTTTGCCGCGAAGCACACGAAAAAAGAAAGGTTTTTTTTTATCGCCGAGAGTTGGATCGTTTCTAAGGTCTATTGTACGATGGATGAACTGTTTATTCACATCACGGCGCCTTCGGTATCAATTCTTTGACGCTCGCCGATGTTCTCGGTTCGTTGCGTTGCACCTCCGCGCGCCGCTCGGTGCCGAATCCCGCTGCGTTTCGCAGCGCCACGACCGCCGAAAGCACGTCGCGCGTCTCCTCGAAGATGGACGTGCAGTACGCCGTCTTCGTCTCCAGCGCCGCGGTTCTCGATGCAACGGCTTGCGACCACTCCAGCGGCACTGCACTCTTTGCGCTCATCGGAAGAAAAAAAACCAGACGTCCGGTTGTTTGATTTTTTTTGATCGCACGAGCAGGAGAAAAACATCGTTTGCTCGTTGCACATAAAAGGCATGCGTGCGTCGGGAGTGTCAATTTGTCCACGAATTGAGATACGAGGTCGTCGCCTCGCGCCGCAGCATGAACGCAACGCCGATCACGGATACCGTGCAGAATACGGCTAACAATGCCAATCGATTGCGCGTGTGCCGTGCCGTTGCCTCGCGTCGCGTCTCTCGCACCATTGCGTTGTCGCGATTCGGAAGTGTTTCATTTTATTACATTTTTACACGGCATTATGCCGCCGCGAAGTGAGGCGACAGGATGCCCAGTGGTCGCAGAATATCAAGGCCAGCGCGCTCCAGTACGACGCCATGACCAGGCCGTCGGGGGGCGCCGGCCGCACGCCGTCGCACGCCTCGCCCAGGAACACGATCGCGTCCGAGCACGCGAAGAGCACGTAGCCGAGGACGGCGACCGGGACGCGCTCGCGGCAGTCCCACGCCACCAGCGCCGCGCACCCCGCCGCCGCCTGCAGAAGTGCATAGGGTATCGCGAGCCAGACGATCGCCGTCGTCCCGCAGCCGCCGTCGCTCCATATGCTCGCGACGAGGCCGTACGGCAGCAGCACGGACGCGACGAGCGCGACGCTGCTCGTCGCCGCAACGGCCCGCGGACACTGCTCGCCCCTCCGTTGCGGTGCGCGGTGCCGCCGCGCGCCCGCGACGTACTTCGGCACGGCGTAGGCGACGTGGCCCAGCGCGAACGCGCCGAGGCCGATGCCCTGTAACACCGTTGCGTTGCCCTCCAGCAGCGCATCGCCGGCGGCGTACAGAGCGAACGCGACCGCCACGAAGCATCTCTCGACTACGTCCGCGCGTCCGCCGGCCGCGATGGTTCCGCCCACGACGCCGATCGCCAGCGCGGCGGCCGGCAGCGACTTCACGGCACCGACGACCGCCACGGACGCAGCGTTCGCCACGCCGAGGACGTACGCAGCAACGAACACGGCCGCCACGCCGCCGAACGCCCCCATCGCGAGGTCGACGTCCCGCGTCGGCCACCACCTCGCTTGGCGCCGTCGCATGGACGGACGCTCGGCGTCGTAGTCGATCGTCGCGATGTCGTATGGTGTTTTCATCGTATCGGAGTTCAGTGGATGCAAAGAAAAGCACCTTCAAAGGGAAAAATCGGTTTGCGTTTTATTCCTTCGGTGCGCGGGCCACTGTAGACTTCTTGGTCACCGACCCCCGCGAGGGTCTTCGCCAGGTTCGTATTTCTTCAAGTCTTCTCGACAGTGGAGACACACGTATTGGATAGTTGTGGGCATCGCCACGTTCGCGATGCTCTTGGACGTGACGTAGGCCGCATACTCGTCGGATGCGCAGTGTCGACAATAGAATCCATTGCATTTGGAGCACACCACCATCATCGCAGTATCGATGCCGCATTCGTGACACTGTTCGTATTTGGCTTCCTTGACCGGGAATAGCATCGGCACTTCGTGTTCGTGATCCATGGTTCGACGTTTTTTTTTAACTGCAGAAGGAGAGGAAAAAAAGAGGCAGTCTTCGTGTAAAGCGAAAAAAAATATATTTTTTTGCCAACCACCGTCTTCCACTTCGCGACATCGCTTTTCACTTGAAGCACCAATCCTTTGCTCTGGTCTTGCCGTACGAACACACGCTCGGGATGACCGGCTCCCGTGCGATCTCCTTGATGGTGCAGGCACCCGGCATGGTCTTCGCTGCGCAATTCTTGAGTTCCATCTGCAGCCAGGTGTTCAGGATCTGATCCATGACGTTCCAAGTGGGCGTGCCCATTCCGGTGACGAGTTTGTGAAAGACTTGGAGCGAGAATTCCAACCCGTTCGCGGCAAAGAGCGCTTCGTATTTGTTACGCAGTTCGAGGTATCGTTTCGCGCCGCCGTAGTGAATGCTGCCAGACGAAGGCCACGTCAGGAATCGACGCACCTGACTCTCGGCATATGTGTCGGAGAACCCGGCGTCCGTGTAGTACGCTTTCGCCGTGTCGACACTCATGATACCGTAGTTCATTCCAGTGTCCACGATAGCGCGGATCGCGCGTTCGACGGTCAGCATCTTCGAGCCGAGTTTCGTCTCGTCGGTAGAATAGTAATTGGTGTAATTTGCGACCATCTGCTGCGCGTATTCGGACCATCCCGAATTTGGGCCGCTCAGGGACGGTACCCATAGAACACCAGGAACGCCGGATATCATAGTCTGGGTGATATAGTTGACGCCGAAACCCGGGAGATACATGCTGGCCATCATCGCTGGTGCGTTGTATTTGTTCCAAACTGCTTGCGTGTCGTTATCGTCGAGTACGTATGGACTCCACATCAGTCGCGATGCCGTCTGAAAAGCACCAGCACTGGGATCGTACATACCAGATCCAATGAAAACGCCCATGGGTATGTCTACCAAACGGAGTTCGGTCGCTACCGGTGGGATGTACCCGATCATGGTGTGAACTCCGCGGGCCAACTGCGACATGAGTTCCGAGTAATAACAATACGCTTCGTTGTGCGCAACGCTGATGTCACCTTTGATCCAGAAGCGTTCATCGTTTAGGTCCAAGACAGCGGTGACGACATCTGGCCACGACACGCTGAGGATGGTTGCGGCCTGTGTCTTCAATATCGCCAATTCGGCATCGGTCTGCGTCTTGTAAGTGCTCCACCATGTCGATCCGAATGGCTTATTGTCAGCCATTATGCCGTTCCACCAGTATCTGAATGCATCCTTGCCGTCAGTGTTTCCGCTGTATCCGAGGCCGGGATTGGAGTTAGGTCTATTGGTTTGACACCCTGGAATCCAATCTGTTTCGAGATAAGATACGAGGCTGTCGCATTTTGTGTCGATAGTTGTCAATGCGGCCATGCACGCATCCCTCTCGGCAGATGGATCGGTGATGAGATCGCATATTCCGTAGTATGTACTGGATTGACAGAACGGAGGGTATTCCACGCCATCCGTGGCATCGAGCAAATACTTTTCTGCGAGCATCGCTGGGTCGTACGCGTAACCATATCGTGCTCTGAACGTGTTCTCGGCATTTTCTATCTTGGTTGGCATGGCCACGACATACTCCGAAGCAACAACGTCGTAGTTGGACTCTGGATCGGTGGCGCAATCTGGAAGATACGACGCAACTGCGGCGGATCCTTGTAGTGGATCGACTGCATAACCCCAAGTGGGGTCTTGATAATAGGTGTAATGCCAATCATCCACGTAAAGACCCATCCACATCTTGCACTCGTTCGTGATGTAATACGCGGTGACGAGTTCCATGGTTGTAGCGGGGCTCTTGGTGGTGTTCATCGCCGCGTAGAGCGCTGTTATGTTAGCGCAGATGCTATTGCACGTATTCATGTCGGTGCTAGAGTAACGAATGTCGGGCGTGAACGGCTTCAAGTCGGCGCAGCCTATCGCGCCCCAAAAGAACATGAGTTCGTTGCCAATGCAATGTTCGATGTAGTTGTCGGCCTCTTCTGCGATCTGGTACATGTAGCGGTTCGTGTACATGCACGGGCCCTTGCTGTAGTCGCACAGCTTCTTTGCGGGATTCGCGGCGCCGACGCCGCCGTACACACCGTTGGCGCCGCGCCAGTGTCGGTGTCCGCTCATGTCGTACATGGACGGGGGCGCGGCGCTCTGCGTCGCCAGCGTCACGATCACCTCGTGGTCGTCGGTGCGGACGAGCGCGACGATGCCGATGATGAGCGACACGATCGCGACCGCGGCCAGGATGCACAGCATGACGATCACGAACGTCTCCCACGGGTTCTTCTCCGCGCGCTCGCGGATCGGTTGGAATTGTCTGCAGGCTGTTCTACCGTGCATCGTTCTGCAATTCGGATTTTCTCTCTGTTTTGTTTGCTCTCAAACGAGGCTGTTCTTTTGTTATACAAGAGACGCTCTCTTTGGTGATATTTCTAGCACGCGTCTTGTTGTTGGATGGCGAACGCACGACGGCGTCGACGCTTCTTTTTTATAGAAGTGGACGTTTGTTTCGGACAAAACACCCACGTGCGTCGTGCATTCTGCACCGCCGACTTCGCGTCGCGCAAAGTTTCGTCGTTGCCTCGATGTTTCGTTGGCCGACGCAAACACGTTGGCGGGTCGCTGGTCGTGGTGTCGCATATAAAACGGAGGACGTCGCGAGTTCGTTGCAACGAAACCAAAACAACACCCCTTGTCAGCGGAGCAAAGGAAGAGGACAACTTTCGTCCATAAAAGAAAAAAGAGGGGCGCGATATACAAAAGAGAAAGAGAGCAACTGCTATTCGTAGAGACACGAAAACACACCAAAAAAGGTGATGCAGACGATGCAATACCAACAGCAGGAGGCATACTACAGCAAGCGGTCGAGCCTCAACAGCATCTTGATCGTGATCCTCGCGATCCTCGCCGCCGTGACCATCGCGGCGCTCGTGATAGCGATCGTCGCACTCGCGCGCACCCACGATCACGAGGAGGTGCTGCTGACACCACCGCCGGCCGCCCGCACGCAGCAGTGGTCGTCGCGGACGACCAGAGCTGCAGCACCGGGCGCGGCAAAGATGAAGACGTGTCCGAACGGAAAGGCCCCGTGCATGTACACGTCGAATTACCTGACGATGATCTCAGAGGAGGCCGACAACTTCATAAACACGTGCATGGGCGATACCCTGTACGTCTACGGTGTTTACAGTTACGCGGATTGGGAGCCGTCGCAACTGGATCTCTCTCCAGGGACACCTTCCCACATGAGGTGTCGTGCGATCTGTCAAAACGTCACGTCTCTATACGCAATCATCAACGGCACCAAGAGCAACGCCAATTTGATGGAAAAAGTGACCGCGAGTTTCGTGAACGCAGAGTGTAAACTATGGCTGGGTCTCGACGACGTCGGATTTGCTTCGACGTACTACGGTGACCTGTCTTGGGGATGGACGTTCGACGTGCTCCAATCATCAGGAGAGGCCGCGATGACACTCCTTGGCCAATGTCCTGAGTTGGGTACTCCGGAAGAAAAATCGGCGTGGATCGCAAAAGCGCTCTCGTTCATGTCGATCATGCCAGGGCGAGTCGCGCACAGGAAAACCGAACTCATGGCGCGCCTTTTAGCTAATCATTTGGACAGCAGACTCGTCGCACAGAGGTACCGCGACAATGCATACAGCCCACCCGATATGTTCGCCGAATATTGCTTGTCAGTAGAGGTGGCGCCATTTGTCGATCCGTATCGTTTGTTGTGCGCTCAAGTGTCCGCGATCTCGCCGGAATCCACCGCGACTTGCGACGCATACTTGACATCGTTGGGAACGAGTTGCCACGACTTGGTAAATTACATGGACATTACGTGGATACCCGCGTGTACTAGTGGTCGTGGCGACAACGCCCCCGGATTGTGTGGTACCACGGATGGCGAGAAAGCCTACATGGCCTGGTGGAATTTCCACGAGAGCGAGACGAAGCTTTCCGCGGCAGATCTCACAACAACGATGAATCTCGGTCTTGCGCATTCCACTAACACACTGAACGCCATCGTGACGAAACTCGGCGTCGCGAACGTCTCCATGGCTGCCGCTATGATGGCCGATGTCAACGATCCCAACTTCTACATCACAGGCACATTAGACGTCGTCGTACCAGAGGTGCAGGCGATGTGTGGCGAGATCATGTCCAATCTCGCCAATAGCATGCTGGACTACATACCGTTCATACCGCCGTGCACGACGACCCTATACGTCAATCCAGCTCTCGGATTTACGGGTACCAGTGCTGGTGGGTATGATTACTCGTCGGGGAGTTACATCTACCCGACGTGGATCCAAGTATCTGCCGACGCGATAGCCAATGACACCATTTACTCGTATCTTCGATACTCGGCACCATCGCTCATGGCGCACGAGTGGCAACCTGGTCACGGCATCCAGTATGTATCGACTGGGATGGTCATTGGTACACCCGGTCCCATCTGGTTCACGGGTATGACTGTCTACATCGAGGGATGGGCATTGTATGCCGAAGAACTTGCGGGCAATTTCCTGAACACCGACGGCACACCGTTCTACGACACCGTATACAAACAGGTCGGCGCTCTCTCTTCGGTTCTCGAACGCCAAGAGCGCGTGTATCTCGATATAGCACTCGAAACGAATGAACTCACTGTCCAAGAAGCTGTACAGGTTCTCGTGGACGCCGGGTTCACGTTGGACTATGCGGAGTCGCAGGTCCTGCGCTACCTCATGATGGTCGGTCAAGCTCCCGCGTATTACTTGGGCAAGATGCAATTCATCTTCTATCACGAGAAATACAAGACTCTATTCGAGAGCTGCACGGAGTGCGGCAATTTCTTCCCAGAGCGCGAATTCAACAAGATATGCAACATGATGGACTCGGCGTCGTGGACGACATTCGATGCCGTCCTGAACACCTGGTATCAGATGGCTCGCGGGAACTGCGAGGCCAAGTCCATGACCGGGTACTGCCTGCTGCAGGAAAACCTGTGGAATCCGACGATGCCCTCTGCGTGTTATGCCGGCGCCGCAAGAACCGATGCGTACTGTCTGAAGAAATAAATCACACAATTCACACGCACGAAAAATTGGATGTCCAGCGAAGTGAAATGGGGAAAAATAGAATGTCGTCTTTTTTTTTGTCGCCGTTCTAACAACGGTGCATTCTTTCGTCTTTTGAGAGAAAAATGAAAATGGGCGTGAAGTGGTGTGGTCTCTGTTTTGCGATTTTCGAAATTTGCATGGCGACGTATCCGGCCGGCTACGACTTGGACTGGCATGTTCCAAACGATCCCGAGGCATGTCGCGTGTTCGCACCGACGCTCATCTGATGGTGCACCCAGGTGACCGAGAATGTTTTGGTGAGTCTGAAACGCGAGATGACCGCGACTGGACCGTTCGTGACGATGGACGAAGTCACTAAAATCAACGATCCAGCGTATCGAGTTCCGGAGTCCGCGCGACGCTGGGATGTTCACGTCGCCGTGTTCTTGTACACAGACAACGAATCCGCGATCGCAGATTTCTCAGACAACGGGGAGAAGCGCGCCATCACGTTCACGGAGCGGCGCGAGTTGTTTGCGGACAAGATGCACAAACTGGCGGAGTATCTAAGGACCGATGCGTGGTTGAAAGCAGCCATGGACGTCGAAACTCGAACAACTAACGCACACATCATCCTGACGGAGGTGCAGGGCCGGGTCGTTGACGACTTTGTACGCGTCTACGTCGGGTACCGCATGAAATTCGAGGCGATCCCGAACGCCGGTTGAATCGAGGGAAAAAAGTTTTTTCCGCTTCGAAACACAAAACACAAAAAACAACAGAGGCGATGAACTCGACGGAGAGCAGCGATGCGTCGAACTCGTCGTGGATATCGTCGATAGTCGAGGCCATCGCGCAGCACGATCCGCCGACGCTGTCGTTCCCGGCGGCGCACGCGCTGCTCACCTTCGCGGCGCTCGTCGCGTGCATTTCGATCTACACGTCGGTGCTCGCGCTGTACGACGTGGCCACGCGGTGGGTGCGGATGCGGCTGGCGTGGATGGCGGCGTTCACGTGGCTCGCGGCGGCGGCGAGCGTCGGGATCCTCGCGCACGAGCTCCGCCTGCCCGGCGGGACACCGTACGACGACGTAGAGGTGTCCCTCCTACTGGCGGTGTTCGTCGCCGGGATCACCGCGCTGTGCGTCGGGCTCGCGCTGTGGTTCTGGTTGGTGCTCTCGCTCCGTGCCGAGCAGCGGCCGCGCAACACCCAGGTCGCGTGGACCCGCCAACTGCGGGCGGAGGCGTCGGAGCTCGCGGCTAACCTAGCGTCGGACATCTGGCGGGTCCGCGGGAAGACAGATCGCGTGTGCGCACGGATCACTACGCAGACGGCCGAGGCGGGTTGGACTGTGATCCTAAAGACACCGACGCGGCGCGGACTGATGTACCTCGTCAACGAAAACCTCATGCAATACTATGACCTTCACATTCCCGAGACCAGCATGGAAGCGTACGCGAAGGCGATAGCGACGAATGGGGCCGACGACCCCATCGACCGGTTCGACGTTGCTGCCAACCGATCGGCACCGACTTTGAAAAATGCCATGCGTGACACCGCCGAACCATGACATCGACACGTACAGAAAAATAGAAACACGGTTTTTTTATTGAAAGAAGGTCGCGGTGATCTTGACCGCTTCGTTTGCCGGAATGCCGATGGTGTAGAAGGCGTAGCCCCACCTCTTGTCTGAGGTGGGGACCTCGGTGGCCGCAGGTGTCTTGACGGAGGACCGTTGGAGGGTTACGTGGTCGTCGATGTCGGCGCGGACCTGAACGGCGACAGGGACGGGCTTGCGGTTAGCGATCTCGAACTCGACGACGGCCGTGGTGTTGGGGGCGACGCCGGTGCGCCGGGTCGATAGGAACGTGGCGCGGATCTCGGTCGCGTTGCCGATGGACACGCGCATCTCCTCGCCCGCGACGCAGTACTGGCGCGGGTGCGTGATGGTGAGCATGCGCTCCTCGTCCGCCGCCCCCGCCGACGGGGCAGCGTAGACCGCGACGTCGCCGGTCTGCGCGAAGTGCCACGGGAAGGCGGGCATCACCAGTTCGTGTTGCGCGACGACCGCCGTCTGCCACGCGCCGACTTCGACGTAATAGACGAACTCGCCGCGGAGGTGCGCGCTGGCGACGGCGAGCGCCGTGGTCGCGTGCGCGCGGAGCCGCAAGTTCTTCGCCACGTGCACGCGCACCTGCTCGCCGACGTCCTCGACAGAGCTGCCAGGGTCCGCGACGTGCGCGGATTCCACCGCGGACGTAGGCGCGGCTGCGTATGCGATGCCCCTCGGGACGGTCCTGCCGACGCCGGTCGACAGTTGCGCCCCGCCCATGAACGTCGTCGTGTCGGCGGCGGCGTCCTCATCGTCGTCGTTTCTCGCGCGGACGTAGAACGCCGCAGCGACGTCGAGCGTCTCGTCGGTGGCTCGCTTCGAGAGGACTAGACGCGCATGCTCGGCCCAGGACAAGCCGGTCGCGCCGTACGAGAGGCGCGCGGGAGCGCCAGTGTCCTCGTACGAGAGCTCCGTGACTCCGCGGTCCTCGCGCACGACGAACGACAGCGGGCCCGAGTCTGTGTCGAGGGCGACGGTGCGCTCGTCGAAGCCACGCGGCAGGTTCGTCACCGCGATGCGCGTGCCGTCACCGCGCGTTGGCAGTCCGTGCACGTACACGGCGTTGCGCCTGTGCACCACCATCTTCGCGCAGGTCTTGCTGGCGTCGATCGTGGTCGTCGACGCCGAGGGCGTGGCCTTCGGGATCTCGGACACACCACTCCCAGGCGTTGCCACGGCCACCACTCTCACTGGTTTCTCGACTCTCTTCATCGGATGACAAGATAACGCAGTTCTTTTTTTTCGAGAGGGAAATTTGAGGAGAGAAAGATGGGCATTCTTATATGCATCGTTTTTTAGACAATGACTTCGCCGGTCGCACCGCTTCCCGGGGACGCGTCGGGATACTGATCCTCGTCCGTCGCGTACTCTGGGACGGGCGACAGCCCGAGCTCCGTGCGCATCATCGACACGAGCACGCCGGCGCAGAACGACGTCATCGAGGTGTAGAACCACCGCCGCGGGGAGCGGTCGGGGTGCGGGGCCGTTATGCTGTCGGTCTCGGGCTGCGGCAGCTCGCATAGGAACTGGGCAAGGCACTCGGTGCGCGCCATGAGGCACATGGCGTCGTTGTCCGTGGACGCGACCACCGAGGACGTCGTGTCGTTCAGCGCATCCATGTCGTCGAACACGTACACGTCCCGCGCGTAGTGCTCGAGCGGTAGGTGCTTCGGCGGTCCTTCTTCCGAGGAAGCGTCGACCGTCTCCGCCGTTGCGGTGGTGGTTGTGGTCGTCGTCACGGCCGGATACGGAGACGGGTCCACTGTGGCGGTCGACGTGGTCGGTGTTACGGTGTTTGGGGAGAGCGTCCTCTCGGCCGCGGCCGAGAGCCGCGCGGCGGCTGCGGCGATCGCGATGGCGTGGATGCGCGTGGCCATCGCGATCATCGGGTGCCAGGTGCGCACGAACAGCTCGAACGGGGTGACATACTGGTCGGGATCGCACATGTGGCGCGCGAGGGCTTGGTCGCGGACGACGGCCGCGTGCAGCAGGGCCATGGTCCCGGCCTCGACGAATGCATACACCTGCCTGGCGATGATCATCGGGTTGATGGGGCGGTCCGAGACGTGCGGCAACAGCTTGATCAGCGGCTGGTCGACGTGGACCGCCAGGACGGTCCCGACGTGCGGCCGCACCCCGCAGGCGAGGTAGGAATCGACGACGCGGCACGCATCGACGTCGTCGATGCACAGGGACGTCGCGATCGTCCGCATCGACCGCCGCAGCGCGAACACGTCCTTTGCGACGGCGTCGATGTCGATCACGAGCTTGGGTGGAGGCTCCTCGTACGCGGGCTCGCTCGCTGCCGGCTCCGTTGCCATTGGTGCGACCGCCTGGGTGGTATCGGCCGCCACTGCCGCGCTCGGTCCGCGCCGTCTCAACGTCGCGTCGCCACTCTCGTCCGGCACCTGCACGACGACGTCCTCTCTTGCGTTCGTGGGAGGCGGCGGATCCTCGTGCTTGTAATCATTGCCGAGGGTCGTGGACTTCTGTCCCATCGACGTCTGCGTCGTAGTTGGATTTTGGTTTTTTCTTTTGGCGCGGACAACCAAAGAGAGAGAAATCGGAGAAAAAAAAGGAAAAAATCCTCCTCACCGCGATCGAGACCAACACCGACTTTGTCCGCGAGTTGACGAGGTTTTACTTTTTTTTAACCTCGAAGAGATTCTCTTTTACGAATATTTGTTTTTCCTCCTATTCCGAAGGACAGAAAAGAAGTAATTCGAAAAAAACAGACGTCGATTCGCATCGCGAAGGGACCCACGAATGGAAGAAGGAGACGCTTTCGCGATTTTTGACGAAGCGAAAACGAAGGGGAAAAAGCAGGCAGTCCTCGACAAAAAGAAAAAACTTGTCATGGCGAGAGCAGCAACGACCGAGCACGCGGCGGCGACGAAGGTTCCGATCCCGCCGCTCGCGGTTCCGCAGCGGGCATCGGTGTCTGCACCGGTGCCGACTCCGGCGAGCAATGCCTGCGATGACGTCGACCACGAGAAACAAGAGTTCCTGAATGGACCGATCCTGCCGTCGGACGACGACGAGGAGGATGAGGAGGAGTCGCACTCGTCGTCGGACTCGGGAAAGCCCGTCGCCACGAAATCCAAGGGTCCGATCGATTACGACTGCAGCGACATCTTCGGCGTCATGGGCGAGGGCGAGGACGAGTTCGTGGGCGGCGACGATGCGCACAGTCACAAACCCGTCCCGAAGCCGACCGCAAAGAAAGCCGCCTCCGTGGACAAGTCCAAGGTCGAGGACGCCGAGGAGGCGAAGAAGCGGGAGACGCCCAAGGCCAGCGACGCGCCGAAGGATGGAGCGCCACCGCCGACGGCGGGAGGTTCGAACGTGCCGCCGAAGAAGCGCAAGCGTCCGTCCGCGGCATCGACGGAGGAGTCGAAACCCGAGTGCGGTCCCACCGAAGAAGACGCCAAGAAGAAGAGCAAGAAGAAGAAGGCAAAGGACCACGAGGACGACTCCAATAAGAAGAAGAAGAAGGAGAAGAGTCACGAAGGCGACTCGAAGAAAAAGAGCAAGAGCAAGCACAAGTCCGACGGAGGCGGGTCGAAGCACAAACACGCGGAGGCGGAGTCGGACTCGGGCAAGTCGGCGAGGAGGCGGGCGTCCAAGGCCGCGAAGCACGGGCACGGAGACGACGTGGCGCGGCGGGACCCCGACGGCGAGTCGTTCGCGGACGACGAGGAGATCGACGCTGCGGAGACGGTGGAGCGGGCGCGCTGTCTGTTCCTGCCGCAGGTCGCGGCGGCGTTCGCGGAAAGCGAGGCGAACGCGGACCGTGCGCGGGCGTTCTGCGCGGCGGTGCCGCCGGGATCCGGGGTGCTGCTGCAGACCTTGACGCAGTTCGTGACGGCGTGGTTCGCGGACCAGCCGGCGCCGCTGCTGCAGTCGTACCGCGACGTCCGCGACCTCAGACCGAACCTGCTG